>Ga0307990_1003396_pt1 | contig 12160 bp, 8 predicted proteins | sample EllFjometagen129_FD_203168 | JGI IMG/M metagenome (GOLD analysis project Ga0307990, IMG submission 203168) | Marine microbial communities from Ellis Fjord, Antarctic Ocean - #129 | ecosystem: Environmental > Aquatic > Marine > Unclassified | place: Southern Ocean | collected 2014-10-08
TCAGAGTCGGGGTCATGATGATGCCCGATAATATCACACACCTCTTCTATCAACTCTTCCTTTGCCTTAAGCTTTGTAAGGATATCGCGGGCAATCGGCGGGCCTTCTTCCTCTTGATATCTTGCATCAGCGCTCTTGTGCTTTTTCTCTGCCTCTTTTATGCCTATGCCATTGAGATAAGCGGCAGAAATTGCCACTGCAGGATTACCACCCTCCTCAGTAACAAGTTTTTCAGCATACTTAGCCGCCCTGGTTGCGTGGCTTGCCAGCATGAACTCTCCCTTAAAATAATGCCTCATCTCAATGCCCACCCTATCCTTTAGCAAATCCTCTTTTTCTGCAATGAGTTCAGGCGGCAGTTCTCCTATACATTGTTCCGCAAAGGGGCAATATGAAGCACAGCCAAAGTCGAGTTTTGGGTTAACAACCTTGTGTCCACAGCTTCTACATTTACGCGTAGGCTCATCCTTGAAAAATTCTACAGGTTTTCCACACTCTGGGCAGGGCACTTCATAAACTGCATCTGCCTTCCAGTACTGAGTATCTTGTCCTGGGCATTTCATTTTTACCCTCCCCTCATCACATCTTTTGTTAAAGATTGTATGTCTATTCTAACATCATAATGCAATTTAACAGGATTAACAAGATTGTACCATTTCAGCCTACCGCAGAGGACGCAGAGTTTTTAATCATTATTTTTAGAAATTTTTTTATAAAGCTCTTATCTCTGCGAACTCTGCGGTGCACTATTACAAAAGATCGTTAAAATCCTGTAAACCCTGTCAAGAAATATTTAAATTACTTTCCTGCCATCATAGCATCTATATCGTCCTCAACCCCGCCTATTGGCTTAATATCAAATTTTTCCACCAGTACATTAAGGACATTTTGGGAAACAAAGGCAGGGAGTGTTGGTCCAAGGCGAATTCCCTTCACACCGAGGAACAACAGGGCAAGGAGCACTGCAACTGCCTTTTGCTCGTACCATGCTATGTCGTAAGAAATCGGGAGATCATTAATATCGTCAAGCCCAAAAACCTCTTTCAATTTAAGGGCGATAACAGCGAGGGAATAGGAGTCATTACACTGCCCTGCGTCAAGGACCCTTGGAATACCGCCGATATCGCCAAGATCGAGCTTGTTGTAACGATACTTTGCGCAACCGGCAGTTAAAATAACCGTATCACCTGGTAGTTGCTCAGCAACCTCAGTATAGTAACTTCGAGTTTTTTGACGACCATCACAGCCGGCCATTACAACAAAGCGTTTTATTGCCCCTGATTTCACGGCATCTACCACCTTATCTGCCAGTGCAAGAACCTGATTATGGGCAAAACCGCCAACAATTTTCCCGCTCTCAATCTCAGTTGGCGAACTGCATTTCTTGGCTATCTCTATAACGCCGGAAAAATCCTTTACACCACCTTCCTGTCTGTCGGCTATGTGTTTGGCGCCGGAATATGCCACCACCCCTGTTGTAAAAAGCCTGTCCAGATATGTGTTTTCTTTTTTTAACGGGACAAGGCAATTTGTAGTCAATATAATGGGACCGTTAAAAGATTCAAATTCTTTATTCTGGTGCCACCACGAGCTGCCGTAATTGCCGACAAAATGGTCATATTTCTTAAACGCAGGATAGTAATTCGCCGGAAGCATTTCACCATGGGTGTAAACATCTACACCAGTGCCTTCAGTCTGCTTTAAGAGCTCTTCCATATCCTTTAGATCATGGCCGCTAATGAGTATGCCCGGATTGTTTCGGACACCAATGTTAACCTCTGAAATCTCAGGATTTCCATAGGCGGATGTGTTTGCCTTATCAAGAAGGGCCATTGTGCTGACTGCCAGTTCGCCTGCCTTCATCACAAGCCCTACCATCTCATCAACAGACAGATCTTTTGTAGTAGAGGCCAGCTCCTCCATTATTGACCCATAAATGTCTTCCTGTTCATGGCCTAATATGGCAGCATGGTCTGCATAGGCGGAAATACCCTTCAAACCGATTATCAACAGCTCTCTGAGAGAACGGGCGTCTTCATTTTCTGTTGAAAGAACACCTACATCCTTTGCCTTTTCACGAAATTCCGCCTCATTGTCTGAATACCATACGGCAGAATCATGCAATTCTCCTGAAAAATCATTGCCGTGTTTATCCTTGTATGCAGCTAAAAATTTATTTTTTAAATCGTCCCTGACCTTCAGCGCCTCTCTGATATAGTCAAAAAACCAATCCTCTTCCCAGTTTGCATTTGTAATAGTGGCAAACAGGCCCTTCGCAATAAAAAGGCCGGCCTCTTTATCCACTATTCCGAGTTCCTTTGCCTTCTCCCCATAGACTGAGATACCCTTTAGGGTGTATATCAACAGGTCCTGGAGGTTGGCGAGGCTCTCCGGTTTCCCGCAAATTCCCTTTACCGTACAACCGGTATTTTTGGCTGTTTCCTGACATTGAAAACAAAACATTAGCATCCTCCTTTTAAATAGTTAATTTATGATTAAATATACCTTTATTCCGACTGATTTTATATAATAATGCATTGTTTGGATTTTGCATTGACTTAAGTCAAGGACTAATGTTTTTTTATTACATACGATGAATAGTATTAGTTTAGCCACAAAGTCACGAAGACACTGAGACTTGAAAATAATTCATTATTTATTATACATAGTATAATGTAATATCTGCAAATTTTTTTGGGAATTAGCCTTTTTCTTATAAGATTTTGAAATTTATATCTTTCCTTCGTGGCTTAGTGCCTTCGTGGCTGAACTTTTACGATGTATTTAGTTATTCAGTGGCCAGGGGCCGGGCCCTGAGATAAGAGCAGGAGAGTAATGTGACAATGAAATGGCCTGAAGAGGCTGAGGCGGCAATAAAAAAGGTACCCTTTTTTGTCAGAAAAAAGATCAGGGCAAGGGTTGAAAAAGAGGCAAATGAGTCAGGCAAAAGCCAGGTCTCTATTGATGAGGTGATGGCAACACAGGCAAACTTTATTTCTAAGATGGATTCAGAGATAAAGGGATACCAGGTTGATACATGTTTTGGCCCCGGTGGATGCCCAAATCGGACAGTAATTGGTGACAGCCTCATTAAAAAAATAGAAAGACTTCTAAAGAACCAGGATCTTGTCGGTTTTTTGAGGAAAAGGGTAAATGGAAAGTTAAAGTTTCACCATGAATTCAGGGCCACCATTGCTGAATGCCCAAATGCATGTTCCCAGCCTCAGATAAAAGACGTAGGCATTATTGGGGCCATAACACCGGAAATCACTGATAAGGCATGCACCCTTTGTTCTGCCTGTGTTGATGTATGCCAGGAAATGGCAATAACTATAAACATAGATGAAAAAGCACCAACGATAGACATGGACCGGTGTTTGAAGTGTGGTGAATGTGTAAGGGTTTGTCCTTCCGGCACTCTTTCAGAAGGAAAAAAAGGGTTTAGGGTATTGCTTGGGGGGAAACTCGGCAGACATCCCACGTTAGCCGGAGAACTCCCGGGCATTTATGACGAAGATAAGGTTTTGCGCATAATTAAAGGCAGCGTCGACTTTTTTAAAGAAAACAGTAGGCATGGAGAGCGTTTTGGAGAGATATTTAAAGATAAAGACTTTGAGGTATTTAAGAACCGTTATTCAATGGGGGCTGAGAAATAAAAGCCAGGCTTACCATACCATTGGTGTATACCCATCCTTTATTAGGTTGGAAATCATTTTTCCTACGTACTCAACCTTCATACCAAGTGCGGCTATCTGTTCACCGGTTTTGTTCCTGTCCGCTAAAAATTTACAGGCAACGGCTGCTTCATTTATTGCATGGTAGTCCTTAAGGGATTGCTGAAGAGCGAGGTCCTTAAGCAGAAGTTCCTCGGCTGGACCAAAGAAAAACAGTTTCACTTCTTCCATCCAGCGGTTCTTGGCCGTGTTAATAGCATACATCATTCCAGTGAGAGCCTTTTCCGGATCGGATGTGCTTATGATCACTACAATTTTGTCAGTCATTATCTTACCTTCCTTTTTTATTTACCGGTTTAAAATGGTTCGCAAAATATTTTTACGAGATTTCCAAAGCTCAAAGAACTATACACGAAAACCATCCCTGTCCGCAACGCCTTTTAATTTTTCTTTCATTCAAAGCTAAATTATGATAGGTTTGACAATCTTGAAAAAAGGCAGCACCAGTTGATTTGTTTTGGCATTCAGGCAGGTGAATAACCTGGTTGGTTGTAAGTTTTTAATCCCATAAATGTTGTTCTCAATTATAGAAGGAGATGCGGATGACGAAGCGTGATGATATTAACAAGGTAATTATTATTGGTTCCGGTCCTATAGTAATAGGCCAGGCATGTGAATTTGATTATTCAGGAACCCAGGCCTGTAAGGCCTTGAAAAGCCTCGGATATAAGATTGTGCTGGTTAACTCAAATCCTGCAACCATAATGACCGACCCTGGTACGGCAGATGTAACCTACATCGAGCCTCTTACACTTGAGTCTATGACAAAGATTATAGAAAAAGAAAGACCTGATGCTCTTTTGCCGAACCTTGGCGGTCAGTCCGGCCTCAATCTTTCCTCAGAACTTGCCCGAGCAGGAGTGCTCGAAAAGTACGGGGTCCAGGTCATTGGAGTTCAGATCGATGCCATTAAACGCGGTGAAGACCGTCAGGCCTTTAAGGATACCATGAATAGCCTTGGCATTGATATGCCCCGGAGTGCTGTTGCCAACAACTTTAAGGAGGCAGAGAAAATTGTCCAAGACATCGGATTCCCTTGCGTTATCCGCCCTGCCTACACCATGGGCGGGACCGGTGGTGGCTTTGTTTACAACATGGAGGATTTCCGCACCATCGCCATACGTGGCCTTCAGGCAAGCCTTGTTAGCCAGATATTAATCGAGGAATCAGTCCTTGGCTGGGAGGAGCTTGAGCTTGAGGTGGTACGAGACGCCAAGAACCGGATGATCACCGTTTGTTTTATAGAAAATGTTGATGCCATGGGCGTTCATACGGGAGACTCTTGCTGCACAGCGCCTATGCTCACAATAGATAAAAAACTCCAGGACCGCCTGCAGAAATACGCATACGACGTTGTAGAGGCCATTGGTGTAATCGGTGGTACCAACATCCAGTTTGCCCATGATTCGGAAACAGGACGGATTGTTATAATAGAAATAAACCCCCGCACTTCTCGCTCATCGGCGCTGGCATCCAAGGCTACGGGTTTTCCAATAGCCTATATATCCTCCCTGCTTGCAGGCGGGCTTTCTATGGATGAGATCCCGTACTGGCGGGATGGCACATTAGAGAAATACACCCCATCAGGAGATTACGTGGTAGTTAAATTTTCCCGATGGCCATTTGAAAAATTTGAAGGCCTTGAAGATAAGCTTGGCACACAGATGAAATCTGTAGGCGAGGTTATGAGCATAGGTAAAAACTACAAAGAGGCTTTTCAGAAATCAATCCGCTCCAGAGAAGACGGCCGCTATGGCCTCGGATTTGCCAAGGATTACAATGATAGGCCATTGGAAGATTTAATGGCAATGCTGAGTGAACCATCGAGTGAGCGCCAATTCATCATGTATGAAGCCCTTCGCAAGGGGATCGACCCTTATGTTCTTTTCGAGAAGACCCATATAAAAATGTGGTTCATTGAACAGATGAAAGAGCTTGTAGAACTGGAAGAGAAAATTCTTCAATACAAAGGTGGGGAACTACCGGACGAATTGCTTATTCAGGCTAAAAAAGACGGGTTCGCTGACCGTTATCTATCTCAGATTCTCTCAGTCTCTGAGAAAGATATTCGTGAAAGGCGTAAAAAACTTGGCATTGTTGAGGGATGGCATCCAGTGCCGGTCAGCGGAGTTGAGAACGCTGCTTACTATTATTCAACCTACAATGCCCCTGATGCAACTGAGGTCTCGCCAAATCATAAAGTAATGGTCCTTGGCGGCGGGCCAAACAGAATTGGCCAGGGAATTGAGTTTGACTACTGTTGTGTTCATGCAGCATTTGCGTTGCGGGACGAGGGAATGGAGTCCATAATGGTTAACTGCAACCCTGAGACGGTTTCCACAGACTATGATACGTCCGATAAATTATATTTTGAGCCTTTGACTGTGGAAGATGTACTGAGCATATATGAGAAAGAAAAACCAGATGGGATTATATGTCAATTCGGCGGGCAGACCCCTTTGAATATCGCATCAGAGCTTGAAGAAGCCGGCGTGAAGATTGTCGGCACCTCAGTTGATACAATAGAACTCGCTGAAGACCGGGACCGCTTCCGTCAGAAGATGGATAAGCTTGGCATACCGCAACCGGAGAGCGGCATGGCCAGCACCCTTGATGAGGCAACTGCAATTGCCGATAAGATTGGCTATCCGTTGATGGTTCGGCCATCATTTGTGTTGGGTGGGCGGGGGATGGAGGTTGTTCATGATGAAAATATGCTCAAGAAATACGTTACAGCGGCTGTCGATATTTCACCAGAGCGACCGATACTTATAGACAGGTTCCTGGAAAATGCCATTGAGGCGGAGGCAGATGCTATTGCAGACGGAACTGACGCATTTGTTCCAGCGGTTATGGAACATATTGAAAATGCTGGAATACATTCCGGTGACTCTGCTTGTGTTATCCCTCCAATAAGTATCCCTCCGATGCATATTGAAACTATTATAGAGTATACCCGTAGAATCGCCATAGAATTGAATATAGTTGGTCTTATGAACATACAGTATGCAATACACAATGATACGGTTTATATTCTGGAGGCTAATCCCAGGGCCAGTCGAACAGTGCCGCTTGTAAGTAAGGTATGCGGCATATCAATGGCCCGTGTTGCCACACAGATTATGATGGGGAAGAAACTGAAGGATTTGAACATGAAAAACAGGCCCCTGCCACATTACGGGGTGAAAGAGGCTGTTTTTCCATTTTATTTTTACCCGGAGGTTGACCCTGTTTTAGGTCCGGAGATGAAATCAACCGGGGAGGTGCTGGGAATGTCGGAATCCTTTGGGGTGGCATTCTACAAGGCCCAGGACGCTATTCAGTCCCGCTTGCCCTTAGAAGGTAATGTGCTTATCACAGTTGCCGATAATGATAAACCAGCAGTTATTGAGGTTGCAAGGCGTTTCTCTAAACTTGGATTTAACATTATGGCCACCACTGGTACACACGAATTTCTTACTGAAAACGGTATTGAGTCCGATCATGTAAACAAAGTCTACGAAAAGCGTCCGCATATCACCGATATTATAAAAAACGGAGATATCCAGATGGTGGTTAATACACCTCGAGGCAAGACAAGCAAGGCGAACGATGCGTACATACGCAAGTCATCTATCATACACAAGGTTCCTTACGTTACCACAGTGGCAGCCGCATTAGCCGCTGTTATGGGCATTGAAGCGTTTAAGACAGACACATCCGAGGTAAAATCATTGCAGGAATATCATTCTGATATAGGCTCATAAAAAACTAAATTGAGCCCTATGCTTCTTAAACTTATACTAAATTTATACCCACCCTACTGGGGAACAGGAATTTTTGTAAGCAGAGTGTCTGCTGATTATAAAGAAATCATCGTTCATATGAAGATGAGATGGTATAACCGCAATTATGTTAATACCCATTTCGGTGGCTCTTTGTATGCAATGACGGATCCTTTCTTTATGGTAATGTTAATTCAGGTTTTGGGGAAACAATACATCGTCTGGGATAAGGCGGTCCATATAGATTTTATCAAGCCAGGACGGGGAAAAGTAACGGCAAGGTTCATTATCAAAGAAGAACAAATTGATAATATTCTGGAAAAGACTGCTGATGGACAAAAATACCTTCCGGAGTTTTCAGTTGATATTAAGGACGAGGCAGGTGATACAGTGGCAAGGGTGACTAAGACACTTTATATTCGGAAAAAACCATAATAATGGGAGATGGATTGTTAAGATGCCTGAAATAAAAGGGGTTATTCCACATGGAAAAGGAATAACCCCTTCTTGTTTACCCTTTAATAATCCTTGGAATCATCATGTGGTGATGAGGGCAAATAGATATTGGATTTTGATAAGCGCATCCGGCAAAGGCAACAATATATTTTCTCAAATCAGGGAAAGACACAATTTCATCTACAAAGCCCTTTTGAGCGCAATAGATAGGCCTTGAGTTATCATAGTATTGCTGGGCCAGGTCATTCATCTTATCAATGACCGGCTGGAGAGGACGTCCAGCATCTTTTTCCTTAACCAGTCTTCTGGAAAATGAGGCGGCCGCTGCGGTCTCACCATGCATCACATATATTTCCGTTGTAGGAGTTCCTAATGTGAATGCGTTATGGTTGTTGGCGGTTGGTCCGCCCATGATGTAATGGGCTGCTGCTGTTCCTTTTCTTATAACAATACATATTTGCGGCACATCCGTTTGCTCTATTGAATAAATCAGAGATTGGCCCAGGCCTAACAGTTCAGCCTTTTCTGCAATATCCCCCACATCAATCCCTGATGTGTCCTGAAACCAGACTATCGGCACCCTGTCCCTGCCGCACAGGGTAACAAATTCATTCATTTTAATCAGACCCTGGCGGTAAAGTTTCCCGCCAATGCCGAGATAGTCTGCATATTCAGGATAGCCTTTGCCCAAAAACCCCTGACGATTGCCGATAAAACCTACAAGCAGGCCGTCTATTTTTGCCAGGCCTGTATAAACCTCCGGGCCATAGTCAGGCCTGAACTCCATATGTTCACTGTTGTCAAAGATACGGGCCAGCATCTCATCAAAACTATAACTTCTCTTTTGGTTAAATGCTACAATCTCGTTAATATCATCACCTGAGAACTGAGGATCTTTTGGCTCTGCAACTCGAAAGAAATCAAGGTCATATGCCGGCATCATATTCATATATTTTTTCAAGGCATCAAGCACGCCCTGTTCCGTGTCATAAACCTCTTTGAAAAAGCCTGTTTCATTATAATGAATAGGCACACTACCTGGGGGCACCTGCTTGAAATGGCGCGTCGCCTCAATCAATGCCTCCGCCCCTTCTTCATCAAAAGAACCTTTGGGGCTCATTCCACCAACAATACCCCCGCCACCTACGGCAATATTTGCAGCCTTATGGGCAAGAAGGATTGTAGGGCTTATGCCTTGATATCCACCACCTGCAGGGTTAGTGCCGTATATTCCGGCAAGAATCGGCACGCCAAGTTTTTCCAGTTCAGCATGGCGATAAAATGTGGTGCCGTTTCCCCTTCTGTTTGCATAGACCTCATGCTGTTCAGGAAGCTTGACCCCGCTACAATTTACAAGCCACACCAGAGGAACGTGAAGCCTTTTGGCCATGTCCGTAACCCTTAGCTGATTATCCGCCTGACCGGCTATCCATGCCCCTGCCATAACCTTATTGTCAAACCCGACAACTACGGCCCATTTTCCATTTATCTTTGCAAGTCCATCAATAACCCCTGTTGTGCCCTCCTCATTAGACAGCGGGTTGTATAATGTATGAAGGGGATTCCAGGTTCCAGGATCAATGAGCGCATCAATTCTTTCCCAAACAGTCATTTGACCTCTCTTCTTAATCACCTCCACAGGTATGCCGGCATTTTTTACCGCCTCTACGGCCTCGGCTACATCTTTTTCAACTTCCTTGATTTGTGCTACATTTTCCTTAGCGTTTTCCCTTTGGCTGCCTGAAAGGGGTTTCCCTAAGGGGGTCATTTTTTCAAAATAAGGTTTCATGCTTTCCTCCTTTTAATAATTATAATTCAATAATGTTTATGTTTTGTTTTCATGCCGTAGTATTCAAATCATCCCAATAACCATTGAAAATCAAAACACTAATCGCTCACCAACCTTGATGGACTCGTAAAAAGTCTCGAAATCGTCATGCCGGACCCCGTATCCGGTACGGGGCAGGCCCGATCCGGCATCCAGAACGTATTGAATTTACTGGATTCCGGCTTTCGCCGGAATGACGGAAAAAGAGAATTTTTCGACTTTTTACGAGTCCACTGACCTTGAACTTTTACAAATGCTTCATATCTTTAACAGTTTATAAAAATAAATTCAATAAGGTACTTCACCTAAAAGTAATAAAAATCTACCTAATTATATTCCGGGGGGAAATGTATTTCTATCTTCAGAAACTTAAGGAAACATGGGGGGGCGTGAGATAGGTAAACACACTGGGAATAAAGGCGGACGTAAAGGAAAGAAGTGCAAGTAATGAGGCGCATTGTTTCGGAAAATGAATTGGCAATCCCTTTTCATGTCCTTATATACGTAAATTATTTTCAGCACAAACGTTACCTTGCCTCCAAATGAAAATTATTTTGTGTGATTGATGTTAGTACAGACCTCATAAAAGTGGCTTCTTTATTTCCAGCAATCCCTTAATCCTTGTTTTTTGTTCCGCAGAAAAGTTTTGGAGTATAAGCTTGCTGTTTTTGTCTATCACGAGGATGCTTTCCTGAACCGAGGAAATAACACCTTCAAGGCGTGAGGACAGCAATAGAATAAGATTGAATTTTTCCCTTTCCGCTACTTTGCTGCTTAGGAACTCAGACATTTTGTGGATAAAATTCAGTAAGTTTTTGGGTCAACCGGAACTGATGTGGTAAAACAACTCTCTTCTTGTCATTTATTCATTGTTTTACAGGTAGGTACACCAAAATTTGAAAGTACTGTTTTTTTACTCTTAATACCAGGAACTTCTAAATAAGGCATGGCATTCCAGTAGCTTCCCCCTTTAAAAAGGGGGATTGAGGGGGATTTTTTCTAAAGCGGCCCGGACTTATTGAGTTACTAATACCATTGTTAAAACATTGATATCTTAAAAGTAGTTTGCGTAACAGATTGATTTTATTGAGCACATTGATTACGGTTGACGGGGCTATGCATCACACCAGTTCAGGTTGAGCCAAGTTTTTTTGCCGTTTGATTAGGTGCTGCTTTTGCTTGTTTCCAAAGGCCACCAATCCTATGCCGCCTATACGTTTATCCTTAAGGGTTATAGGGGCGGCTATAAATGCGCTGTCTTCACAGTCGTTGTAATGATAACAGCCGCGACAATAAGGGTCAGCCCCGGGCTGTTCAATAACAAATGATTTTCCCGTTTGGATAGTTTTTGCAATAATGAAATGCTTTGGAAGACGTACACCGATCTCGTTTCTAAATTTATGCGTACCTGCAATACGTTCTAATTTATCATCAACAATTGTAATCTCGGCATTGACTACTGAAGCAATCGCCTCTGCTGCCTGTTGTACAAATGGTCTGATTTCCGCAAGTTTTGACATATGGAAATCCTAAAGTGATTTTGTAAGTTCTCAATAATTTGGGGTAGATTACATTATTTGGCTAATTACTGGATTCCGGCTTTCGCCGGAATGACGGAAACTTACACTCGATCGTAATCCCCGCAGAGGCGGCAACCCAGAGTAATTCCCCGGACTCATTGAGAACTTACTTTCATGCCAGTTAAATAAATGAAAAACTGGATTTAACGGCACAAGGGCAATTTTTTACCTTTTTTATTGATTGTCAAATACTCTTTCGGCACATTCTAAATGCCTTCGCTAAACTAAACATTCGTTGGTGAAAAATTGACATTTTTTCTCTGATCTCTAATATTTTTTTCCATATCTTCAGTTTTCCCACCCCGATACTCTGCTATTGATTCAGATACGATATTTTTAAATTGATCGCTATTATAAAAATCATTATCGTTTTCAGAAACATACTCATTCTCAATTCCAATTTTTATATAACGAACAATTCCTAAAAGTTGATCAATTATGAAATCAGGAAGTCCCTTAATTTCCTTGATTAATACTTCTCTCTCACTCATTATAACCTCCATTAACAAATCAATAGGATTTTCACGCAAAGGCGCTAAAAAGATATTGGTGTCACCCATTAAGTGTAATGGGGGACGTTGCTACTTAACTGCGTTTCTCTAAATATCCCAAATTTTCTGATAGTTGTAAATCAATCTTTTACCTTTTTCTGAATAAATGGACGTTGGGGACAATCCTTAGATTTGTTGAAATAATAGGTATTGCTAAGTTTGCTATTTGGATTTAGAATCCCGATTTTGTCGGGAAACTTTTCGACCTGTGAACGCTTACGAGATATGTTTGATTAGAGGTCAGGAA
>Ga0307990_1003397_pt1 | contig 12159 bp, 9 predicted proteins | sample EllFjometagen129_FD_203168 | JGI IMG/M metagenome (GOLD analysis project Ga0307990, IMG submission 203168) | Marine microbial communities from Ellis Fjord, Antarctic Ocean - #129 | ecosystem: Environmental > Aquatic > Marine > Unclassified | place: Southern Ocean | collected 2014-10-08
TTTGAGTATTTTGACAATAAGTACCGGATCATCAACCGCATCGATGATTTGATTCCACTGCCATTTTTCCTCGAACCATTTGACGGAGTTTTCTTGCGGAAACTAGTTGACTTCCTGATTGGGCAGGCGGTGGCGGTGTTCAATGCGACCATCTGGAAGGAATCGGAGGATATGTCGCCCGAACCGGAGACTGTGCCGGCGACGACCTGATCGGCTAATTGGGGTCGAATTACGGGGAGCTTCGGGAAGAGGCTCCCCTGTTTATTTTTGTGTTGGAAAGTTAATCCGTTCCACTCAGCCTTTCCTGCGGCATGCCTTGATTTTCTAACCCCAGTATTTAGATTGTAATACCTAACTAAATGTCAATAAACAACTTCCAAATGATGGAGGCGTGAAATGCGAAAGCTAATCCGAGGCAAAGATTCCAATGATCTACCACCAAAAGAAACTGGTGATGCACCAGCAGGGGAGGCGGAGCCGGAGGCGGACGGCAAGAAAACACAGATACTGATTCCTTCTCTGGTCTTCAGAGGACTTGAAGCAGTACGGCTTTCAGGGCTGACCAACATGCTTGACCGACCGATGGTCGCCCTACTGGCTGATAGATTAGGTTATCCCGATGCTGCCCGTTGGATTAAGGAGCATCCAAAATTATTCGCCGAAGGTTTGTTCCACGGGTTCTGTGTCAATCCAGAGGAAGAGAATGCTTGATGTTTAAGGATTTAGGATTATTTCCGATAGCTAAAACCTTCTCGCCCTTTGCCTTGATTATCGCACCCCAAGATTTAGATTGGACTCGTAAGTAAAGTTATACCAACAACATAATCTCAGGATAACACAATGAGTAAAGTGAAAAAGCAAATCGGTGATCAGGTAATGATCACTGCCGGGCAGTTCAAGAACCAGACCGGTAAGTTAATTGTTAAAAACCGGGGTGGATGGACAGTTGAGCTCGATGATGGACAGCAGGTTGCAGTGTCCTTTCCCATGGTTGCATTGGTGCAGAATTCAGAACCGCAAACTGAAACGGAAAACTCGACTGCTGAGGAGAGTGCTGTCGAGTCGAGTGAATTGACTCAGATTGAAGATGTTACGGATCAAGCTGATTCTGTAACTCAGACCGATGAAATCATCACCACTAAATCGGAATCGAGCACAGAAGACAAGGATACGACTCAAGAGGCAGATGCACAGGACATCACCAAGATGACAGTGAAACAATTACAGGCGCTTGCTAAGCAACGTGGGATCGGGATTGCACGAACCAAATCGGATTTTCACAGGATCATCAACGAGAAGAATCCAGATGAGGATCTGGATCAGCTCACTGGAAAGACACTGTTCAACCGGGTTAGTGAACTTCACATCTCGAGGCTGAGGACAAAAGAGGATTTGGTGCGGATGCTCCAAGATTCCTAAACCAGTCATTGATGGGTTCATTTTTCGAGGCGGTAGTGATGCCGCCTCTCGTTTTGCCTTATGTCGTCCCGCCAAGTCAACATCAATATCTAAGTTCTTAGTAATAGTCCTGAGAAAGTAATTAAAATTGTCAGTTAGCTGTAAAAAACCATTTTCATCATTGCACCTGTCATTGCACCTGTCATACATTACTCATTAATATACGTAAAGAGAGTGTCATGTCCTTCGCAGTTGCGGGATGGATGACAAGTAAAAGTTTAAGAGGCATTCCGTAATGACAAAAGCACCGGAACAGTTCGCATGCACGGTGAAAGCAGTTCGCAAGCAATTAGGGCTCAGTCAGGAGGAGTTAGCGCATGAACTTGGAGTAAGTAGCGCTACAATTAATAGATGGGAAAACGCCAAGACCGTCCCATTCAAGCTTGCACGGGCACAATTCGGGGCTTTTTGTGAGCGTATGGCAGACCAAGGCAAGCTTAAAATCGAAACCAAGGATGAGAACGCATGACACCGAGTAATTTTCAACAGCTTGCTAACTTCATTTGGTCTGTTGCAGATTTATTACGTGGACCTTACCGCCCACCACAATATGAGCGCGTGATGTTGCCACTTACTGTGCTGCGTCGCTTTGACGCGGTTTTAGCTCCAACCAAAGAAGTGGTTTTAAAACGCTTTGCGGGTTTAAAAGATAAAGAACCGCAAATGGTTGACCGTGTGCTAAATAACCTGGCGAAAGATGAAGATGGGAATCCTTTAGGTTTTCACAACCACAGTAAGCTCGATTTCCGAAAGCTCAAAGGCGATCCGGACAACATTGGTCGCCATTTGGTTGACTACATCAATGGATTTTCAGAAAACATCCGTAAAATTTTTGAGCGCTTTGAATTCGACAAGGAAATTGAAAAACTTGAAGAAGCCAACCGCCTCTATCAAGTGGTTGCACAGTTTGCTGAAATTGATCTTCATCCGAAGTATGTGGACAATATTACCATGGGGCTTGTGTTCGAAGATCTCATTCGAAGGTTCAATGAAGCTGCAAACGAGACAGCGGGTGATCACTTCACACCTCGTGAAGTCATTCGATTAATGGTAAACTTGCTACTTGAACCAGATACTGACGTTCTTACACAAGAAGGCAAAATCATCACTATCTGTGATCCTGCATGTGGAACGGGTGGCATGCTGGCAGAAAGCCAAAACTGGATACACATGCACAATGATTACGCGACCGTAAAAGTCTATGGACAGGACTATAATCCACGGTCTTACGCAGTTGCAGCTTCAGATTTACTTATTAAAGGGCATCGCGATAGCCGTGTCGAATATGGGAACAGCCTTACAGATGATAAGTTTGACGGTGAATCCTACGATTATCTTCTGGCTAATCCCCCGTTCGGTGTGGATTGGAAAGATGAGAAGAAGGAAATAGATCGATGGCCTAACTTCAAAGGTTACAACGGGAAACTGCCGAGGGTCAATGACGGAGCATTGTTGTTTCTCTTACACATGATAGCCAAGTTCCAACCTTGGAAAAAAGGAAATCGCAACAAACCCGGTTCACGCATTGCTATCGTCTTTAACGGTTCGCCGTTGTTCACCGGCGGTGCAGGTAGTGGTGAAAGTGAAATTCGCCGGTGGATCATAGAGCACGACTGGCTTGAAGCCATCGTCGCCCTACCTGAGCAGATGTTCTACAATACCGGGATCGGTACCTTCATTTGGGTTATCAGTAATCGCAAGAATTCACATCGCAAGAAGAAAATTCAATTGATCGACGCCCGTGACCGCTGGACTCAAATGAAACGAAGTCTTGGCAATAAGCGACGCTATCTTGAGCAAGAGGCTATCGATGAAGTGACACGTCAACACGGTTCAGTGCAAGAATCCAAGAGCAGTAAGGTGTTCGATGATGTATATTTTGGATACCGACGCGTCACTATTTTACGACCACTTCGCCTTTGCTTCCAAATCACACAGGAAGTGAAGGAACGTTATCTCGATACCTTCCCCGAACTACTAGACGCTGTATTGACTATCGAAGAGGCTCTTGGTTCCGAGCCGTATGACGATTGGAACCAGGTGTGGGAGCAGGTTCAAAAAATCGTCAAAGACATACCTGACAACATGGACGGTTGGTTGAATGGTGCAAAAGGCACAGCGCAGAGAAAGGCATTCCGCATTGCTTTCACCCGGGTTGATCCTGAGGCTATGCCTGTCGTAGCTAAACGCCATAAACCAGTGAAGCTTGATATAGACGCGCTTTTCCCTGCCCAGGACTTACCCAAACTCGAGCCAGATGAATTGAACACGCTTCTTGGTTTAAATCCAGATGGGAAAAAACAGGTCATTGAATATGAAGCCGACTCGGCGCTAAAGGACTTCGAAAATATCCCTCTTACAAAGGATGTTATCAGCTACGTGTTGCGCGAGGTTCGCCCTTACGTGCCAGACGCCTGGATCGACCGTGAAACTCTCGATGAACAAGATGGTGGTATCGGTAAGGTGGGGTATGAAATAAACTTCAACCGCGAGTTCTTCGAATATAAACCGCCGCGACCGCTCGGAGAGATTGAAACCGATCTGAAGAGGATAGAGAAGAAAATAGCCGACATGCTGGTGGAGGTCACAAAATGAGCGAAAATCTGCCCGCCCCTAGCGCCTCCCAGATTGTTATCTATCAAGCCGACTCCGGCACGACCCGCCTTGAGGTGCGACTGCAGGATGAGACGGTATGGTTGTCCCAAAACTTGATCGCGGAACTCTATCAGACCACAAAACAAAACGTGAGCCTTCACGCCCAGAATATACTTAGGGAAGGCGAATTGAAAGCCGGCTCAGTTGTCAAGGATTTCTTGACAACTGCCTCAGACGGGAAACGCTATCGCGTGAAGCATTACAATCTGGAAATGATTATTGCCATAGGCTATCGCGTGAAGTCTTCCATCGCCACATGCTTCCGGCAATGGGCAACCGAACGGTTACGCGAATACATCGTCAAAGGCTTCACTCTCGATGACGAGCGACTTAAGGGCAGTGACCGCTTATCAGATTACTTTAACGAATTGCTTGCCCGCATCAGGGAAATCCGAGCCAGCGAAGCGAGGGTTTATCAACGCATCCGTGAGATTTTTGCCTTGGCGGTTGACTACCGGGAGGATGGACAAGCCACGCCGACCTTCTTTGCCATCATGCAAAACAAAATGCACTATGCGGCGACCGGTCTGACTGCGCCCGAAATCGTTCGTCAGCGTGCGCAAGTTGGTCAGGAAAATATGGGTCTCACATCGTGGAAGGGCGGCAGAGTCCTGAAAGCTGATGTGGGGACGGCGAAAAACTACCTCAACGCGCAGGAGATAGACACGCTCAACCGTATTACCGTGATGTTCCTCGACCAGGCTGAATTTCGGGCGCAAAGGCGGAGTAACATCCACCTGCACGACTGGGAGACCTTCCTCGACAAGTTCCTGTGCGATACGGAACTGCCGGTGCTCGAAGGAGCCGGATCAGTCAGCCGTGAAGAAGCGTTAACCTGGGCGAACGAGCAATACGAGGCTTTTGCCGAACGAAGAAGGCTTGAGGCGGAAAAGGTGGCTGATGAGAAATATCTGAGCGATTTGCAAGCTTCCGCCAGACAGTTGGAATCAGTACGGAAAAAGTGTCAGGATAAGAGCAAGAAGCAAAGGAAAAGTGGAGAGGGAAAATGACTCCTTCGCTCAAACCTTACACCGCTAATAAGCCATCTGGCGTCGAATGGCTGGGGGATATTCCGGAGGGCTGGGAGGTTAGAAAACTTAAGTATCTAGTAAACCTACTTACCCAGAAAGTCAATTCACTTGAAATCAAGGTAGGGCTTGAAAATATTGAGAGCGAGACTGGCCGTTATATTGAAAGTGACTCGGATTTTGATGGCGATGGTGTCCCATTTAGATCGGGCGATATCTTGTATGGAAAGCTTCGTCCGTATCTTGCCAAAGTCTTACTGGTTAACATGTGTGGCTTGGCAGTTGGCGACTTCTTCGTATTACGACCATTGCCTATTGTGTCCCCAGGATATCTTCAATACAAATTACTAGACCCTATGTTTACAATGCTATCGAACGGTTCGACTTTCGGCGCCAAGATGCCTCGCGTAGGATGGGATTTCATGGGAAATGTGAAATTCTCGTTGCCAGATTTGTATGAGCAAAACCTCATCGCCAACTACCTCGACCGCGAAACCGCCCATATTGACGCCCTGATCGCAGAAAAGGAAAGGATGCTGGCGTTGTTGGAGGAGAAGCGCGCCGCACTCATCAATCATGCTGTCACTCGCGGTCTTAATCCCAATGTCCATCTCAAACCATCGGGTATTGAATGGCTGGGAGACATACCGGAGGGTTGGGAGATTCGTACATTGAAAAGAGTGAGTTCAAGAATATATACAGGAACAACTCCAACCGCTTCATACATGGATGGTACTTTGACACAGACATCTATTTGGTATACACCAGGCGATTTCCAAAATGGACGCAAACTGACAGATTCGAAACGTAGAATTCCAATAGAGGCTGTTGAAGATAAAGTCGCAAAAGTATTTCCTCCTAACTCAATTATGGTTATAGGAATTGGCGCAACTCTGGGAAAGGTTGCGACCTCACCTGTTGAGTTTTCAGCAAACCAACAAATCAATGTTATTCTCCCTTCAGATGCCATATCATACGAATTCTTACTATTTGTACTTCAAGGTTATGAAAATATATTTCATGCTCATGCCAACTCTGCAACACTTGCAATTCTTAATCAGGAACGACTTGGAGCTATTCAAATACCATTTCCCCCATTGGAAGAACAGATTTTAATTAACAGCAAAATCAAAGAAAAACAATCCGCTGAATGCGAAATAAAAGAGGAGTTAAGCGACTCAATCAGCTTGCTCAAGGAGCGCCGCTCCGCATTGATCACCGCGGCAGTAACCGGACAAATCAAGATTGGACACGGGCATAAAATTGAAGGAGAGCACCATGAAATTGGAACGTCTCAGCCTTGCTAACTGTGGGGCATTTGAACAAATAGACATCGACTTCGAGCCTGACGTTACAATAATAGCTGGAGTCAATGGAGTCGGCAAATCGACCTTGTTACGGCTAATTGCTATAATCTTATCAAGAACCAACCGGCGACTTCACCTGACGCTAGAACACCCGTTAGCATTGGACAAAGATATTGTATTTCATGGAGCCTCCAGTGCGGGGGCAAGCCTTACACTTAGTATTTCAGATAGAAGGATGATCTCTGAGATTACCGGCAAGTTAGGTAGAAGTCACTTTGCCAAGCTTGACATCTTTGGAGCGACAGATTGGGCCAACCATCAAAATATGCTGTCTGTACTTTTCACTACCAAGCGTCAGTTGCCAGGTAAGCCTCGCTCCCTTGCCGAAGCCAGATCCTTCAATCCTTCCAAAGCTTACAGTCTTGCGCTATATGACAGGGAAGTTGATCTGCGTGAGTTCATGCACTGGTTTAGAACTCAAGAAAAACTTGGCAGCGAAAATGAACCGCGCCGTCTCAGGGTGCTTGAAGCATTGCGTAATGTGGTGACTGTTTTTATACCGGAGTTCAGTAATTTACGAATTCAGGAGACTCCCCGCCTTGGTTTCATAGTAGATAAGGGTGATGAACCGCTTTATATCCACCAGCTTTCCGACGGTGAGCGAGGTTTGTTGGCACTTGTCTTCGACCTCACTCGCCGTTTAGCCATCGCCAATCCTGAAAGCGATGACCCCATTGCCAACGGTAAGGCACTTGTACTGATCGATGAGATTGAGTTGCATCTGCACCCGAAGTGGCAACGCCAAGTCATTAGAAAATTACGAGATATATTTAAAAGCTGTCAGTTTATTATGACTACTCACTCACCTCAAGTGATCGGTGAAGTTCAGGCTCGCTGTGTTAGACTCCTCACTTGGAAAGATGGTAGAATTGCATCAGAAACACCCGGTATGGCTTTCGGAACAGATTCCAACTGGATATTGAACGTACTGATGGAAGCGAATGAAATGAACGAAAGTATAGAAGACGAACTCAGCATCATTTCAGAAATGATAACAGTTAGAAACCTTAAAGACGCTAGAGAGAAAATCAATCTAGTACGATCACGAGTAGGTAATACAGAAGAGATCCAGAGGCGGGTATCGATTATTGAACGAATTGAGAGATTAGGTAAATGAAAAAGATAGAGAAACATCAAACTCCAGCGTGTTTAGGTGAATATATAAAAGCTCAGCAATCAATTCAACCTGAGCCTGTAAATCTGACTTACGACTGTTTTCCGGAAAAGGCTGCTTTACGAGAGATACTTACAGGTGAACAGTTTGGCCTTTGTGGGTATACAGGGGCACCAATTGACGATAGAATTTCAAATTTGAAGAGTTCTCCTAGTAAGGCCATTTTTAGGAACCATATTGAACACTTGAAATGCCAAGAAACATGTAAGAGGGAAACAGAATCAAATGGTGGAAAGTATGGCCGAGATTTATGCGGAGATCTTGATTACTTTAATATGATTGCAGCTATTAATGTAATAGGTTCACAATCAGAACGATTTGGAGCCGCAACAAAGGATAACCATGACTTACCTGTGTGGCCTATTCATGAGGATTGTGATACTCTTTTTCGATTCGAGGAGAGTAGTGGAGAAGTTAGTGGCATCAACGCAGCCGCCGAAATGAGCATTCAACTTCTCAAGTTAGATCATGATACATTAAATGGATGGCGAAAAGCGGCAATAGAGGAGTGGCTTGATCCGGCTGTGATTCAGACACATGAAGATTTCGAAAATGTAAAGCTTGCAATGGAGCAACCCATTAAAGGGAAACTTCCTGAGTACGCCTTTGTCATTTGGTTAATAGTCAAAGGATATCTTGAATGAAACAAACTTCTGAAGCCGCTTTCGAAACCGCCATCGAGACAGTCTTGCTGGCCGAGGGTTACACCAAACTTCCTTCTGACGATTTCGACCGCGCGAGAGCAATTTTCCCTGCCGAAGCGCTTGCCTTTATCCGTGAAACTCAAGCCAAGACTTGGGAGAAACTGGAAACGCTTCATGGAGATAGAACTGAGGAAAGAGTATTACAGGCACTCTGCAAATGGTTGGATACTTACGGTACATTATCGACTTTACGTCATGGTTTCAAGTGTTTCGGCAAGACCTTGCGAATTGCATTTTTCCGTCCGGCGCATGGACTTAATCCGGAATTGGAAGAACGATACAAAGCAAACCGCATGGGCATCACGCGTCAACTTCACTACAGTACCAAGAACAATAAATCAATTGATGTGGTGCTATCTGTCAACGGCCTTCCTATAGCGACGTTAGAGCTCAAGAATCCAATGTCAGGACAGACTGTGGTTAATGCCATTCACCAATACCGCCATGACCGCGATCCTCGTGAACCGATATTCCAGTTTACCAAACGTACTCTGGTGCATTTTGCAGTTGACACAGAAGAAGCGCACATGACAACGCGTTTACTTGGATCTGGAACTCGTTTTTTACCCTTTAATCGAGGCAATTTGGGTGGTGCAGGTAACGAGCCAGACAAAGCGGGAAAGAATTATAAAACAGGATACATCTGGGAGGAGGTTCTACAGCGAGATAGTCTCTTAGATTTACTGGCTCGGTTCTTACATCTCGACGTACGGGAGAAAACCTCTGACGAAGGCAAAAGAGTGACCGTAGAGACAATGATCTTCCCCCGTTATCATCAGTTACAGGCAGTGCGAAAGATCGTGGAAGGCACAATTAAAGAAGGTGTCGGTCATAACTATTTAGTTGAGCACTCTGCCGGCAGTGGTAAGAGTAATACCATCGGTTGGTTGGCTCATCGTCTTTCATCTCTGCATAATGATAAAGATGAACGCATTTTTGATAGCGTTGTTGTGATCACTGACCGAGTGGTTCTCGACCGCCAGTTGCAAAATACTATTTACCAGTTTGATCATCGCCAAGGTGTAGTGCAGAAAATAGATGAAGATTCCCGTCAGTTGACAGAGGCATTGGAACAGGGTGTACCAATTATTATCACCACATTACAGAAGTTCCCCTTTGTATCTGGACAACTACTGAAGCTTGCCGAAGAGCGTGGCGAAGGCAATAGTTACTTACCCACACGAAAGTACGCTGTTATCGTAGATGAGGCTCATAGTTCCCAGTCAGGCGAGACCGCAACTGAACTGAAAGGAGTACTGGGTGGAGCCGAACTTCGCAAGAAGGCTCAAGAAATGGCAGAGGAAGAAGGCGAAGTCGAACTTGAGCGTTTGTTTCGCGCTATGGCAAAGCGAGGTCACCAACCTAATATGAGTTTCTATGCCTTTACCGCTACACCCAAACATAAAACACTTGCCATCTTCGGACGGGAAGGTGAACCCTTCCACCGGTACACCATGCGTCAAGCGATTGAGGAGGGCTTCATATTAGATGTGCTGAAAAATTATGTTTCCTACAAAACTTATTACCGATTGATAAAAAAGGCTGAGGAAGACCCGAGTGTGGAGCGTAAAAAAGCGGCGAAGGCGCTTGCGAGATTTATGAGGCTTCATCCGCACAACATCGGCCAGAAGACTGTAGTTATGGTTGAGCACTTTCAGCAGCACACAAGGCACAAGATTGGTGGTCGTGCTAAGGCAATGGTGGTTACAAGTTCACGTCTGGAGGCAGTTCGTTACAAACAGGAATTTGATCGATATATCAGCGAAAAAGGTTATCCAATAAAAAGCCTAGTAGCTTTTTCGGGCACTGTGGAAGATGATAGAATACCGGAGAAAACTTATACGGAAGTTGAGATGAACAACGGAGTGAAAGAAAAAGAATTGCCAGACACTTTCGCTAAACAAGAATTTCGAGTGTTGCTCGTCGCGGAGAAATATCAAACAGGTTTCGATCAACCTATGCTGCACACCATGTATGTCGATAAGCGTTTAGCGGGTATTCAGGCTGTTCAAACTCTCTCGCGTCTCAATCGAACGCATCCATTAAAGAACGATACATTTGTCCTCGATTTCGTGAACAATCCTGAAGAGATACAGGAAGCTTTTCGCCAGTATTTTGAGGGATCTGTTATGGGTGAACAGGTAGACACAGACAGATTATATGAGGTGAAGGCTGAACTAGATGCATCGGGGATATATCTGCAATCGGAAGTTATCGAATTCTCGCGTGTTTTCTTTGCACCGAAACGCCGCCAAAGCCCTGGTGATCATAAAATTATGAATGCAATTCTCGATCAGTCTGTATCACGGTTTACAGAACTCCAAGAGGATGAAGAGGAAGAGGCGGAACTTTGGCGTGGCAAAGCCCAGGCTTTTCGCAATCTTTATAGTTTTTTGAGTCAAGTGATTCCTTATCAAGATAGTGATCTTGAAAAGCTATTTACTTTTCTGCGGTATTTGGCTCTAAAACTGCCCAAGCGTAAAAGTGGACCTGGCTACCATTTTGATGAAGAAGTTGAACTGAATTATTACCGCCTACAAAAGATCAGCGAAGGCTCGATAAATTTACATGAAGGTAATGCAAATCCACTCGACGGCCCACTCGAGGTCGGGTCTGGAATGGCTCATGAAGAAGATGTGCCTTTGTCAAGATTAATTGATCTGATTAATGCGCGCTTTGGCAGTGAGCTGACTGAGGCAGATCAGTTCTTTTTCGATCAAATTGCCGAAGCTGCCAGACTAAACGAAACGCTTCGAAAAGCAGCCAAAGTGAATCCAATCGATAAATTTCAATTAGTTTTCCAGCAAGTTTTAGAGTCACTATTTATCGAGCGCATGGAATTAAACGAGGAATTGTTCACAGACTATATGAGCAAACCTGCACTGCAGGACTTAGTTTCCAAGAAGCTGGGAAGCGAGGTTTACAATCGGTTGGGAGGTAGTCATGACTAAAAAGGCAACCGTTCTTGAGTCTGCTTATTTGATCCTTCAATAATCCGGAAAACCTCTCCACGCAGAAGCATTAACGGATCAGATTATAACCAAAGGTCTCTGGGCTACGGAGGGCAAGTCTCCAGTTGCATCGGTTGCAGCCCAACTCTATCGCAACATCAAGAAGTATAGCGTCACCTCACGGCTTAAGTGTACAACGTCCGAACATCATGGACTCTTATAGGTAAAAAGCTAAGGATTGCCTACCTCGCTTGGTATGGTAAAGAAGACGAATAGGCGGAATATATTTAGGCGATGGAATTTTAAAGGCATATTCCTTGACAACGGGCGAATCCTATGATTATGTTGGCTACAACGTGTGAAATAATCCAATCCAAGAACTCTTTAACCCAACCGCTCGTAATACAGAACTTTATATAAAGACCTTTCGAGGTTTGACCGATGTCTACGACTGCGCCGCTGGTAAGATTTCCCCGCCTCTCACTCCAAGAAAAACCTTGGGTCAAGAGGCTTTTTGTTTTTTTGAGCAGCCTTGGGGAAGATTCCCCAAACCCTATAAGCCTAATGCAAAACCTGGATGGAAAGCAGTTTCATCAATCTAAGAGGAGTATTTGCGTTGGTCAAGTCGCCAGCATATCTTTCGGTTGAGCCTGTTCAGCTTTACCGATGCGGCAGAGGTCGAACGTAGGTCGGTCCATCACGTTGACGGAATAGGTGAGTTCAATATTTATTCAAGGAGCTGAAGAGATGAGAAAAGCAGTTTTCTTTCATAATGAAGCATCCCGCGAAATCGGGATGCTAATAGGTCTGTTATTGTTGGTG
>Ga0307990_1003400_pt1 | contig 12148 bp, 2 predicted proteins | sample EllFjometagen129_FD_203168 | JGI IMG/M metagenome (GOLD analysis project Ga0307990, IMG submission 203168) | Marine microbial communities from Ellis Fjord, Antarctic Ocean - #129 | ecosystem: Environmental > Aquatic > Marine > Unclassified | place: Southern Ocean | collected 2014-10-08
ATATGTTGATGCCGATGATGCCAGCCTTTTAAAGAAGAAAGAGGCGGCGGAAAGAATATCTATTGCGGGGAAAGAGGCAGCGGCCATAGCGGCCCAGGTGCTGTAACAATCTTGTTGAGCATTAATGTTTTTTTTTATTAATCCTATGGAGGTTTTTGACTGTAGTTGGAGACCTCCATTTTTTTATGCCTCTTGTGATACTTATAAGCGCCTAAGAACCCGCATTTTAATCCTCCACTAATGGGTATTTTACATTCGTCTTTCCTGACTAACAATCCATTTCTGAGTTTTATCCTTGACTAATCTACCATAACTTTATAAATTATAATAAATTAGTGTAACCGTTCACGGTTCAGGGTTAGGGAAAAGACTGAAATTGGATCCCCGAAATGCTCGTAAAAAATACGAGGTTTGCCACACCATCGCCAAGTACCATGTTCCGGATTTGTGGGGATGTAGAAGCGGGCGGTTTTCCCGTACAAAATGCTTACAAAATAGCGTATGATGATGAGAATACAACCTTTTAATCCCGCTGTAAGCGGGAAACCTTTGAACCCGTGAACGGTTACAAATTACTTGCAGGAAAAGACATGGAAATAAAAGAAACCGTACAGAAGGTAATACAAGAGATGGTCGTACCTGATCTGAGCAAGATCCGGGATGAAAACAGTAAGATCCTGGCCATCCTTGAGATAACAAACAAGCGGCTTAATGATGTAAACACACACTTGGCAGATCAAAGCCGTCGCATTGATGACACTAATAACCGCATTGACGATGTTCGCTCAGAGCTTGGGCAAAAGATAGATGAGACGAATAAACGGATAGATGAGGTTCACTCTGATCTGATTAATCGTCTTGATGCAAATAATGCAAGAATAGGCCAGTTTTTCCAGACCAGCGTCACCAGAGACGAGCATGTCAAGGTAGATAACCGCCTGACCCGCCTCGAAGATGAGGTATATGCTATCAGGCAACAGATGGCAGCCTGATGGCCTAATGCCACGGAATACTCCTGCAATATTGAAACAGATTACTTGATATAATTCATGATGTTATGCCCCGGAAGCTTATAAAGTGCGTTTTTTTCGGTGAGCAATGAGTATCAAGAGCAAGGCTTCAAGGCTGCTAAGAGGTGAGATGAAAATTCAGGAGATACTCAAACAACCTGAAGGAAAGACGCTGGAATTTAAGAAAGAGCTTCCAAGAAACACGCGGAATTTATTAAAATAGTGGTTGGCTTTGCAAATTGCGCAGGAGGTAATATTTATGTTGATGTGAGATCGTGTGAGAATATGAGATAGATCCGGAAAATTCTCCGGAGGAGCTTTTTAGACAGGATAGACAGGATAAACATGATATTCAGAATATAAAAAAACTCTGCGGTAAATAATTGTCTGTGCATGTCTGCGTAAGTGTGTGGCTAATAATAATTCTGCGACCTCTGCGCTTGCCCGCCTATCTTTGTGGCGGGGTGAGAAATTTTTTAGACAAGGTAAACAGTATGCCTGACACAGCAATTATTCCTAATTGCAAAACCCCTAATTTCAAAACCCCTTGACAATAACCAATATTTTCGTTAGTCTTTGCAAAGCCTTAGAAAAATTCCTTAAACATAAAGATTCCAGACTGAACAGTTCTTTTGAGCACTTAGATTGTTTATCCTGAAATGAACGGGTTTCATTATGCAAACTAATGCCAACAGTGATAATGACTCTAAGCAGGAAAAAAATAGGGAACTGCCCGGAAAAAATCAAAATCAAAAAACCCTGTCCCTCGATGCCTTTCTCGAAAACCTGACTCCAGACCCGAAAAAAAATATTGATATTATCCTTAACCTAACATTTGAAATGATTGACGGTTGCTGCGCCTTTTACCAGTGCCTGAATCAAATAGAAAGCAAATTACTCACTCTCGCAGGCTCCCATATTCCTACAGGTTTTGCAAAAGAACAGACATCCTTGGGTCTTGTATCCTATGAGGCTACCATTAAAGGACATGCAAGCCCGGTTGTTCTTGAAGATCTGACTGTAACCCCTTATATAAAAACCGACCCTAACATAAAGAAATACCATTTGAAGTCTTATCTTGGGTACCCAGTATACCTCGGAGGAAGAAAGGCATGTGGATGTCTTTGTATCGCAGATCGTAAAAAAAGGAAATTTTCTCAAAATGATGTTCATATTCTTTCCATACTTGCAAAGGCGCTCTCCCTTGAAGAAGAACGAAGACAGTGGCGTGAGACACTCAGTAAAATGCTTACCTATGAAAAGATGATTGGGGATATATCCACTCATGCCATGTCCATTGAAGAAAAGGAATCCTTTGTTGACTGGGCCCTTGCCCGTGCAGGAGAAACAATAGGCGTAGACGGCATTTTTTTCTGGGAGTACGACCGGACCACCGACATTTTGAGCAATACCTCCGAATGGATTTCCAGTGGTTATCCAGCACAAAAAGAAAAACTCCAGAACATACCCTCGGCTGACCTTCCCTGGGGCATGGACCTGATGACTAATAATAAAATCATCAACTTTGAGGATGTCGAAGATATCCCCAATGGACGGGAAAAGGAAATCATGAGGATGATAAACATAAAGTCGGTCCTTATTATTCCCCTCATGGTGAAAAACAGCTTCTATGGTACAATGGGTTTTGAGACCTACCGTTATCATCGCGAATGGAAAGATGAGGACATTGATACGCTAAAAGCAGTTTCACAAATCATCACAACATCCATAGAAGGACTTAAGGCGGAAAAGGCCCTTGAAAAGGCAAATAAAGGGCTGGAACAGAGGATAGAAGCACGGACAACAGCGCTCAGTAACACAGCAGCTAAATTGTTGAAAAAACATAATGATCTTTTAAAGAGCAAGGCAAAACTGGAAGAAATGAACAAGATCCTGAAGGACACAAACACCTCGCTTTCTATACTTGCAAAAAATATCGATCAAGGTAAAGAAGAGGCAAGAAAGAAAATTTCCTCCACTGTGAACGAAAAGATTATGCCAACTCTAACCGTACTTAAAAATGAGAAGATGCTGGAAAGGTACAGAGTGGAATTTGATATACTAATCGAGCAAATACAGGGCCTCGTTAAAGGCTCAAAATGGCAATCGCCCTTATCCGGTATTCTTTCCGCTTCAGAGACCCGTGTTGCAGTCATGATAAAGAATGGCCTAAACAGTCAGACAATTGCAAAAGAGCTCAACATATCTACAGACACCGTTAAAACCCATCGCAGGAATATCCGGAAAAAGCTCAATATTCAGAATGAAAATATCAATCTCGCTGGATATCTCAAATCCAAAACCCCGTGATTTTTTTTGCCGCAGACCCACACAGACCCACACAGACATTTTGTCCTATACAGGCCGCAGATAAACACAGACTTTGTACGCAGATAAAGATAAAAAATATATATTCACCCCGCCACAAAGATAGGCGGGCAAACACAGAGAGGTCACAGAGGTATACTTTTTTTCATTTGCCTAAGAGATGTAGGCAAATGAAAAAGAAAAACCCTCTGCGATCTCTGCGTACTCTGCGGTTAAAACATTTTAGACAGAAAACAAAACAACTCTGCGGTAAATAATTGTCTGTGTATGTCTGCGTGGGTCTGCGGCTAAATAAACGCTTTACTCAAACTCACAGAGCTATTCTTTTTTCATTTTTTTTGCTGCCCTCTTAGTTGCCAATATTCTCAGTGTAACAAATAAACCACGTAATTCCAACTATTTACCATAAAAAGTGGGTATTGCCGATACCCACTTCATACCCACTAAAATCACCCTTGTAATAAACAAAAAAGTTTTATATGAAAATGTTAGCTTAAGGGATATATTTGTTCCCTTGATACTTTCAATATGATGTTGATGGCTTAGCAGTAATAGGCCGCCCCAGTTAAATAGCCTTTTCAGGGTTTAACGGGGTAAACAGATAAACACAGACTTTGTACGCAGATAAAGATAAAAAATATATATTCACCACGCCACAAAGATAGGCGGGCAAGCACAGAGAGGTCACAGAGATATACTTTTTTTCATTTGTCTAAGAGATGGAGGCAAACGAAAAAGAAAAACCCTCTGCGATCTCTGCGTACTCTGCGGTTAAAACATTTTAGACAGGATATAAAAAAACTCTGCGGTAAATAATTGTCTGTGTATGTCTGCGTAAGTCTGCGGCTAATAAAAACTCTTCGCCCTCTGCAGTAAATTAATGCATATACACAGACTTCGTACGCAGATAAAAATATCACCTGCTTAACTATAGGTGGAGATTTTCTTTTATCTATAACTCTATTTACAGGAGTTTATGATGTTGTTCAATCCTAACCAAAAAAGACCGATTTACCAGACCAATCTGCTCGTGCGTAGCACGCAGACAGGTCTCCCTTCAGGGGTTCATGTGATGGTAAATCGGTTTTTTTATGTATGGGATAAATGTAATCAAATGAAAGTTTCGAGCATACATTATCCGTTAATTGCAAATTATGAATAATTGGAAAACCCTAAACCGTGAACGATGAACCCTTATAAAATATATACGGTGCTTGGAAAGAGATAATTTGTGGCATAAGTTTTTTAATTACAATTATACCAATGGAACTGAACAAATATACAGAAGAATAGTGCTTTCATAAGAAGTGGAAAGAAAACTGCTTTCTGATCTAAGTTACTTATTTATAGACGATTCCATTCACACAGAGAAGGTGGAGGTATACTAATGAAGTTATTTTTTAAAACCATATTTTTTTTCATGTTTATTAATCTTGCCGTAGGAGTTGTTTTCTCTTATTCGGCTTACGCTGCCAATTGCGGCGATGTGTTGGACCAAGGCACTTGGAAGGGCGTTGTCGGGTATCATAATGGGGAAGAGCATACAACCGAGTACTCATGTGGAGTAAGAACAGATTTCGGATATGAATGGCAATGCGTAAATTATGCAAGGAGATTCTATTGGGAAGCTGGATTGGATAGTGCTGATCAAAGCATATGGCAAGGAAATGCCGAAGACTATTATGGTACGGCCAATAGGCGAGGCATGAGGGCTCACGAAAATGGCGGGATAACGCCTCCTAAGGTCAACGACATACTGTGTTATGGACCATATGGCGCGGGCCATGTTGCAATTATAACCGGTGTCACACTAATATCAGAAAACAGATATAGAATCGATCTTGTGGAACAGAACTGGTCTGAAACAGGGTCTGTTCAGGTTTACATGGACTATGATCCTGTCAATGAAACCTATGACGTTGAAGACCGCGGGAGCTACGGAGTCCAAGGTTGGATCCGGATCCCTTACTCGTGCGAACTATACGCCCAGAATCCTGCGACCCCTAAACAGGTCCATCCTGGAGAAACCCACTCATTCGTGGTCTATTACAAGAACAAACTTGTCCCCCCCACCACGGATCTTTTGAGGAATTTCGGCGCCCTGGACTGGAAGGACGGTTCAGCAAATGGGGAAAATATGAGTGCCGAAGACCTGCTGAACTATAACGCGTCTTCTCCCTATTTCCACTACATGGAGCTTTATTCCTGCGACAGTAAAGGTAACCCTGCCGCAAGCTGGCTCTATCCTGGTGACGACATCTGGATCAGTAACGACAAGATAAGAGTGGTTTCCCAGAATACATTCAATGTGGGTTACGACCAGAACGCCGGTTTCGTGTTTACAGGGAAAATACCCGATGATGCGCAGCCCGGAACTTACGATATTTATTTCCGTCCATATCATGCCACCGGCGGATACTTGGATGACTGGGGCGACATGCATTTTACCCTTGTGGTAACCACCGAGGACTATGCGGTCGGCCACGGGCAAAATGTCCCAGTCGACGTTGTGGACCTGTTTATTGACGTCCATGCCGGAAACGAAGGATTGCTGGGTAACCCTACCTCCGAGGTGATCCCAGCGGAGTCGGGTTTCGGAACATCAGGCTATTATCAGTGTTTTGAAAACGGTTCCATACAAGTACATTCCGGTAATGCCTATATCGTGTCCGCTGAGATTTACGATGAGTGGGGCGAGCACGGCTATGCCACCTGGGCTGGATTTCCAACCTCTGACAGATACTCTTGCACAGGGGGAGAGTGTCAGGATTTTGAGGGAGGATATATACAATCTGATGGCCAGAGCGCCCAGTTTATATCAACCACTCATCCTAAAAACCTTACTGCAGAGGTGAATTTCAATGGTACTGTCGACCTAAGGTGGGACAACCAAATCATAGCTCGTGGAATCAACATCTATCGCAATGGTAGCCCGGTTGAAAGAATCGCAGTTCTATATCCTAGAACTACAAGCTACATCGACCTGACGGCAAAAAAAAATAAGCATTACATCTATTTTGTAAGTGCCTACAATGATATATCGGAATCGTCAAAATCAAATATTATTGCTGTGAACGGAGGTTTGCTTGATGACGGCTCATGGCCGAAATTTCACCATGACGCTCACAACACAGGAAAAAGCGTTTATCGTGTGCCATATTATCCGAGTACAAAATGGAGATATCGAACAGATAGCGCTATAGATTCTTCCCCCGCTATTGCTTCAGACGGAACAATTTATGTTGGATCTGATGATAAATATTTTTATGCAATCAACCCAAATGGTACCTTAAAATGGAGATATCTAACAGGTAGCGCTATAGATTCTTCCCCCGCTATTGCTTCAGACGGAACAATTTATATTGGCTCGGCGGAATCTAATGGTTTTCTTTATGCAATCAACCCAGACGGTACTTTAAAATGGCGTTTTACAGGAGCTAATAGTTATTTTTATATTTCCTCATCTCCTACCATTGCCACTGACGGAACGATATATTTTGGTACCAGTTCGACAGTTCATTCCTATCTTTACGCACTGAACCCAGACGGTACTTTAAAATGGCGATATTTTAACGGCGGCATTGGTGTTATATCTTCCCCTGCTATTGCCGCGGATGGTACTATATATTATGGAACAAAACACGTTGGGGCGCAAGATTATTTTTTTGCTATTAATCCTGATGGTACCCTAAAATGGAAAATCAGTACAGCAGAAATAGCATCATCTCCAGTTATAGGCCCAGATGGCACTATTTATGTAGGAATATATAATTATCATGGTTATAACCACTACTTGTATGCTTATACAGCAAGTGGCAGTTTGAAGTGGAAATATCAAACAGACTATCAAGTTCATTCATCGCCTGCAATAGGTGCAGATGGCTCCATATATGTTGGGTGCAGAGATGACTATATCTATGCAATAAATTCAAATGGCACTTTAAAGTGGAGGTATAAAACAGGTGGAGATATTATGTCTTCACCGGCTATAGATTCAGAAGGTACCATTTATGTTGGGTCTGATGATAAATATATTTATTCAATTAATCCAGACGGCAGTTTAAAATGGCGGCATCCAACTGCGGGTGCCGTTAGTTCCTCCCCCGCTATTGGTTCAGACGGAACAATTTATGTTGGATCTGATGATGGTTATCTTTATGCTTTGGGTTTGACTAGTGGAAAGGGAGAGATTTATGGAATAATTACAGATTTTGGAACAGTAGCCCCAATAGCAAACGCACAAATTCATGCTATTAGTGGAAATGTACAAAGCAGGGCGGATGGAAAATATGGCGTAGCCCTTAACTCAGGCATATATAATGTTGAAATATCTAAAACAGGTTACCAGACAGTTACAATTCCAAATGTTTTAGTTGATAGCGGTCAATTAACAGAACTTAACATTGAATTAAATACAGAAGGTCCCCTAAACATAGTCACAACCGATCTCCCCCCGGCAGAAACAACTATAGACTATAACCCCAGGGTCCGCATTACCGGTGGTACTGGCCCTTATGTATATTCCATAGCCTACGGAACCCTGCCACAGGGCCTGACACTTGACACCGAATATGGCAATGTATCAGGCACACCAACCACTCCAGGCTCATATACCTTTGCCATAGGGGTTACTGACTTTCTTAATGCATACTCGGAGTTGGGGTTCACTATTGAGGTCACTGCACCCCTTGAAATTATTACAGAATCACCATTGCCCAGAGGTACAAAAAGCAAGGAGTACTTCGAAAATATTGAGGCCACGGGGGGTACGCTTCCCTATATATTTTCATGGACAAATGGATCGCTTCCTTCCTCTGTTTACCTTTCCCCTGACGGTCACCTGTCCGGGACACCTTCATCCACCCGCTCCTATGATTTTACCGTCACTGTCACCGATAATTCAGGACGCAGCACTGAAAAATATTTTCACCTGGAGATAGATGATCCCCTCGTGGTTACCACCCCCAGACTCAATGACGGCATTGTTGGAGAGGTATACAATCAGCAGCTTGAAGCCTCCGGCGGCTATGGCGATTATACCTGGGGGGTTTACTCCGGCACACTTCCGGCAGGCCTTTCCCTTGATGGCGAGAGTGGTGTTCTCTCAGGCACGGCGACTGAGGCGACCTACAGGACTGTTGTGGTATCCGTCATAGACGAATATAACCGTATTACGTATAAGGATTTTACAATCCAGGTCTCAGAGCCCCTTCAGATCCTGACCACCTCTTTGCCAAACGGCTTAATAGATACATCTTATTCAGAGGCTATTCGTTTAAACGGTGGGATTGGGCCGTTTCAATTTAGTCTCGAAGGCCAGCTTCCGGCAGGTCTGTCTCTAAATACATCTACAGGCGTTATCTCAGGTATCCCTACGGCAGCAGGGTTTAAAAACGTTGAAATCACTGTGACCGACAGCACCTATCCGACCGCACAGTCAGTAACCCAATACCCGAGCATCCGGACTACCCCCAATCTTACAATACGTACCTCTGCTACCCTTCCCAATGGCAAAAAGGGTGTTGCTATTAATCCAATTGTCCTGCTGGCCGGTGGTGGCCCATCACCCTATGAATGGATTCTAATGGAAGGAAGTATGCCCTCCGGAATCACGCTTGATCTACAAACAGGAACCCTGTCCGGGACACCAACTGAAAAAGGGGATTTTGCCTTTACTATACAAGTAACGGATAACAACACCGGCACCGCGCAGAAAGAGTTCTTCTGGCATATATCCGATGAACTGACCATTGTCACAGGCGCTGTCCCGGATGCAGGAAAGGGAGTCCCCTACTTCTTTACCCTGAATGCAAAGGGCGGCCTCCCGCTCTATAGTTGGAGAAAAAGCAATGGAGATTTGCCTGCGGGCCTTTCCATAAACCCGGCCACCGGAACGATCTACGGAACACCGACTGCCACACAGACCATACACTCCTTCACCATAGAGGTGAACGACAATGACAGTCCGGCACAGGCCGTGGAGAAGACCTTTACTATGGAGGTGCTCGACGAACTTTATGTATACACCAAGACAATTCCAAACGGCAGGGTAGATGAGGCCTACACCGCCACAGTCAAAGCCTCACTTGGAAGGCCCCCGTACGAGTGGCGCCTGGAGAGTGGAAACCTGCCCTCCGGCCTGACACTGAACAATTCATCCACAGTGGCTACCATTGATGGTACTCCCACTAACCCAGGGACATATGAATTTACCCTGGAGGTAAGTGACACAGGCACACCCGTAAAGCATGCCACAAGGCAGTTTTCTGTTGAAATATACGGGGATGTTACCATTCAAACCACCGACCTTGAACCTGCTGTTAAGGGTGAGTCCTATTCGGAAAGTATCGTGGTGTCCGGTGGGGATCTCCCTTATACCTGGAGCATAATAGACGGTGATCTCCCTGAAGGGCTGACGTTTAATACCAGCTCCGGCAATATCTCAGGCACAACCGACCTTGAAATAGGCCACAGCTCCACCTTTACGGTCAGGGTGACCGACTCTGGCATACCCTCTGACTATGATGAAAAGGAACTGGTTATCCAGGTAATAGGCCCCCTAAATATTGTGACGGATACCATACAGGGGGCTATGCAATATTCAGCATACCAGGCAACACTTGAGGGGGAAGGGGGCGTTTCCCCCTATGCCTGGAGTATATCAAGCGGCGCCCCTCCCGAGGGTATCACACTAAATCCGGATACCGGCGCTCTCTCCGGTACGCCTTTATCCTGTGGAGACTTTAATTTCACTGTAAAACTTGAAGACTCCTCCCCAACGCCTATCACATTTACAAGGGCATACACCCTAAACGTCCTGTGTGCAGATAAATACGATATATCCGGAAAGGTCTCCACCCTTGAAGGAGCGCTCATGACACTGAGCGGGGATAGTTCCGGGACAACTCCCACCGATGCAAACGGGGACTATATATTTGAAGACCTGTCAACCGGTACCTACACTATAACCCCCAGCAAGGGTGGTTACTGGTTTGAGCCGGAATCAAGAGAGATTACCGTCACGAACCTCAATGTCCCCGGTGTTGACTTCGTGGTATATGAGAATCACCCACCCAATACCCCTTCCAGTCCATCACCTACAGATGGTGCATCTAATGTTTCCACTAATACGGATCTTTCATGGACCGGTGGAGACCCAGACCTGGGAGACACATTCTCCTATGATATCTATCTCGGAACAAATACTGTTCCGCCTGTTGTTTCCACCGGACAGACTCAGCCTACTTATAACCCTGGAGCTCTTAGCTTCGGCACGCTCTATTACTGGAAAATCGTGGCCACCGACAACCACGGCAGCTCATCAGAAGGGCCTGTCTGGAGCTTTACCACAAAGTCAGCGCCCAATGCTGACATATTGGTAATTAAGGACGTAGACAACCATACCCCACCCTTAGGCGCCAATGTAATCTTCACCATCACCGTGACCAATAACGGCCCATCTGATGCCACCGGTGTCCAGGTGACAGACCAACTGCCCGCAGGACTTACTTATATAAGTGATGACTCAGGGGGCGCTTACAACTCAGCAACCGGCCTGTGGGATATAGGCGCCATTGCAAATGGCAGATCTGTTAGCCTTAATATTACCGCACGGATTGATCAGACAGGTGATATGACCAACACTGTCACAAGGACGGCGTCAAGTCCAGAAGATACTAATATGACAAATAATGCATTTATCATGCACTTAAATGCACATGAACCTGCCGCCCTATCTCTTGATATGGATATATCTACCAGGAATTATGATGATACCGTTTCATCCAAGGACATCGAGCAGACCATATTCGTCCCTGAAAATGATGAAGCATGGGTTGCAGTGGTAGCGCAAGGGGTAACTAATCTGGACATATATCAGGTTGAGGTGAGTTTTGATACGGAAAAGGTGGAATTCATGGAGGGTGTGGAAGAAGACCCCTCTGAGGGAATAGCAAACCTCCTCAAGAAAAACGGTGGTGAAACATCAGGTTTCCAGGCCGTTGAAAATGTCTCCGGAACCATCCATATTGAAAATGCGCTCACCCAAAAAGACTGTGATGATGCCCCTGAAGGAACCGGCATCATTGCCCTGTTAAAATTCAGGGTGCTGGATACTAATCAGGACAACCACCTTACCCTTGATAATGTTCTCTTTACCGACTGCAATGACAACCAGCAAGAGGTCACAAGCCTGACAAACGGGACCTTTACAATCACCCAAAGTCAAATTGTATCTCTTAAACCAGATGTTTTAAATACAACAATGGGGAGCTCTTTAAAGCTTACTGTAACTTACGATGTCAGCGATAAAAACAGTACACTTAGCGATCTTGGCGTAAGGATTCGCTTTGATTCTACAAAACTTGAATATAATACATTTGAGGATCTCTTTGGAACCAACAAGCTGGCTGATCCGCAACTCGAAGATGATGTGGAAAACAAAGATAACGATGATACCACGGATAAGTTGATCGTATTGTCGTATGCAGACCCTATCGAAAAAAGTTGGCCAAGCCAGCCTCTTCCATTGGATATGGTCAAATTGCTATTCACGGTGAAAGACGATGCGCCATTAGGCCCTACCAATGTTAATGTAACAAATATTGCAGGACACACTGGCTATGGATTTGTTGGAAATGGGTCAGTGATTGACATTCACCGCTGTAACCTTGATGTTGACGGCAACGGCGCAGCAGACGGAGGAACAGACGGTATTATGCTTATCCGTTATCTCTTTGAGATACGAGGTGATGCCTTGATTAATGAGGCAGTGGCACCGGATTGTACAAGATGCACGGCAGAGGATATTG
>Ga0307990_1003401_pt1 | contig 12147 bp, 10 predicted proteins | sample EllFjometagen129_FD_203168 | JGI IMG/M metagenome (GOLD analysis project Ga0307990, IMG submission 203168) | Marine microbial communities from Ellis Fjord, Antarctic Ocean - #129 | ecosystem: Environmental > Aquatic > Marine > Unclassified | place: Southern Ocean | collected 2014-10-08
ATGCACAAAGACAATCGCAAGCAACACTCAAATTTGGGTATGCTACTGCTTTTGGATAAACAATGTAAATGGTTGATAATTAGTTGCTTTTTTGTATTTTTATAAAAAGCGGTGAATAATGCGGGTTAAATCACTATTTGCTTATTTTATCGCGTTCTCTCTTGCTGCATTTATGTTTTCAGCTTGTGAAAAGGATGATGACGATGATGATAATCAGGACAATACACAAATTACTAACGAGCAAGCCTTGCAGGTAATCAGTGACTATGCCACTGCACAGAATATGTTTGCTGAGGCAACCGACGAAGCGGATAATGCAGCGCGTGTTTCCGACGATAGTTTGGAAAATAACAATGGCAGCAAAGCGGTTAAAGATGGTACATATCCTGAAATCAGTATTACTCCTTTCGATTTGGATACTTGGCCCAAAACCATTCGTGTCGATTATGGACCAACCAATATGTTGTGTGAAGATGGACGCAATCGGCGTGGAATGATTAACATTGTGGCGACTGATTTTTACAGAAATTCAGGTTCCGAATTGACAACTACCTTCGAGGATTTTTATCAAAATGATTATAAAGTTGAGGGGAATCACATTTGCACAAACAACGGCGAAAATACTGCCGGGAATCTGACCTATTCTCTGATTGTAAACGATGGGCATATTACCACCCCGGAAAGCAAACATATTTATTACGAAGAAAGTACTGAGCGCGAATGGATAGCTGGAGAAGGAACGCTCCTGAATCCTTGGGATGATAATTACCTGATTACCGGAGATCAATCTGGAGTTAGTTCTGATAGCATAGATTATCAGTTGAATGTGCATGTCGCTGATCCGTTAGATGTGCTTGTCGGATGCAAATGGGTACGTGCCGGATTACTTGACCTCGACATCGAAGATTTTCCAACCATTACCATTTATTACGGCGATGGAAACTGCGACAATCAGGCAACTGCCACCATTTATGATGTGGAATATCCGATTGTGATGGAATAAAGGGTTATCCATCACCCTTCTACAAAATACGCATCCGGAAAATTAACAATATAGCAGGTTTTAGTCGCTCGTGTCATTGCTGTGTAAATCCAACGATAGTATGATGCGCCCATCATTTCTTCAGTGATATAACCCTGGTCAATAAAAATAACTTTCCATTGCCCCCCTTGTGCTTTATGACAGGTCAATGCGTATGCGTATTTTACCTGAAGTGCATTTAAAAAAGGGTCTTTTCGCATGGCATCGAATTGCTTTTTTTTGTTCCCGAGATGGGCATAATCCTGAGAAATGTCTCCGTAAAATTGCTTTCCTCTGTCAGACGGAAGTGAAGGTCCGTCGAGCATGAGGATGTCAAGCATCAAACGCAATTCAACTTCCAGTTCAGGGTAATCCACAAATTTCACAAGTGCATCCTGAAAGCGGAAGCCATACATCTCGTGAATGCCTTTCAACCTGACAATTTCAATCATGTCACCATTGGCAATAAAATTAATTGGCGAATTTTCCGGAAGCCAGAAATAATTATTCTTAACCACCATCAAAATATCACCTGGAGACAATTCTTCCTCTCTCCCTAAAATTTGGTTTCTGATTCCCTGATTGTAAACATTGGCATTTTTATTGGACCGACAAATTACCTTTACTTCCTCCATACCGGCATTTTGATATTCACTTTCTATCAAATCCACAAGCTCAGTGCCTGAAATTCTATGAATATCATCAAAATCTGCCGTTGTAAATTTTGGAAGGCTTTTCGGGTCGTTCTGTAGCTGATTTCGAAGTCCTGTTGCATTCATTAATATCCCAGACGATTCCGCTTGACGGATAACTTGAGTAAGCTCGGTATGCAATACAGAAAACCCCCGACTTTCAAATTCGGAAATTTCTAAGGCCGGTGATCCTATTGTGCTGACAGGTGGTAACTGCGCTGTATCACCTATCATAATTAGTCGGCAATTGTCTTGATTATAAACAAATTGCAATAAATCATCTAATAAACGACCGCTACCAAACATACTGCCAGGCGAATAATCATTCGAAATCATTGATGCTTCGTCCACGATGAAAATTTGGTCACGATGTGAGTTAAAACCTAATTTAAAACGTGCGTCGTCAGTTTTGTTGGTGTCCTGACGATAAATATGTTTGTGAATTGTAAACGCAGGATGCCCGGCATAATGCGACAAAACTTTCGCTGCTCGACCGGTTGGTGCCATTAAGACAAATTGTTGTCGTAATGATTTTAAGGCATTTACATACGCAGAAATGACTGATGTTTTACCGGTTCCGGCATATCCTTTAATAATTAGGAGGCTGTTACGGTCTTTAGTTTCGGTAAATTGACACAATAAGTGCAACAATTTGTCCTGGTCATGCGTTGGACTATATGAAAAGTGCTCTGTGATGCGCTGATATAAAAAGTTTTTAAGCATTTGTTGAAATTACAATAAGTATTTAAGGAATTTTCTTAAAAAATATTAATTTTGCTAACAAATTAAACAGAAATAAAGAAATGAAAAAAACAATTACCATTATTATTCAAATCGCACTACTGGCAGTTATTGTTTTATTCGCCTATTTAATAGTGAAAGGGATTCAAAAACCAATTGACTTTGACGCGTTGCGAGATGCCCGCTTTAAGCAGGTTGTTAAACGATTAGAGGACATTAGAACAGCACAGGTTGAGTATAAAAAACAGAATGGCACTTATACTCCTGATTTTGATACTCTGGTGAATTTTATTCAAACCAAATCCATGCCGGTTGTCCGTAAGGAGGGCTTTGTCCCTGATTCATTAACTGAAATCGAGGCAGTAGAATTGGGAATTGTAACTCGTGATACGATTTTTATTCCCTATATGGACACATTGTTTAAAGACATTAAATATAAGTTTAAAAACATCAGGCAGATTTCTGTCGGAACAAAAGCTAAATTCGCTATGGATACCGCCACCGTAATGACTGGTTCCAAAGTAAAAGTGAAAGTGTTTGAAGCAAAAGTTAGTACCTGGGATATTCTCGACGGCTTGGATGAACAATTAATCATCAATTATAATGCGACCAAGTATAAACTGGACGAAGGCGAAGAGCCTGTGCTGAAGGTTGGGTCACTTGTTGAAGCAACAAATAACGCAGGAAACTGGGAATAATTATTGCTTTGATGAAACAACTCAATATTTTTGATAAAGATTTACAAAAAATAGAGCAACAAAATTGCACAATATCCATCCTGCTTGCCAGTGATGGGTATTGCTTTTCAATAAAGGATGTTTCACAGGAGCGTTATATGCTGCTTAAAACATTCCCGGGCGATTACAAGCCGGATGATGTGCAAATTAGCGCTGAAGAACTGATGCAGGCAGTATGGGGTAATCCAAAATTCATTAAAACAGAACATCTGATTTATTCAAACCGGAATTGTTTGTTAATTCCTCCTGCTTTTGACGAAAACACTCAGCTCAATGAGATTGTGAATTTTCATTTTCCCGTGAATTTTGATAAGCTGACATTGAAATCCCGTTTTGATAAGTATTCAATGGCATATTTAGTGAATACTGAAAATCATAAAAAATATATTGAGATTTTTAAGCCCGAACATATCGGGAATATGGCTGAGTCTTTAATTAAGACAGCCCTTGAATATGCCGAAGGACAACAAAATGATGCAGTGCACGTGCAGGTTTGGAAATCGCATTTTGATTTGGTCGTTCTGAAAGACAAGCAATTGCTGATGTTTAATACGTATCGGTATAAAACGGGAAATGATATTGTCTATTTTATTCTGAATGCTTACAAACAACTCGTCCTGGATCCAAAACATTGTGCGCTGATGCTAAGTGGTTGGCTGGAAAAGAACGACAATGCAGTTATTCAACTCAACAAGTTTATTCGAAACATGTATTTTGAAACGGTAAATCCGCATAAGAAATATTCTTATCATTTTCAAGATAGTTTCCCCCACTACTTTATTCACTTTTTAAATATTCATTAATGCGCATTATTGCCGGAAAAAATAAAGGAAGACATATTAAAATCCCGATGAGCTTCTCTGCTCGGCCTACTACAGATTTTGCCCGTGAGAGTATCTTCAATATTATGAATAATCATTATAATCTGGATGAAATCACCTTTTTAGATTTATTTAGCGGAACCGGAGCGTTTACTTATGAAATGATATCCCGGGGAGCTGTTAATATTGTTGCTGTTGAACAGGATGCAAAACAAGTAGCCTTCATTGAAAGACAGACCGGAGAATTGCTTGCTCCTGCGGTGAAAGTGTTTAACAGCGATGCAGTTTCCTTTGTGCAAAAGGTCAAGCACCAATTTAATATTATTTTTGCTGACCCACCATTTGATACTAATTATTATAATGAAATTCACCAAGCTGTTTTTGAGCGAGAATTGCTTCGCCCGGGTGGATTGTTGATACTGGAGCATAATAAAATACACGATTTCTCTGAAAAAAAATACTTTCTGGAAAAACGAAAATACGGAGCAGTGAATTTTAGCATTTTTGAAATGCCGATGGCGGATTAAAGCGATTTATTGATTATCTTTATAGCATAATTATTGTAATTATGCGTCATACAATACAATATCAATCATTAATACTAAGTACTCGGGTGTACATCGGTGATTATCAACGCACTTTGCAAATCATTGAAGATCGGGATGTCATTCTTATTACGGATAGTAATTTAAAATCTCATTATTCTGTATTTGTATCACAGTTTAAACATATTGTGATTCCTCCGGGCGAAGGTTCTAAATCAATGGACATGCTCAATCAAGTTTTAAATCAACTGTTTGAAATGAAAGCCAATCGGGATATTTTAATTCTTGGTTTTGGAGGGGGAGTTGTTACAGATTTAGCAGCTTTTGCTGCCGGCATCTTCAAACGAGGGGTAGATTTTGTTTTAATGCCAACCAGTTTACTCGGAATGGCTGATGCCGCAATTGGAGGGAAAAGTGGAATTAATTACTTCGAGACAAAAAATCAACTTGGATTGATAAAACAACCCCTTTTTACCTTTATTGACACCCAATTTTTACAAACTTTACCCTATTTGCAATTTCTAAACGGACTTGCAGAGCTCGTAAAGTCAAGTCTTATTTTTCCCGGAAATTCGTGGAATTATATCAAGACACATCAGGAAGCTTTAATGAAAATTCATTCGGATGTTTTGCAGACAGTGTTGCAGGAGGCGGTACAAAACAAGTTACAGTTGGTTGAACTCGATGTCTCGGATACCGGAAAAAGACAATTGTTGAATTTCGGACACAGTTTTGGACATGCCATCGAGGCAAATGAAAAAATCCTGCATGGACTTGCTGTCTGCAAAGGTATGATTGCCGCCTTGAAATTATCGGTCGCTGCCGGATACCTTAAACTCAATCAGGCAAAAGCCATTGCTAATCAAATGGAAGCTTTGGGATTGCCCGTAAATTTTACTTTTAAACCAGAATATTTTGTTTGTTTGGAACAAGACAAGAAACGATCCGCTGATACAATGAGTTTTGTGTTTTTGAGAAATCCGGGAGAGGCCTTTATCGAAAAAATGTCAATGTCACAATTAAAGTTACTTGCATATGATGCACGAAATATTTCCTTCTAAAATAAAAGGAGGTGTGAAAATTCCAGCTTCAAAAAGTGTTGTTCAGCGATTCATCGCTGCTGCTGTGCTTGCTCACGGGCAATCTGAAATATCAAATCCAGGCTCCTCAGATGATATTTTGGCAGCAACACATATTGGGGAGCAACTTGGTGCAGTAGTCAGGCGTTTGGCGAATGGAAATATTTTGATTAACGGTGGAGTAAATGATTTTGGACAGGCTTTGTTTTGTCGCGAATCCGCTTTGTGTGCCCGATTATTTGCCCCGATTGCTGCTTTACATCAAAAATCATTTGAAATTAACGGTTTGCCCGGATTGAGCCGCAGACATCTAAACCATGATTTTGATCAACTTAAACAGTTTGGGTTAAACATTCGGTATGAAAAAAATGGACTCCCTGTATATTTCGGAGGACGTTTAAATCCAGGGACTTATCACATAGATTGCGCTAAAAGTTCGCAATTAATAAGTGGGCTGCTTTTTGCATTGCCTATGCTTCCCAACGATTCCTTAATTGTAGCTGAAAACCTTGTGAGCAGACCGTATGTGCAGATGACTTTAGAGATGATTCGTAAATTTGGCGTTCATATTGAAGAAATTGAAGCAAATCATTTTCATATTCCTGGAAATCAGACATACAAAGCTCAAACACTACATGCCGAAGGAGATTGGAGTGCTGCTTCGAATTTGATTGTGGCAGCTGGGTTAACCGGTGGTCTGAAACTTGAAAATCTGAGTCAAAAATCAAATCAAGCTGATAAACAAGTATTGGATATTTGTAATATGGCAAATATCCCTTTCGAAATAGTGGACGATGCTATATTTGTACAACGCGGGCAACCTAAGGGTTTTGATTTGGATATTATGGATTGCCCCGATTTATTTCCTGCGATTTTGCCTTTGGCTTGTGCTGCAGATTCAGTCAGCCATATATATCATATTGAGCGCCTGGTTCACAAAGAATCTAACCGGCTTGAAGCAGCAATGAGGGAATATACCAAGCTAGGAGCTAAGATTATTCGACAAAATGATTCGTTGGAAATTCATCCCGCACAATTGAAATTTGCTCATGTCAATTCATGGAGAGACCATCGTATTGTCATGAGTTTAAGTGTTGCCGCTATGGCAAATCGGGGTGCAGTAATTCACGATTCAGACCATGTGTCTAAATCCTGGCCGGATTTTTTTAACCAATTTAAAAGTATAGGAGGAAAATTTCATGCACACTTACGGTAAGTATTTTCAAATCCATACCTGGGGAAGTTCCCATGCCACAGAGCTTGGTGTTGTAATTGAAGGTGTTCCTGCAGGAATTACTTTGGCAGAAGATGATTTTATCCGGGATTTGGCGCGTCGGAAAGCCGGTGCAAAAGGGACAACTCCGCGGCTTGAAACGGATGAACCTGAAATTGTTTCTGGTTTGTATCACGGGAAAACTACAGGAGCACCGGTTCATATCAGGTTCCGAAATGCGGCCCACGATAGCTCTGAATATGATAAACGGAAAATTCCTCGCCCGGGACATGCTGATTTTGCTGCCAATGTGAAGTTTTTTGGACATCAGGATGACAGAGGCGGCGGTTTTTTTAGCGGCAGAATGACAATTTTGCTTGTTGCGGCCGGTGTGATTGCAAAAAAAATTATGCCACGGCTTAAAATATCCGCAGAAATTACTCATGTCGGTGGGAATGTAAATATTCAGCAAGCACTTGACGAAGCAATTCAGCAGAAGGATTCACTCGGTGCCCGAATTCAATGCAAAGTGGAAAATCTTTCCACAGGAATCGGTGAACCCAACTTTGATTCAGTTGAATCCATGATATCTCACCTTGTGTTTTCAATTCCGGGTGCAAAAGCCATTGCTTTTGGGTCAGGAGAAAGAGCGCAGGAAATGCGTGGGTCGGAATTTAATGATGTAATTGTTAATGCTGAGGGAAAAACGAAAACCAATCATAACGGCGGTGTCAATGGAGGAATAACTAATGGTAACCCTTTAGTTTTCAGCGTGAAGTTTAAACCGACATCCAGCATTGCAAAACCACAACAAACTTTTAATCCCGAAACCAAACAAATCGAAACGCTCACTGTCAAAGGAAAACATGATGTCTGCTATGCATTGCGAGCTCCGGTTATTGTTGAAGCGGTTGCTGCCATTGCCTTAGTCGATTTGTTTTTTGCTCAAAAAGCCAAAACTTATGAATGATACGTTTTTAAATTCAGTTGCTCAATATATTTTAAATAAACATCGGGGAAAGTTGGCTGACATTGTTATTGTTGTTCCCAATATTCGTGCAGGTCTGTATTTGCGTCGAAGTTTTGCTCAGGCAATCGATAAAGCCACTTGGGCACCACAAATTCTTTCTGTTCAGGATTTTTTCCACAAACAGTCCGGTTTGCAAACTGAAGAACAAATTCCTTTGGTTTTTGAGCTTTATAAATCATTTCAACGCGTTGCACCCCAGCTTTTTGAAAGTTTTGATGTGTTTTACCCCTGGGGAGAGGTTATGCTTTCCGATTTTAATGATGTGGACAGTAATTTGGCTGAACCCAAGCAGCTTTTTACGAATATCACCGATTTAAAACAGCTTGAAATGCTTTTTTCCGATTTAGAAAAAAATATTCTCGATGTGATTCGTCGGTTTTGGAGCAATTTGGAAGGTGAAGAGACGAACGATGCCAAAGCAAGATTCCTTTCGGTTTGGAAACAAATCTTGCCGGTTTATCAGGATTTTAAAGCGGAATTGACAAAAAAAGGCTTGGGATATGAAGGAATGATTTTTCGACAAGTTGCCGAAAATTTGAATAATGAGTTGTTCCCGGAGCCGAAGAAGAAACATTATTTCGTGGGTTTTAATGTGTTAAGTCAGTCCGAACAATTTGTTTTCCGATATTATAAAAATCAACATCAGTCAGGATTTTTCTGGCAGTACGATGAAGCTTTGTTGAAACATCCACAGCATGAAGCATTTCAGTTTATTCGGAAATATCTACAGGATTTTCCCTTGCCACAGGATTTTGATTATCCAGCAAAAAGCAGAAAAAAATTAATAAAAATTTATGCTGTTCCCTCAAAAATAGCCCAAGTAAAACTCGCAGCAGCCATTTTAACAAACGATTTTGCAACAACTGACCCTAAGTTTGAGCGGTCTGCGTTAATTCTGCCGGACGAGTCATTGTTGCAGCCTGTCTTGTACTCCATGCCTCAGAGCATTGAGCATTTGAATGTGTCAATGGGTTTTCCGATTGCCTATGCACCACAAGCAAGTCTGGTGAAAATGCTGGCTTTGCTTCAGGAAAATCAGTCAAAAGGCCGGTTTTATCATAAAGATGTTCTGCGTTTGCTGAATCATCCATTATTGCGTGCAATTGACAGTGAAACCTGCAGCGAATTAAAGCAGATGCTGGTGAAAAATAATTGGTTGCGAATTCCTCAAGATCAGTTGCAAAAAGGACACAATATCCTTAAAATGATTTTTCGTTCAATCGATGATTTGCTGGATTTAGGACAGTATTTTACCGGCACGCTTAAAGGAATTTATGAGGAGATTTCCCAGCTCCCCGATATGGAATTTGACTGCGAAATCATTTATCAATTGTATCGGCGAATTAATCGGTTTAATGAGTTTTTGCTGCGTGATAAAATACAGTTTCAGTCCCTGAAAACTTATTTGCACTTGCAAAATAGCATGTTAAATTCTGTATCTGTGGCATTTTCAGGTGAGCCTTTGCGTGGATTGCAGGTTTTGGGAATGCTGGAAACCCGGTTGCTGGATTTTGACCAAATGATTATTCTGTCCATGAACGAAGGTCACTTTCCCGGACAGAGTTTTAAGAAATCATTCATCCCGTACAACCTGCGAAAAGCATTTCAGTTGCCCACCATCGAATTGCAGGATGCCATTCATGCGTATTATTTTTATCGAATGATTATGTACCCTGAAAAATTGCATCTTTTGTACAATGTTGCTGATGAGGGGTTTATGAAAGGGGAGCGCTCTCGATATATACAACAGTTGATGGTGGAAAGCGAGTTTGAAATTGAAAATATTCCGGTGCACGTTACAGTTGAAACCAAAGATAAACAGGTTCGTGAAGTGAAAAAAGATGCACATAGCATGTCTGTCCTCAAAAAGTACGTTAACGGACAGGGAAAATCATTTAGTCCTTCACAATTAAATACTTACATTCATTGCAGTATGGCGTTTTATTTCAAATACATACTCGGTGTACGTGAGGAAGATGAGCTTGTTGATCAGATCGGGGCGATGGAGTCCGGTAATGTCCTGCATAATAGCATGAAGGCATTGTACGATCCGTATCTTAACAAATCCATTACCAGCTCAGATTTTGATGTTCTGATCTCTGATAAAAAGCAGATTGATAAGGTCATAAACGAGGCCTGGAAAGCACAAATGAAAAAAGCAGGAGAGCTTGAAGTGACAGGATTAAATGCATTAGGCATGGAGTCTGTGAAAATTTTTGTGGATCGTGTGCTCAAATTAGACCAAAAATATGCACCAGTTAGGCATCTTGGAGGGGAATTAACCCTTGAAAAAATGTTTTCACTTTCCATTGGGCAGGAGCAGATGCAGATTTCCCTAAAGGGCAGCATTGACCATCTTGATTTTGCAAATCAGGTGATTCGTGTCATGGATTATAAAACCGGTGGCGTTAAAAAACTTGCTTTTACAGAGTTGTCTGATACGTTTGCACGCGAACGCAAGTCAGTCCTTGATTATGCGTTTCAAGTCCTGTTTTACGCTTGGTTGTTTATGGGGCATAAAGATTTTGAGGTGTATAACGAAACTCCGATTATGCCCCTCGTGCTCTTTACAAGAAGCAATGAAGTGGTGCAATTGAGCTTGAACAATGAAATTCAGACCGATTTTCGTGAAATTATTGATGCGTGGACAAAGGAAATGTCATCACTAATCGCAGAAATATTAAATTCGGAAAAGCCATTTCGGATGACAAGTGAAAAGACCCACTGTGATTATTGTCCTTTTAAAAGTTTGTGCTATTGATTGAATCTCTGAGTCGGGAACGCAAGCGGACGAACAGGGTTCGGGAGACAGGTGCTACCTGCCTGCCAATTTATTAAATCAGCATGAATTTTTTGGGTTAATACCCGACAACCAATACATCAACAAACCGCTCAAATTTCGATTCATATTCTACGTGATAGGTTCCCGGTTTAAAGCATTGAATTTTAACGGTAAATGAATCGCTAGTAATGGATTTCTCATAAACAACAGCTCCCTTAATATCGTAAATCCGAATCGCATCAAATCTTGAACATTCGGAAAATTCAATGCTGTTTTTTGCGGGATTCGGATAGAATACCGGATTTGTTTTACTTATCGCTTCATCAATCAGATTGTTTAAATCATTTAGGTTTGCTCGGCGCAATCCGGCATTCACATTAAAAAACGATTCATTGGAAAACAAAATTTGTTGATTGTCAAGAAAACTTACCGCCTCTGTCTGATGCAGGACTAGCGATAGATTAATTTGCATTTGCAAGCCGTCAAAAAAATCATTTTCAGGATAATTTTTCAGTAAATAAAGGTAGGATGCTGATAAATTGGAGCTGTAGGCCAAAAGCAATATTTCTCCTGTTTCTGGATTATAATCTGCATCGGTAATTAATGCTCCGACATCAAGGCTATCTTTCAGATTTGCAGCATAATTGCCGCTTTGTTTGGGTAGTGCATAAAGATAAGTTTTTTCATTCTCCCAATTTTTTGAAAAAAGATACAGGCTGTCAGAAGTTGCAATCATCGCTTCGCAATCAAAATTGTGCGCATGACTTTCCCAGTCAAAACTGCTTTGATTCGGATAATAGAAATTGATTGTATCTGCGATAAGCGTATTGCTTTCACTAAATTGAGCTTTATCAAGCTTGTAAATGCACAAATCGCTACGGTCTCCGTTGTTATTCCCGAAATCCCCGATATAAATAAAATTAGTATCTGCGGAAATTGCCTCCCAATCTTTATTTGTGGCATTTACAATTTGTTTTTCGCCGATAATATTTCCGCTGATTGTGTCAATGCAATATAGTTTTGCTTCATTGCCGGAATCGTTGTGTGTCCAAAGGGAATCGTTAACCCAAAGTAATCCCGATGTTTCGGATATCTCATCATTTAAATCACATAACCAAATGCTGTTTAGGGATTGCCCGCTCAATTGCGAAATCCCAGTGAAAAAAATAAATAATATGCCGAGTGAGAATCGCTTCATAGGACGGTAAAAATACGCATAAAATTTTACTTAAATATTTTTTATTGAAAAGTCGCAGATTATAATTGTAAGCATTTTAATGATTGTTTAGGGAATTTCAAGCATACCTAAAATTAGGTGTAAACTATTAATTGTTTTTAGGCTTTAAAATGTTATGGGGCCTTCTAATAATTCTTTCGCATCAAGATTTTCAGCGTTTTTCATAGACAATGAAATTTTTTGAAGCACTATCGGGATAATGCAATAAAATTTGAAGCAGTATATGAGAAACGCTGAAAACCCTACGGG
>Ga0307990_1003402_pt1 | contig 12143 bp, 5 predicted proteins | sample EllFjometagen129_FD_203168 | JGI IMG/M metagenome (GOLD analysis project Ga0307990, IMG submission 203168) | Marine microbial communities from Ellis Fjord, Antarctic Ocean - #129 | ecosystem: Environmental > Aquatic > Marine > Unclassified | place: Southern Ocean | collected 2014-10-08
TAGCCAGAGGTGGACACGTGGGTGTTCAGGTCGTCGCATACAATCATCAAAACATTGGGTTTGGATTTAACGGTTCCCGCCTTCTTTTTGGCGTCACGCTGCTTCTTACGTTCCAGTCGTATTTTTTGCCGCTCTTTCTCGCGGTTCGTGGGGACTGCTTTGGCAGATGTAGGATTCCCGGGCTTACTGCCCCCTGTGATGGGATCAGCCATGGGTGCGAGCCACGTTTTAAAGGCTTTGTCAAGTTGCTTGACCCTGTCCGGTTGCTGGCCTGCCAGGTTCGTTTGTTCTGATGGATCATCCCCAAGATTGAACAACTCCATCAGACCTTTTGCAACGTGTAGTTTCCAGTCACCGTTACGAACTGCCCATTCTCCGCCTTCTTTGCACCAGAATAGCGTGTCATGCAGTGACTTGGCTTGGCCAGTCAAGAGGGGCAGCAGACTCTTGCCGTCAAATTTGGGTTTTGTGGGTGGCCTAATGCCGAGTGCATTCAGCGTTGTAGGCAGAATGTCCAGGGAGATCACAGGTGTGTCCAGGGTTCGCCCCCCAGAGAACTTGTCTGGCCAACTTACAATAAACGGTGTTCGGATGCCGCCCTCATACAGGCTGCCTTTAAAGCCACGCAGCGGCGTATTGTCTGCATTCATGGCTTTGGCGCCGCCGTTGTCAGTCAAGAAAAAGAGCAGTGTGTTGTCAAACAGCTTCTCTTTCTTGAGCTTATTCACAACCGTACCAATGCCATTGTCCAGATGTTCGAGCATGGCCATCAGGATCACACGTTCCTTGCCGAGATTGGGGCATTGTTTGCGATACTTGTCGATGGTTGCTTGCGGTGCTTCTGGCGGGGCATGGACTGCATTGTAGGCCAGGTAAAGAAAGAACGGCTGGGCTTTATTTCGGTCAATAAAGGCCACGGCCTCTTCGCTCAATCGGTCCGTGAGATAGCCCTCGTCATTGATGCGTGCCTTGTTGCGGTAGATCGGACCCAAAAACTTGCCTTTACTGTCACTTCGTAGGTCAAAATAACTGTGAGCCCCGCGTCCCATGAACTTGTAACATTCATCAAATCCACGACTCATGGCGTGCCACTTCAGTTCCGGGTAATCTTCATCCAGGCCCAAATGCCACTTGCCAATGGCTGTTGAAACGTATGCCTTGGGCAGGAACGAGGGAAAGATCGGCAGGGTCGGATCAAAGCCGCGTCCACCGTCCCCTGCAGAGTACACACCGACTCGCTGCTGATAGCGTCCCAGCATCAGTCCGGCACGTGTGGGTGAGCACACATGCCCACTGGTATAGGCCTGAGAGAATTTTACGCCATGAGTAGCCAGCGCATCCATGTGAGGCGTGGACACTTCCCTGGGATGGTGCGGATTCAGACTGATATCCGCGTACCCCTGGTCGTCTGTCAAGATGACCACAATGTTAGGTTGCTCGGCGCTGGCTGCATGTGTGACATTTGGAACACATAAAGTTGTGAGAAACAACACACTTAAACTGATGAATATCTTTGTTTTCATAGTTTTTATTTCTCATTTCCGTAATTGGATTGACAAAATGTTTTATCATGAATCCTGAGAGTTTCAGGAGGCGTTCACCGATGCATCAGCTGACTCTTCTTCACCGTCAGCGAATGGATTTCTTCGCCGTCGATGTTGACGATGGTATAGGTGACGGTCGGGTCAGACGCCTTTGTGTCAAAGGTAAGCCGGCCGTACGAGCATTTTTCGTTGTAACCGAACAGGGCATTGTCCATCAGCCCGTGCTTGACAACGTTGGTTATCTTTGAACTCATGAACTCGTAGAAATCATACCCGGTGCTTCGGGGTATTTTCCAGGCATCTGAACGATGCCGGTCAGCAGAAATGAGCACGACGCCGTTGATCCGATTCTGTTCAATAAACGAGAAAAGTTCCTCACGTTCGTCAGGAAACGCGGACCACGGATCTTTACTGCCGGGTTTGGCACCCATGGCCCACGGCAGAGAACTGGCAATGACCTTGAATGTCGCGCTGGAATGTTTTAACTTGTCCTTGAGCCATCCTTTCTGGATCGGCCCGAGCATCGAACGGGGTTTTGTGTCGAGATAATCTCGGTACATACGTGTGTCAGGCAGAAAGAAGTCCACGTCACCGATCTGAAAGTCGAACCAGATACCGGGTGTTTTATCTCCATCACCATAGTAGGGGTTCACGAAGTTTTCGGTGAAGACCTTCAGAACCTCTTTTTTCCAGGGAGGATCATGAAACACAGGGCCGTTGCAGCAATCGTTGTCAGCGAAATCGTGATCATCCCATACTGCAAAAATTGGCGTAGCCGCTGCAAAGGCGCGATATTCGGGACGTGACTGGCGGCGATAGTAGCAGTAACGCTGGGTCTGGTGCACATCCGGCGTGTCAATGTAGACGTTGTCGCCCAGGGCAATCATCGCAAGGGGCTTGTCATTTGCCAGCGTATTCCACATGTGCTCAAACCAGGGCGTGTACCCGGCACCGCCACCGAATGCCAGAGAAAACTGGGACTTCGAACCAGCAGGCGGAAAGGTTCGGAAACTTGTCGTCTTGGAATGAGTGATGGGTTCGTTGGCGAGCAGGACTTCGTAGGCGTACTGCGTGTTTGCTTTCAATCCTGTCATCTCGACAACAGCGGTGTAATCGTCCTCTTTTTTTGTCTGTGCGGAAGCGATCAAAAGCTGTGCCTTCCGGTTCGTCGACTCATTCACACGCACGGTCACAAGGATTTCGTCCGCCGTGCGCACCCAGAAGCGGGCACGTGTGTCAGTCACTGAACCGAGAACTGGTCCGTGGAGCAGTTGAATGTTCTGCGATCGGGCGTACTGGCGGAACGCCGATTGCCGATACAGCGGCTCGAAAAGGTCGCGTGGTCCAGCGAGATACCGTTCAAAAGGTAATCCGCCCTCAACAGATTCTTTCAACCAAAACATCGCCTTCTCAAAATCGTTGGTCTGGCCGCAGGCTGCTGCCATCCCAAACATACTCTCAAGATCGTCCGGAATACTCTTGAGATACGCCTCGTAGTAGGCCGCTGCCTGGGCAGCCTGACCCATTGCAATTTTTGTAATCTGGTCGCGATTCTGCTTCTTGTATTGGGTCGTGAGATACTTTTCACGCGTCTTCGGTACTTTGTGTGTCTTGACCTGCTTTTTCTTGGCGCCCAAGGCCAATTTGGTCTGGATCAAACCAACTGCTCCCAGGCACAGGGCCAGACTCAATAGTGTTGTCATTTGTTTCTTCGTCATGGTATGTTTCCTTTTGCCACTCTGACCATCCAAGCTATTTTCACTCCTGTGCGAGATAGCGTCTGGCGATCAACTCCCCCAATTCAACAATACCCCGGGTATCAATCACCAGTTGCTTTTCCTGCTTGGGCAGATCAAAGGCCTTGATATGAATTAATCCTTGGTCTGCAGCTGCGATGGCTTCCAACGCTGATGTGACATCAATACGGTTGACATCCTTGTGGTCAGTGGGGGGCTGCTGACTGACAAACCACTTAAGTGCGGGCATGGCCAGGTCTTGCCTGCTTTGTACAACGGCAGAGTGCAGCCATTTGGCAGCTTTGTCCCGATAGGGCCCCATGGACATGTCATTTTCTCCGACATGATAAAAGATACCGGCCAGTTCCACGTCATGGCCCATGTATCTTAGTTCCTGCATCGTATCTTTAATGAACATGATAAAGTCCGGGTAGATGTGACGCGTCTTGGCCATACTGCCCTCCGGAGTCCAGTCATTGATCTGCGACCCGCTGTGTGTGAACTTGGCAATATGAGGCTGCGCAGGGCCTGACCTTAACTTAAGCGTTAGTATGATCGTTTTGTTGATTGGAGATGTAAATGGGGCATGAATCTGATGGCTAATATCACGGTATTTCGGCTTCTCTAAGGGTAGCACTCATCGACATAGAGACTGCTATTCTTCATGTTCCTTTATGAACTTCACAACAGCAAAAAGGCGACAGGCTGTAATGTTTAAGAAGAGAAAATAGGGGTCGGGGTTTAATTCTTGCATTTTATCGATATATTGTGCGCAGCTTTGCGAGGGCGGACGAGTCATTAACAATGGAAGATTTTGCGTCGTGCCTCCTCCTAAGGAACACCGCATTTTTCGGCAAAAAAAATGGGCTTTTTGTTCTTTTCTTACATATGCCCCTTCTGGGGTGGAGAACTCGCAATGACGACTGGTTTTAAGGCAGAGCGGGGACGCTACGCTGAAGTTTGAAGTCTGAAGTGAGAAAGCCAGTGGCAATGGCGAGAGCCATCTGAGTTTATCTGTGGCTTCAGCAGAGGCATGCGAATGCATGCATTGACGGCGGTCCCGCATACAAGCCAGACTCCACGCATTCGCTTCGGCTCTTCCGGTCTTCCGGTGAAATGGTTTTTGGTTGTTGATTGTTTTTAATCTGCGTACATCGGTGTTTATCTGCGGATTAAAAGCAGTGTTTCGTGGTTCGTTTTTTCTGCATCTTTGCGGCCAAGAGGCAGTTCTTGGCTATTGGTGTTCAGTTTTCACAGTTCAGACTTTACACTCATCCCCAGGTGCAGAGTCTCTGATGCTTTCGGCCTTCAGCTTTTGTTTCATACTAACTGGACTTGACAGAGCGTTAATAGGCTCTTTGGTTGGTATATTGTTGAATTTGAACAGGGTGGTGCTGAACGGGTGGCGTTGTATGGAAAAGCCCTGATAGATCGCTTATCTTCCAGACTCAAAAATCTTGACATCTAGGGCATGTCTCTGACCAATCTAAGGAAATTCAGAGAGTTTTATCTGAGCTATGCGGAGATTCAACAGGCGGTGCCTGTTAAATCTCTGGGCTTGTCATGGCTGAGGAATTGATACCAAGACTTTCAGGCAAACTGACTCAAAAACTAGGCAAAGGCTTTTCAAAAAAATCTCTTGAGCAATACCGCAAATTCTATGTGAGTTACAAAGAGATTGCGCAGGCAGTGCTTGCGCAATCTTTGGAGACGTCAAACCAGAACATTGCGCAGATACTGCCTGCGCAATTGAATAATGTAGGATGGGCAAAGCCCTGCGTGCCCATCAAACGGGAATGCTCATCAATACTTCCAATTGTCTCTACGCCGTGGAGACAATTTAACAGAGATGATGTTTGTAACAAGATCATTGAATTAAATATCAATTGATGGGCACGCTTCGCTTTGCCCATCCTACGAGGTGTAATACGTTTCGAAACGTTTTGTGATATGCGAAATATGAGGTGAATGATTTGGAATATCGTCGACTTTATGAAAAGGGTGCGAGGTATTTCTTTACGGTGGTGACCGAAAATCGGCAGTCTATATTGATTGAAGAGATTGAACGGTTGCGTGAGGCCTTTCGGTTGTGTTTGAGCCGTCATCCCTTTGAGATAGAGGCAATCGTTATACTGCCGGATCATTTGCATACGCTCTGGAAACTTCCGCAGGATGATGCCGACTATTCAAGGCGGTGGATGGTCATCAAGCGTAAGTTTTTATCGGGGTTACCCCTACAGAGACAAGGGGTTAATTCTTGCATTTTATCGATATATTGTGCGCAGCTTTGCAAGGGCGGACGAGATTTCCGTAACCCAATTCGAGCAACGCGAGTCCAATCCGTGTAACCCGTGTAATCCGTGTCAAAAACAGTTATTAGTTGTTGGTTAGATAAACAACGGAAGATCGCTTCGTTCCTCGCGATGACAGCTAGTTATATATCAATTGGCCAGCCTATTGATTCTGACCATGCCCACAGGATATGGTTTTCTAGACTGAATAAAAAATGCACCACAGGATGCGGGGGATCCGTGCCTGGAGCAGTCTGATGAACATATTAAGAGGAAACGGGAATTCCCCTGTGGAAATCCCAGTTGAACTTGCTTAAACTAACAGGGTGTTTGCCTTAAATTGAACAATACAAAGGAAATCAAAATGAAGATGCGTTTATTGTGTGTATGTGTACTATTTTCTTCTATCAGCCTTGGGAGTCAGCAGATTGTTGTTCAGGATCATGCCCGGGCAGTCCAGGGGCAGGGAAATGCGTTCAGCCTTGCGGCCAATGGGGCAGTGGCTGATCTGGTCGTGGATGACCAGGACCGCAACACTGTGCGTCTGGCCGTGCGTCTGTTCTCAGAGGACATTGAACGGGTGACAGGGCACAGCGCCAACATCAAGAACCGGGTGAAATCTGCTGCGCCAATCTGTGTCATAGTGGGGACGATTGATCACAGTCGCCCCATCAAGGCCTTGATAAGTGACAAGAGAATCGATGTGGCCGAGATTGAAGGCCAATGGGAAAGCTGCCTGATTCAAGTGGTGGACAGGCCGTTCAGGGGGGTGAAAAGGGCCCTTGTCATTGCGGGTAGTGACAGACGAGGTACGGCGTACGGCGTACTTGAATTGTCCAAACAGATGGGCGTGTCACCCTGGGTGTATTTTGCCGATGTGCCGCCAAAAAAGAGAGACGCCATCCTAATCAAGGCTGGCCGGTTTGTCCAGACATCGCCTTCCGTCAAGTACAGGGGCATCTTTATCAATGACGAGATGTGGGGACTGAGACCCTGGGCCATGAATACCCTGGCTCCGGCCGAGGGCAAGGGCATTGGACCCACCACGCATCGCAAGATCTTCGAGCTGCTGCTCAGGCTCAAGGCCAATTTCCTGTGGCCTGCCATGCATCAGCAGACCAAGCCCTTTAACTGTTACGAAGAGAACAGGGTCGTGGCCGATGAATACGGCATTGTCATGGGGTCGTCACACATCGAACCCATGCTCAGAAACAACATGGGGGGCGCTGAGTGGGATCGTGAATACCCGGATGAACCCTGGGACTATGTCAAGAACAGAGACCATATTTACGCGTATTGGGAGACCCGGGCCAAAGAGAACGGGCAGTACGACAATGTCTACACTCTTGGCAAACGGGGTAAAGATGACCAGGCCGGGTCTGATATTACGGTGCCTGTGTTGGAGCAGATCTTCGCGGATCAGCGGGCCATCCTCAAAAAGTGGGTCAACGCCGACATTGAGCAGGTGCCCCAGATGCTGATTCCTTACACAGAGGTGCTGGGCCTGTACAACAAGGGCCTCAAGGTGCCGGACGATGTGATCATCTGTTGGCCTGACGATAATTTTGGCAATATCCGCCAACTGCCCAATGAACGGGAACGCCAGCGTTCCGGCGGTTCGGGTATTTATTATCATTTTCAATGGTTAAATGGTGCCACTAGCGCCTATCCCTGGCTGTGTACCTCGCCCCTGGCCCTGACCTGGTTGGAAATGAAAAAGGCCTACGACTACAATGTTCGAGACCTCTGGGTGGTCAATGTCGGTGACATCAAGCCTGCTGAAATCAACATCGAACACTTCATGCAGATGGCCTGGGACATATCCGCGTTCCAGCAGAATGATCCCAAGGGCTTTTTGGAGGCCTGGGCGTCAAGGGACTTCGGCAGACAATATGCATCACGCATTGCCAAGATCATGGCCAAGCATTATGAACTGGGCTATGCCCGCAGACCGGAGCACATGGTTATGTACAGGGGACGGGACCAGAAATATACCTATGACTGGTTCAGCTTGACGAATTACAATGACGAGGCTCAGATAAGGGTGGATGCCTATGATCAGCTGATCAAGGACACAGATGCCCTGTATGCGTCACTGCCTGTTGAAAAGAAGGACGCGTTCTTCCAGATGGTCGTGTACAATGTCAAGGGCGCGGCCCTGCACAACAGGAAGGTCATCTATGCCCACAAATCTGAGGTCTATGGCCAGCAGGAAAGGGCCAGTGCTGCTGTGTACGCGGCCAAGGCCCAGCAGGCAGAGCAGGAGATCAAGGCCTTGATCCGGCACTACAACACCGAACTGATCACCGTGGGTGACAAATGGAACCATATGGCGTCCTTGCCCGGTCCCTGGGGTGCGCAATGGCAGCAGTGGGCCATGCCGGTTGTGAGTGACTACCCGGGCAATGGTGGGCCACGCATGGGCATGGCCCTTGAAGGCGGCGATGACTCAGATTTGCCGGGTTTCAGTCGGTACAACGATGACAGGCGATTCATCGATCTTTTCAACAAGGGCAACGGCGTGGTGCACTGGTCTGCTTGGACGTCCGGGGACTGGATCCAGCTCAGCGAGTCGTCCGGATCCATTGCAGATGAAACCAGACTTTGGGTGACCATTGACTGGGACAGGGCACCCAAGGGGACATCGCAGGACGGGCATGTGACATTTGCCTGGTCCTCGTCTTCGTCCAATGTGTGGACCGACTATGACACCATGTCTGAATCTCAAAGGGCGGCGTTCCGTGCAGGATCTCTGGGCAAGAGGGACGCAGGCAACGTGTTCGAGGTGGCCCTATCCGTGTTCAACCCCGAGTCACCTTCTGTGGCATCAGTCACCGGTTTTGTGGAAAGCCATGGTTATGTGGCCATGGAGGCAGAACACTATGCCGAGAAGGTCGACAAGGCACCGGCCGCATGGCACGTGCTTGAGGGCCTGGGGCGCACCGGTGACTCGGTCACTGTACTGCCCCCGACGATTCCCAGTGTCGTGTCCGTGGAGGACATTCTCAGTCAATCGCCAGTGCTCGAGTACGATCTGTACACGTTCACTGAAGGCGAGGCCTCGGTTCAGTTCAACTGTATACCGTCCAATGCGATCAATGCAGATTATAGCGTTCGTTTGGCCGTGTCTGTGGATGATGGAGATCCGATCATGGCATCGCGCACCAGCAGAAATGTCATAGACAACCTCATGACACTCAAGGCCAAGCTGGACATGCCCAAGGAAGGTCAGCATCGATTGAAGGTCTGGATGGTGGACCCCGGTGTGGTGATTGACAAAATTATCATCGATTTCGGAGGCGTCAAGGACTCCTACCTAGGGCCGCCTGAGTCTGTGTGTCATAAGTGAAGTTTTTCAAACTTCAAGTTTTCAGTTTTTAGTAGGCAGTTTACAGCATAAAAAACGCGTTTTACTAAAAACTGAAAACCAAAAACTGTACGCCGCAGGGCTTTCTGCAAAAGTCCTGTTATGATGTAACCCAATAGAGGTCCATAACGAAACGCACCTCATACCTTCAGGTGGAGACACTGATTGAGGTCAGAACAGAAAGATGGCAACATGACGACAATGAGACTAGAACGTGTTTTGTGCAGTGTGTTCTTGTGCTTGATCATGACAGGCAAAACCTGTCTATCCAAGGAGGGCAATGTTCCAAGCAGCTCGCCTCGCATTGTGAACATCATAAACTTCATTCGACAGTGCGAACCGCGTGTGGATTGGATCACAGAGGATGTGCTGTACGAGACTGTGGTTGAGCAGGTCAAGATCATGAAGACCTATCAACTGAAGGGTACCTTTCTTCTACAGTATGATGCGTTGATAGATGCCAGATACCAGACGCTGCTCAAGGGATTGCCTTCAGAGATGTTCGAGGTTGGTGCCTGGTGGGAGATTCCGCAGCCCCTGGTGGAAAACACGGGTGACACATGGCGCGGACGCTATCCGTGGGACTGGCATGCCGATGTGGGGTTTGCCACCGGATACTCGCCCAAAGAGCGGGAGAGACTGGTGGACACCTATATGGCGGATTTTAAGAAAATATTTGGGGTCTATCCCAAGTCAGTGGGGTCGTGGTTCATTGATGCCCACACATTGCAGTATATGCATGAACGCTACGGGATTGTGGCATCGTGTAACTGCAAAGACCAGGTGGGGACCGATGGATATACTATGTGGGGCGGCTATTGGAATCAGGGGTATTACCCCAGCAAGAAGAATGCCTACATGCCAGCGCAGAACGCTGAAAATCAAATTCCTGTACCCATCTTCAGGATGCTGGGCAGTGACCCCATTCATCAGTATGACAAGGGTATAGGGGGCAATCACCAACGTGTTGTTTCCCTTGAGCCCGTGTATACAGGCGGCGGGGGCAATGCTGATTGGTGTCAGTGGTATTTTGACACCTTTGTCGAGGGGGCGGCCATGGCGTACGGGTATGTCCAGGCCGGGCAGGAAAACTCATTTGCCTGGAAGCGCATGGCCAAGGGGTTCGAAATACAAATGCCCATGATCGCTCGCTTGTTGAAAGAAGGGAAAGTCACTGTTCAAACGCTGGGCGAGACTGGTCAATGGTTTAAGGATAAATACGAGGTCACTCCGCCCACCTCGGTGACCGTTTTGAAGGACAATTCGGAGAAGGACCAGAAGACTGTCTGGTTCAACTCGCGGTTCTACAGGGCCAATCTGCTTTGGGACCAGGGGACCCTGCGATTCAGGGATATCCATCTGTTTGACGAGACCATTGCATCCGATTATCTCACAAAAAGAGGCACGTCAACCCAGTGTTTTTATCTCACGCTGCCTTTTGTGGATGGCTTTTACTGGAGTTCTCTGAAGACTATTGCGGGGCTGCGCGTCAAGTCTGTGGGTGGGTTGGAGATCAAGGGAGGCACGCCCACTGTAGATGATAGCACCGAGGGCGAACTTGTGGTGCGCTGGCCAGTGGATTCATCTGAGGGAGAAATCGTTATCACATTTAATGAAACCTGCGTGAGCGTGGTTGCAGAGGGCAACATCAAGGGCAACTGGTTCCTTGAATTGTCCAGTGATAAGGAGGCCACTCTGCCTTTTGTCAAAATTGACCGTAAAAAGGTGGCCTGTATTTATAAGGACGCGCCTTATGCCATATCAGCCAAACAGGGGATATTTGCAGGCGATTCTGGCTTTGATTTTCGAATCATTCCGGAGGATAATCGTATTGTCTTAGATTTCTCCTCAAGGGGAAAATGACAGGGTTTTGGGCATCTTCTTCATTCGTTTATCCACGCTACCGTGGCACATGGCAAGTTTTGTCTCGTACTTGTGGCATACCAGGCTTGTGCGGTGTCTATTGAATGGCTGTAATGAAATGTCTTTCCCAAAATGGATAAAGATTTTCCTACAATGGAATGGCCTTTCTTGCCATAAATTCCGATAGTAAAGTACTATCCTGCCATGTTGTTGTTTGACTATCCCGCTCTATGACAGATTGGGTGTTTACGAGTCGGAATCGCTGATTATTCAGTGGTGGGTTCCCCGGCTCGAAGAGGGTGAGGAGAACAACATGCCAGAGGAAGGATGTTCACGCAGTGACAGAGTGCCTTCCTTTGGAAGCTGAGTTGTTGTGTTTTTTTCTGATATGATTATTGTGTGTTATGTGATTTTACGTGAACTAAACGAATCAGTGTTTTTCAGAAGGAGGCTGGTTATGTGTAAAAGAAAGATCCTAACGATCGTGGTAGTGCTGGGTGTCCTTGTGACATTTTGCTCAACTGCGATGGCAATCTCAATCGATGTGCCCAACGGCACATTTCACATGTACAAACCGGGGACGAACTATACAGTCATCGCTACCTTTCCTGGAGCCGGTTACTGCAATGGTGGTTTTGGGGAGAATATTCCCTGGTTAAACGCCACTATAACTTATGGCGATGGTACGAGCGGAACGACGGTCGATATCCCCGGGTGGATCACCCCAGTAGAATCACAGGGCAGCCCGACCGCTACAGCTCAACTGTTTTCCAGTGGTTATGATGAAACGGATGGTAGCAGTTGCCTTAATTGCTTTGGGGCATGGAGCGGTGGAAACGGGAACCTGGCCGAATCGGCCGAATCTCTGGGTGACATCGCAGCCGGCAGCACCTATACGCTTTCGGCCATGCTTACCGGAGATCCGGCTCCTGTGACATTCGAGTTGCGAGCAGGCGGAGTAGTACTGACCCCCAGCTCCTCAGTGACTCCGGAGGCTCCCGCTGGTTGGGAAGTAATCTCCAGGACGTATAAAGCCGGTGACCTTGTCGCCTATATTGGCGAACCTATGACGATTCTCATTGGTACCTCACGACCAGGAGATGGCGAACCGGAACTTACCGGGTCACGGGCCCGCTTCGACAATGTATCGTTTAGCTACGAAGCCCCGAACCGGGCCGATATCCCAATCCCGGCTGATGAGGCGACAGATGTCTCGCGGGACGTGGTTCTTGGCTGGAAACCTGGAGTGGCGGCAGCAACCCGCGATGTCTACTTTGGTGAGACTTTTGAAGAGGTTGATAACGCTACTGTGCCGACTGGCTTGGCACTGGATACCAATTCA
>Ga0307990_1003403_pt1 | contig 12136 bp, 3 predicted proteins | sample EllFjometagen129_FD_203168 | JGI IMG/M metagenome (GOLD analysis project Ga0307990, IMG submission 203168) | Marine microbial communities from Ellis Fjord, Antarctic Ocean - #129 | ecosystem: Environmental > Aquatic > Marine > Unclassified | place: Southern Ocean | collected 2014-10-08
CCAGGTTATTCTCCAAAATTCTATGCACATCAATCTTCAGGGCTTCAAGATTCACGGCCCTCATTTCGAGTGCCAGTTGACCCTGGGGTGAGAGAATTCCCTTGGTATGCTTGAACATCAATTGGGAACGATAGTCTGGTACGTCAACGGAGACAGTATGCGTCTTGCCCAGTGTTCGTCCCTCATTGGAAACCACCGTTTCCGGAATTGAAATGCGATAACCACGCCCTGCCTCAAACTCACCTGTCAACGTCAGATAGGACCATCTCTGCGACACTGTCAGATTCGCCACTGGCGGATCGACCTTGACGCCCTTGATGGTCTGTGTTTCATCCAGGGGGTCCGAGAAACGTACGTCGATCTGTACTGGCTCACCCGGTACAAGCCGTTCGACATCCGCACCATACACAGAGAAGACCAACTTGACTTCCTGGTCAAAAACAACGCCCTCTGCCAACCCCACATCAGCCAGATATCCGATCAATCCCTTCTGAATAGACATTTGAAATACCCCGGACGCAGGATAGGCAAACCTAACCACCAGCTCTTTTTCGGGCTGCCTTGTCACACACACAACTCGCCTCAATGTCCTGTTGTACCGTTTATCCTTTAACGTCAGATGCTTCAGAAGGAGATCAGGCTCCACTGACTGATTAAACACGATTCGAACCGTTACATCCCGAGCATCCGCAGCCATCAACTCACAGGCCCTAAACGTCAAAGGCACAGTTTTGATCTCAAAACGTTCCTTGCCTTTAAGAACACGGCCTGTGCTTTGTTCTAATTCCTCTGTCGCGCTCAACATGAAAACTCGCCCAGACGGTAATGGCTTATCCAGAAGGTATTCCAGTGTATCCGATGCAGACCAAGTCCACGTGCCAGGCCAAGCCGGCTTAAGAGAACATAACTGACGTAGCTCAGGTTGCCCCACAAGGTTTTCCCGCACGATCTCACGGTCAAAGACCACCTGCAAACGATCCGCGTCAGCCCTATCCGGCATCATACGCACGGTGTTCACGTGCATCACAGAGACAGATCGATTGGCTAGCCCCACATAGATGACACACAAACCCACCACATTGACCAGCAAAATCATCCCAAATTTGGCTGAAAAAAACTTCATGCCCTTGCACTCCTTGCACATAGATTGCGATACTTATTGGCTATTTATTTCCGGCGACCTTCTTGGTATAGAATATTTTGAACTGACCAGGATGCCGTCTTCTGAATCGAGCGTAAAACAGTTTGAGTCTGAATTGAACGAGGTGGTTTGAGATGAACCGCGAATTTGCGTTGATACTCTTGCCAGAGCGTTCCTCACTCTATGGATTGTATCGACCAGCATCCTCTTTTTTCTACACACCATTTCCTAACGATCTGGCACGGACCAGGCAATTCCCTCGACCACGAGCACAAAGCCTTTGGAAGAGCTCAACATGCTCCCGCTTGATGAGGCCGTCGAGGATCATGGCGCAGAGCGAGGCATCATGGCCAGCCCATAGACATACATCACGGGCTATTCAACGTACGAGTCTAGCATCTGTGTGTGCGCATAAAAAAAGCGTCTCACCGACATTGTCAGTTAAGACGCTAATTATTTCCAAGGCAACAAAAAGTTGGGAATTATGAAATTTATAGCATTCCTTTGTTCACCCTTTTTCTTGCCTTGAACTCATCCTCGGCGAGTCTAGTCACATTACAGACATCCTTGCCTATGGCCACCCCACCAAGAGTTTCTGTTGGTTTCCCAAATACACCTTTCAGGCCACACGCGTAACTCTGTTTCGAATCCGAAACCATTTTTCAGAGTCAAAACGATATGGCTACTAGAATGCCACTTCACGCGAGATAATTCAATTCGGTTAATCCTCGATTTGAGCAAGCATTAACCTACACAAGAATAGGCATTAACGATTCTTAATTGCCCATCAGGCTGACCAGTTGCCTATCAGCATCATTGTACTGCTCAGGATTCAATGCACCATTGTCTTCTTGACGATTTCGATCCAAGCACTGCCTAAACACCAGACTAGCATTGGACCGATCACCTATAGCCAGATAGCTTTTAGCCAATGTATACATCGTGGCAGCCAGTGCACTTGAACTTTTGTAAGACGGTCGATTCAGACATTCTTTCAAGCTCTTGATCGCATTTTTGTACTTCTCCGCCTCATAACAGAGCGTACCATACGTATCCAACACGTCGGTGTATTGAGGGGCCAGGGCCACTCCCTTTTGAGCCAACTTCAGTGCTTTTTCTAGTTGATTGAGATCTTTTCCATAGATCCAGGCCAGATTATTCAGGGCAATCACATTGTCACCATTAATTTGAAGTACTTTCTCATAAAGTTCTCTGGCCTTTTCCGGAGCCCCTTGAGCCTGCCACAACTGAGCCAGATCCATCAACAATGTCTCTGATTCAGGCTGTTTTTTCAACGCAGCTGACAATAGATGAGAAGCCAATGCCATGGCCTTGGCTTGGCCAACACGTCTTAACATCCTGGCAGCATATTCAACGGACTCGGTTTCTTCCGGATTGATTTCGAGCCCATGCATCACAGCTTGCTCCACGGCATCCATCTTATCCTGTCCGATCCAATGAGAAATCTGGACCATGACTATACGTGGATCATCAGGATACTTTTCTTTTATTTTGGCCAACAAGATACTGGCCTCGGCCTCGGATTCTGAAGCCAACAGCGCATTTAACATAGTGAACTGATAGGTGGCAACCTCTGTCTTTTTCGAAAACATGTCCCGGTGAACATTGAGCACTTCAATGGCTCTTTGGGGCCTACGGGCTTTAATTTGGGCACCAGCCAGATCCAGAATAACACTCACATTGCCTGGCAACTGTTCGAGCATAGCCTCAAGCGTCTGAACGGCAAACATGGGACTAATTCTCATTTCAGCCTTGGCTTTTAGGTTTAACAACCTCAGATTGTTTTCAAGTTGTGTCAAGCCTCGAATGGCAACACTTTGGGCTTTGGCCCAATCTTCACGTGCCATCAGCAATTCGCACAACATTTGCCATACAGCAGCCTCCTTTGGATGATCAATAGTCAGCTTCTCCAGATAAACTTCAGCCTGGATTTGTGACGCTGCATCACCATCCATCAGCATGAACCTGACTTTTTGGATCTTAAGCCTGTGATCATCAGAATGTTGCTTGGTGGCCCGCTCCAACAAGGCTTGTGCCGCCTGAATTCGATCAGATTCTTGCGTAGCCACGAAAATATTGATGGCCTGTACTACCACATTGGGATCGCTGGGCGACAACACCACCGCTTTATCTATGGCAGCCATTGCCTTTTCTTTTTGCTGTAGTGACCAATGGAGTGAGCTTTTCTTGACCCACAAGTCGGCATCGTCGGGTTTAAACTCAAGGGCTTTGTCCAGATCAGAAACGGCCCCTTTATCCTGACCCAACAGCAGTTTTACGGTGTATCTCAACTCCAGACTCTCAGCATTATTACATTGAGTCACCAGATCATTACAGCGCTGTAACGCCTCATCTGGTAATCCTTGGTACAGGAGCATCTGAATTGTAAGGCGTTCAGCACCAAAAGTAACTGACTGTTCTTGCGTGCTTTCTTTGATTTTTTCAAGCATGCCCTTGGCCACATCATATTCTTTCTGACTCACCTTGAGTTTCGCCAAATCCATCGCAATGCCAATATTGTTGGGATCATCGGTTAAGCAAGATTGCATGAGCTTCGCAGCCGAAGCCACTTGTCCTCGCTGCAAATAACTGTTGACTTGAAGTCTGTCCAAAGTAGGATCTGTCAAATCTTTTTTGGCCACTCGGTTCAAAATGGCATCGGCTTCATCAAATTCTTTGGCAGCCTGCAAGGTTCTTACAGCAGGAATAATGATGGATAGGTTGTAGGGCTCTCGATTTAATGCATTTCGATAAGTCGCCAGTGCTTGAGATGATTGCCCCGCTTTACTGTAAACGGCGGCCAGCATTCTTCGACTAAACTGATCATTCCCATTGTTCCGCAAATTCTTTTGCAGCAAGGAGACAGCTTCTGAATACTTGTTTTCAAAGTTTTTCTGCATAAACCACAACTTGGCCTGCTCATACCGCCATTGCCACCCTTCATCCCCTTCAAGAGATCGAATTTTGTCAATTATCGTCTGAGCCTTTTGGGGTTGCTCAATCAGACTGGCACATTGAAGTAGTTTCCTCTGAACTGAGATGGTATTGGGAAATTTCTGATCAAGCCTTTCCAGTAAGGATTTTTTCTTACCTTCCTGGTCCCATTCAGTTAGGAAATCGCTCAGCATGATGCCGAGATTCAAACTTTGTGTAGGGTCGTTGATTTTGAGCATGCCGTCGGAAAGGACTTTTTCTACGGCATTATTGTCCCCCGCTTCAGAAAGGAAGTCGGCCAACAATCGTACCATTTGTGCCGACTGGTCATGCTGCTCAACCGCCGTTCTTAACCTCGTGATAATCTCATCGGTTCTGTTTTGTGCAAACAGAAGATTCACCCAGGCCACAGTCACTTTGCGCTGGTCAACAGGATCACTGGGGTTCATTTCTTCCAGGATAGATGTCGCGGTATCCAGGTCCTGTCGATTGAGGGAAATCTGGAACTTCAAGAGAGATAAAGACACGGCATCTTCTACAAACTCAGACAATTGTATACGTCTCTGTTCGATGCTTTCCCACTGACTGGGATCAACGGATATCCCCTGACGGTTAAGTAGCTTGACATCAACCTCTAGATCGAGCAAAGCAGCTTTTGCATGGCGTGGATTTCTCTCTAGAACTCGCTGGACATAGGTTTTGGCTTGTGTCCAGTCACCCATTTGGGCCATGTGTCTGGCCAAGGACAATTGAACTGACATATCCTCTTCATTGTCACTGGCCACAGATTCCAACAATTGACGAGATGACATGGTATCCCCCAACTGTGCCTGCGCTGATGCCAGCAGTAATTTGAGTGAAGCAGGTTTGAATCCCAAATATCGTTGCCTGTAAGTTGAGAAAGAACCATAGCCCAGTGCCAATGCACGTTGCCACTTCTGAACAGCCGCTTGCGCGTGCTTTTTTTGAATGGCTATGAGACCCTCCAAAAATGCGACCTCGGCAGGGTAAGTACCCTGCTCACTTAGAATGCGTAAGCAATCACCTGCTTTGTCATATGTTTCAGCCCGTACAAACAACTCAGCCGCGAGGGGATAAAACTCCCACTTGTTTTCACTAAGATGGGTCAGGCCTTGATTTGCCACCCGCCGCATTTCCTCTTTGTCCTGCGATAAGAAAGCCGCACCAGCCCGAAAAACCCACATGGCCAGGTGATCCGGCTGACATGCCTGTATAGCGTCCAGTTGTTCCTTGGCCAACTCCATTTGCCCAACCGCCCGATACAATACCGCCGCATTCAAATGTTCCTCGGGATCAGACAGTGTCTGTGTCAATGCCGCTTCCAAATCACGAGTCGCTGCGGCCTCTTTTTGATTCCGCAAATGAAAACGCGCTCGCGCAAGATAGGCAGAAGCTGACTCTGGATTGTTTTGAATAGCCAAATCAAGCCAAAACATGGCAGTTTCTTCAAAATCGTCTGGATGACCCAGGGTAACCCCAACCAACCGTTCGTAGACCTTTATTTGATTGGGTTCATTTTCAATCACAGATTTTAGAGTTGAATAGGCTTCACTGAATTCTCTTTGCTGGATCATGGCCTCCGCAAGGAGCCGCTTGACGTCACTATCCTGACCCTCTCGATCCTGCAAGAAACGTTGAGCCACCAAACGAGCTTCTCCAATGGCGCCGGTCTGGAGGTAGATTTCAACCAGTTGTTTTACTGCTTTTTTGTCCCCAGAGTCAATTCTGAGTATTTCTCGAAAAGCCTCTGATGCCTGCTGTATGTTGCCCCTTTTTGACGGCCTGATCTTGAGCTGAGCTTGGGCATATTTGTGAAGTACATCAGAGTTTTGACGATCAATCCTAATGTACTTTCCCAGATTTTCTGTAGCGTCTTTCCATTGCCCTTGTTCAAAACTCTGCATGCCCTGATCATAGTACTCTTCATATCGACCGGACTTCCGAATACTATGCAGACCCACAACTGTGCCGGCGATAATTCCGAATCCAAGAAGCAATACGGTGGCCAATTTCCAATTGAAATATCTCATAGTCTGTTCTCATTCATTATTAAAAACCTGATAGGTTTCACTGAATCAGAATTGTTCTGAAAACTTCCCAAGCATTTGCAGGAAGGTCTTCCAGCATATCCATAAATCCAAACGAGCTGACACTCGCTTAACATAATCAATGTCGTAGAAAATCCATTCTTGAAAATCTCTCAGAGGTTCTCGCGTTCGCAGTAACTGCCAAAGTCCTGTCACTCCAGGGCGTACGGAAAGCCTGGCATCACGCCATCTTGGGCATTGAGTATTTTCACTCTGAGGCGAAGGCCTGGGACCTACCACACTCATCTCTCCCTTTAAGACGTTGATAAACTGGGGAATTTCGTCTATATAAGTCTCTCGCAGGAACTTTCCCAGAGCACATATTCTGGGGTCATCAGCCATTTTGAACTGAGGCCCGTCAACCTCATTAATGGCACGTAATTTGTCCTGTAGCTGATCAGACCCCGCCTTCATGGTCCTGAATTTCAGACAGTCAAAATCTTTTCCGAACCAGCCTTGTCGTCTCGCTTTATAAAAGATTGGACCTGGTGAATTTAGCTTGATTGCCAAAGCAATTACGGGAAAGATGGGCAGAAAAAGAACCAGAACCATCAGGGAAATTACAATGTCAACAGCTCTTTTCAGTGTATTTATGTAAGCCCATCTAGGCCAGTAACGAAATCGACTTTGCTGAGGCTCAAGTCTGTAAAACGTCTTATCTTCAAACGATTGATAGCCACCATCTTGTTTCTTTGAAAACACAGAATGGCTCACCACGGATCTTTCTTGGACGGTCTGTGCTGGCCCAATAATTGAGGATTCAAGTACTGCTCTTGATTCAACCTTTGTTTGTTCTGATACCACCACTGGAGAAATCAACACAGCTTTTGAAGACACGTTGGAAGACTTGGACACCCAACTCCGTCCAATGACCCTCGGCCCACATCTTGTATGGCGGTTCTCATGACTCAAGCAACGGTACTCTGGCACAATCTCTAGTATCTCGCGCATATGATCCTCATGCTCATTGATCAGCCGAACCAGTCCTAATTGGCCTTCAGTGGTGTTCAAATCATGCGACACACCGGCCACAGAAAATGATTGCATAGGCAAATCGTTTGCCAGACATGTGGCCTTAACATCCCCATAGTCGAGGGACAATTCCAAAAAATGAGACACACAACAGCTTCGAATGTAAAGTCTGTGTGGCCAGTCCTTAAATGAAGGCACTGGCACAACTGAATCCTCGTAATGCCTTCGAAATCCCACAATTTGATCGTGATGCGTATACCAAATCTGCTCTCGGTGTCCAACCAATTGATCATCCACACGCAAACAAACCACAGAGGCACTTGTTTGGCACAATAATGACGTCACCCTGGCCTCATCAACCCGATGTATAAGCTCTCCTTGTGAAATGCAAACCCAATCAGCATTATCTTCCAAGGAAGGAATCCATGACTTAATAACCTGCTTTGCTTCAGAGTATGTACAATATCCCGATTTCAATTGCACATCTGAAGATGTTGATGATGGTAATGCAAATAACGCATTCCCCATAATTTGGGCATGACACACCTCAAGCATCGCTGCAAGCAAAGGATGCTCCAATGCCTGAACGAGTCGTCTTTCGTTACGAGGCATCACTGCTTCAGATTGGAATAAAACTAGATTCATACAATTAGGTACCAGACTTTCTAGGCGCTCTTTTCTCTGGGTTTCTTGGCGTTACCAGTTTTCATGGTCTCTCGGGCAGCCATCACGAGTTTTTGATTCATGCGTTTATCACGTCGCCCGCGCTTCTGATCGTAATAGCCATAGTGATAGCGTTGATATCCATGTGACACCTTGACATTGTTTAAAACTGTGCCCAATATCTGAGCGTTGGTTTGGCCAATGCGTTCCTTCGCATCAATTAGATCATCCCTTGTGGTTTTTCCGGAAAATCCTATTAAGATCACAGACCCTGCAATACGAGCCCATATCAAAGCATCAGGAAAGGCAAGAACCGGCGATGTATCAATGATGACGTGATCATATCTTTGTGACAAATGGACAATGCGATGAGCAATCACTGGAGAAGCAATCAATTCATACACATCTCCATGTTTGCTTACATCAGGCACCATCATATCCAACCCTGTCGCATCAACAGTCCAGATCGAATATTCAAAACCATCCTGAAGAGGTGCATGACTGACCTGCTCAGTCATGTGCGAAAAACTCATCTTTTGAAGCACATCCGGTTTTCGCAAGTCACCATCAATTAGAAGCACCCTCTTACCAGATTTGGCCAAACTGGTTGCCAAATTGACTGTAAAGGACGACTTACCTTCTCTAGGACCAGGACTGGTAACGCAGAGCAACTTAGGTATGCCACTGGCGCCCAGAAGCGTCAAATTAGTTCGAATCGTTTGATAGTCACTGGCTAATTGCTCTGCAAACTTGGACGACTTGACAGTGCGAGCATTCGCCACAGTACCTATGAGTGGAAGATTGGTTTGAGCCACCACATCTTCTGGATCTTTTACACGCTTGTCAGCCCTATCAACAAATAAGGCCACCATACATCCCAATCCAAGGACACCCATGGCCATGCCTGCGGAATATGGCACCCTCTTGTCCTCATATCGCTCACGAGTGGCAGAATCATCAATGGCAATACGTGGCTTTTGGTTTTTCTCCATCTGCATCTGCTTGATACGACGTGCCAGTGTGTCACGAAGCTCCATATCCATATCAACATCAAACTGCATATCTTTAATGGCCAACAAGGTGTTTCCCTGTTGAGCCAACTTCAGTTTTTCGGCGGAAAGCAGTTCTTTATAACGTTTTTCTTCTTCCTTTGTTTGATTTAAATCTGTCATGAGCAGATCAATTTTATTCTGCTTTAATTGACCGGCCTGATCTGCCATCAGCAGATCATAGTCTTGACCTCGTTTTCCCACTTTGTCCTGCAATGTCTGTTGGAATGTAGCCAGCAGTTTCTCTTTTTCACGAATCAGAGGATTTGACAAGGCCAGTTTAGCTCGGGCCACCAATAATTCCTGTTCCATGGTGACAACTTGACGGGTTAATTCAATGACATGGGCATCAGAGTTGACAAAGGATTCTCGTTCTGCCAAACGATATCCGACTTCCGTCGCATTACTATCCATGGTCTGTTCAATCATGACCATCTCTGTTTCCAAAGCAATTCTTTTGGCTTCTAACTCTATTGAACGTTCAGCATATAACATTTCCTGCCCAGGCCCTACATCAGAAGTAACGCCCGTTTCCTGGGCCAGTTCACGAATTTTCGATTTGGCTGAAGTAATGCGTTTGACAATAAGATCATGTTCCTGGATCAATGCTTCCAGATTCCGTTGGCCTTCCAGATTAGCCCCGACGTCGTAAAGACTTTGATAGTTACGGATAATAATATCTACAATCTGTATCGCCTCTTCCGGATACATAGATTTCATCCTCACCTCAATGAAATGAGTATTTCGTCTGGGAGATGCCGTGATAATGCCCGCTGTGGTAGCACCGCGTAACACCTCCATGGCATCCATGCTTCGGGTTTCCTTGCCCAAAATCTCGTTGAGTTTGCGAGACAAATCGCTGGGCTCTTCCTGGAAGAAATGAAGATTTTTGTTTAACAGGTCATCCACCACATTCTGCAACACACTGGTACTGATCACCGTCAGTGCCTGAGTGGCCATGAATTCTGCATAATTCCCAATCGACCCTCTGTTTTCATCACCCGTCATAATATCCAGAACAGCAGGCGCCACTTTGATGCGTCCCACTACAATGTGACCCGGCTGCACAAAAATCCACACGCCCCATATGGCAACAGGCGCCAGGAGAATAAACATCAACAAGAGGATGTACCATCGTCGTTTCATGGCACCCAATATATCAGGGCCATGGTCTCCTTGATCTCCTTCACCGGAGTCCGTGACGACAACAGGAGTCACTTCAACAGGTGGAGTGAAAGGTATGGGCAATGATGGCTCAATACGCTCATCATACCGAGGTCGATGAGAGCGTTGATCTATAATTCGATCTAGATACTTTTCAAGATGATTCATCTTGCTTTCTCCTGGCTTAATTGGAGTTCCCTCCGAATCACCAATGGCGTGTCTTCCGCTGGCTGCATGGTGAGTTTACTGAATATCCATAGCTCAAAAACAATGATGCCCAAGGCCAATGGCATCATGGCATAACCACCAAAATCGTGAAACACCTGTTCCCAAAGATCGCCCTTGATCATAGTAAATGCGATTGCTGTCGCCGCCAAACGTATTGTATTGCAAACCAATGCAATAGGTAGACTGGAAAAAAGAATGACCGCTTTTTCCCATAGTGATCGATTGGCTATCAACGCCACCAATCCTGCGATCACAAAGAAAGCGGTTATCATGCGCAAACCATTACAGGCTTCAGCCACTGCCACACTTGTATCACCAATATGAATCACAGTGCCCTCTTGAATGACATCATACCCAAATGTCTCTAGGCAAAATACGGCAGAATCTGTTGCGTATCCCTGAAGCGGAAAAGCGATTTTGCTCTGCAGACGCATAGGCCAGGGCAGCATCAACAATAAAAAGAACAACACAGGTAGTGTTTTTTTGTACAGTGCCTTGCCGCCCAGCAGTAAAACACAAGATCCGATAGTCATCACAATCGACAAGGCTTCGGCTGCCTGATACATATATATCAACCCAAACAGCCGGAAAGCCTGAGCCACAACCAAACCCACAAGGCCCAGCACACTCTGTCCTACATGAACATGTCGCAAACTCTCACGCCTTAGCCAAAGAACGTAAGCGGCCAAAACAGGGACCAACATACCTGATGAGTACTCATCGTTTCTCAACCAGACATGCCACAAATCGAGCAAATTCGTCCAATAGGACCAAAGAAAACAACCTGTCAAGGCCAGCACACTTGCCGTCAAACCCAAAGGCACACGGGGCTGACTATTCTGAAGGTATCGGAATATTCGAAGGGCGATGTGATTGGTTTTCTTGGCCTTATTTTGAGATTCCGTGGCAATGGCATAGCCGGCCAGGGTTTCATTGGAAGACATCACTGTCCCAGGGCACAGGCCGACATCATACCCAATGACAGACTCTCTCATCAAACAGTCGTGCCCTGCGCAGGCTCCATCCCACAGAATGCTGCGGCTAATGACGGCATTATCCTGGACCTTGGCGTTAGCCCCAATAATCGCAGGCCCCTGAATGGTGCAACACTGGCCAATATGGGCACCAGGCATAATCGCAACAGTGCCAGAAATCATAGCGTTATCAGGCAGGTCCAGTTCTTCGCCAGCCCAGATAGATGCGTCCTCAGAATAAACCTGTTTCACCATCCCACTGGTCTGGCTTACCAGAGATTCAATATTGGAAAGAACCACATGCAAATAGCTTTTACAGTCAGAGAAAGCACCCACATCCTCGGACAAAACCAGAGCCTTAACAACCTGACCGCGTCGAATCAGCGCAGGAATTAAGAACTCCTTGATATCACTATAGCCCTCTTCCGGGATCAACTCCTTGACTGCCACATCGCACACATAGATACCGGCACTCTGTCCATCTGGATTCACGACGACACTAAAGTCGGCTCCCTGAGCCCTATGCTCGGCCACCAAAACCTCTACGGACGGCGAATAGAGGCGATTACCAGTATAAATCACAGTCAGCCCGTCTTTGGCACCAGACAATGCCTGTTGGACGGCACCAGCGGATCCAGCAGGCCACTCTTCCTCAACAAACCTGACGTTTTCAGAACACTCATTCAACTTCATATGATTCCAGAATGATTGGTGACCCCAAAAACTCACCGTCACATCTGACACATCAGAGTGCGAGACTTGCCTTAGAAATTCCAGAAAAGAAGACTTGCCCCAGACCGGCCACCCTGCCATGGAACTTTGCGACATCAATGGCGAACGCTCATCATCAACACAGTCACACAGAATCACTACATGTATGTT
>Ga0307990_1003404_pt1 | contig 12136 bp, 8 predicted proteins | sample EllFjometagen129_FD_203168 | JGI IMG/M metagenome (GOLD analysis project Ga0307990, IMG submission 203168) | Marine microbial communities from Ellis Fjord, Antarctic Ocean - #129 | ecosystem: Environmental > Aquatic > Marine > Unclassified | place: Southern Ocean | collected 2014-10-08
ATCCTCGTCGGCCAGGAGCGAAAGAACCTTCTGCCGGAACTCTTGCTGAACGGATTCAAATGTGAGTTTGGACTGGCCTGCAAGACATGCCGATGTCATGAGGACCGTCGCCATGAGTGCGATGGAATTCTTCATTGTCTTCTCCCATACCGCTGATTTTGTGAGTGCCCTTCTCTGCCGCCGCATTCGGCGAGGGCACATGGTCGATTGTACCGGGTCGGCCTCGGGACCCCAAGAAGTTGGGCGAGATTCCAGATGGTTCTTATTTGACAAGCGGCCGTGTGGCGATAGGGTTCGGTCATGGGTGTTCAGAGTTCTCAGTATCTTCTCCAAGGAGGTTGGTTATGGCCTATCCGCGACGTCCTGATTTGAACAAGCTTGTCTCCAGTCTCTGGGAGCATTCGCAGCTCAAGCACGAGCATGGCGCGAAGGGGATCGAGAAGGTTTACCGGAAGGCTGAAAAGGCCCTGCGGTCCGCGTTTAAGGACCTTCAGAAGCTTCCGATCGACAAGAAGCTTGCGGCGGCGGAACCAAATGGCCTGAAGGCCATCAAGGCCCTGCGTCCCAAGGGTCCGCGGAAGATGTGGGAACGATTCGATGCGGAGACGTATGCCGATCGCCTCCGCGGCGCGATGCTCGGGCGATTCGCCGGATGCACGCTGGGGGCGCCCGTGGAGTTCTGGTCGATCGACCGCATGCAGGAGTGGGCCCAGGAGATCGGCCAGCCGTTCCCGCCGGTGGGTTACTGGCGGCGGATTACCAACCCGCATCAACTGCGTTACGAGATGAGCCGGCGAGATGCCTACACAAGCGAGAAGATGGATGGCGTGCCGGTGGATGACGATATTGCCTATACGCTGCTGGGGTTGCTGACGGTCGAGGAATTCGGGCCGAAGTTCACGACAGATGACAATGGCAGGAGCTGGCTGAAGTATCTGCCGTATGCCTGCTCGGCCGAGCGCGTAACGCTGAAGAACCTCAAGAAGAAGGTCCCCGCCAGGAAGTGCGGCGAGAAGGACAACCCGTTCCGCGAGTGGATCGGCGCCGACATTCGTTCGGACCCGTGGGGCTACATGGCCCCGGGCTGGCCGGCGTTCGCGGCAGACATGGCGTATCGCGACGCCTACCTGTCTCACCGGCGTCAGGGCATCTACGGGGCGATGTTCTTCTCGGCGGCCATCGCGGCGGGGTTCGCCCTGAGCGACCCCATGCAAGCCATCGAGATCGGCCTGACGGAAATCCCGCGTCAGTGCGCCCTTGCCAAGGCGGTGAAGTGGGCAATGAAGACCGCTCCGAAGATCAGTGACCACAGGGTGGCGAGGGCTGCCGTCGACAAGCGATTCGCGGGAATGGGCGGCGTTCACACGATTAACAACGCCTGTCTCACCATCTTCGGTCTCGCAATCGGCGGCACGGACTTCACGCGCGTCATCTCGGAAGTTGTCGCGATGGGTCTGGACAACGACTGCACTGCCGCGACGGCCGGGTCGCTCGTCGGCGCATGCGTGGGCCTCAAGGGCATCCCCGAGCACTGGTACAAGCCGTTCAACAACACGGTTTACTCCTACCTCATCGGGCAGGAGCGGTTCAAGATCGACGATCTGGTTCGGCGTTTCAGCACACAGGCCAAGCGCGTCTACGCGTAAATCCGGGAGGCCCAGGGAGCTTCGCGCAAGAGCGCCGACGCCGACGGTGGGGGCGTGCATTCGATTCTGTCAGCCGGGCGAACAACCGCCGGCGACGCCGTGTCTGGCGGCCTGGCTTGCGGGCGGTCTACTGATGCTCGAACCACTCCTGGAGGTCTGCGTCGGCAAGTTGCACATCTACGGGCTTTGATCCATCGCGCAGCGATTCGGTAGCGGCGCACCCGGCCGCGACGCTGTTGCGGGCGGCGATGGGGGAGGTGTTCGTCTTGCCGCCTTCTCGGACGAATCGCACGAACTCCGCGACGATCCGCGGATCCCCACCTTCGTGCCCGCCCTCGGCGGCAGGGATGTCCACTCGCGTGAACCCGTCGTAGCCGCCCACTCGCTTGTCCCACAGGCGGATGTGGGGATCGGCACCGGTGAAGTTTTCGATTCGTCCTTCCGAGCCGATGAAGGTGTAGTTCCGCCAGGCATCCGGCGTGAAGTGGCACTGCTGGTAGGATGCCAGCACGCCGTTGTCCAGCCGCATCAGCATCATCGAAACATCCTCGACGTCGATGACGGGGTTGAGTTGCTTCTGGCTGAGAGGGGGCCAGTTCTCGCGTCTGAAAGCGGGATCGCCCCGCTCGCTTTCGTCGTGGCGATCAGTGATTCGGTCGTAGAGCATCAACTCGCCCATCGCGGTTACCTGGCTCGTGTACCCGCCGCATAGCCAGTGCATCACGTCGATGTCGTGAGCGCCCTTTTGCAGGAGCAGCCCCGTCGTATTTCTTCTGTCGGCGTGCCAGTCCTTGAAATACGCGTCGCCGCCGTAAGCCACGAAGTGCCTGCACCAGGCGGTCTTGACCTCGCCGATAGCGCCGGCGTCGATCAATTCCTTCATCTTCAGGATCACCGGGAAGTGACGCATGTTGTGGCCGAGGAACAGCTTCGTCTTGTTCTCCATGGCTGTGCGGAGGATTCGGTCGCAGTCGGCGACGGTGATGGCCATGGGCTTTTCGAGGTACACCGGCAACTTGGCTTGCAGGGCGGCGATGGCGTGTTCTTCGTGGTGGTAGTCCGGCGTGGTGACGAAGACCGCATCCAGCGGCTGGGCGAGCAACTCGCGGTAGTCGGCCGTGGTGAAGATGTCCGCGCCGTAATGCTCGCGGTTTCGCTCGAAGACCTTGGGGTTCGTGTCGCAGCAGGCGACGACTCGGGAGCCCTCGCCCGGCAGGTGCGCATGTCTGGCCAGGCCACCGCGTCCGCCAGAGCCAATTACCCCGATTCGCAGATCGTCCATTTCTACTGCTCCTTGTCGCCTCGTCGATTCGCCACATGGGCCGGGACCATGCCCGGCCGGCGCGTCGTTGGCGTTGTTTTTCCAGCACAGTTTTGACCGGTAGGCGGTCGCTTTCCGAGCAGACTATTCGCCGGGGATGATCATGTGTTTGGTGGTGAAGTATCCCTTGATGTCCTTCATCTGATCTTCAGGAATCTCGCGGGCGAAGGGGAACGTCGCCGCGTTGGTGACGTACCGGCTGAGATACTCATCGGCGAATTGCCCCGCGTCTCGGAAAGCGTCGGGGGCGACGTTGGGAAGCTCATCACCGGCCTGGTGACCGAAGCAGTTTGTGCCGCCGCCGCGGGCGAACTGAACGTTTGGGATTCCAACTGCCGCCAGGGGCGTGCCGTCGGAGCTCATGGGCTTTTTGACGAGGTCGCAGGCCGTGCCGCTTACGTTGGCGAACAGGCGCATTGACGCTCCCAAATCCTCGGGGCCGTTAAAGGTCGCGTGGAATCGGCCGAGCGGGCAGCCATGCATGTCGAAGTTGAATGTCAGGCGGTGTTGATCTCGTTCGGTCTTGTCGACCTTCTCATTGAAGGACGGCTTCTTCCTTTCGCGAAGATCCTTACGCAGTAACTCGTTGGCGTAGAACCTGCTGCCGAACAGGCCGGTTTCCTCGGCTGCGAAGGCGACAAATCGCAACGTCCGCTTGCTGGGCCTGCCCGCGAGGATACGCGCGAGTTCCATCATTACGGCGGTTCCGCCCGCGTTGTCGATAGCGCCCTGGGTTCGCCAATGGCTGTCGTAGTGAGCGCAGAGGACGATGATTTCATCGGGGAAGTCCGTGCCGGTTTTCTCGCCGATGACGTTGAGGCTGTAGGATTTCTTCTCGGTGTTTCGCAGGACGAGCCTGATCCGGTCGGCGGGGTTCTTGATGATGTCCAGCCCTTCGATGTGGCGGATGGTCACCATCGGCAGGCTGCCGTAGATTGTCCGTTCATCGTCGTAGAGGACGGTTCGCCTGAAGCCTTCGCGCAGGGATGGGTCGATATTGACAATGGCCTTGGCACCGAAACGAATCAGGCGGGGACGGTCTTCCACGGCAATCGTCCCGCAGACCAGGACAATCTTGCCCTTCATCGCCGGAGTGAGATATTCCAACTGTCCAGCCTCGGCGAAGAATATCTCGCCTTCCAATCCTGCCGGGGGCGTGTTCTTGCTGAGCAGGACGGGCTCGGCCGTGATCTTTCGCCATTTGCCGGCTTGGCGAACTTCCAACTCACACTTGAGGTTGTCGTAGGTGATGGATGGGAACCGCTGGTTGGTAACCTTGAGCCCGAAGGACTTGAAGGTCTTGGTTATGTACGCCGCGGCCTTGTGCTCGGCGGCGCTGCCCGTCAGGCGCGGGCCGACGGTTATCGTGAGGTGTTTCGCGTGTTGGTACGCCTTCTTGCCGTCGAATACAGTTGCTTTGGTAGCCACATCTTCCTCAATTCTCAGGCCGCCAATGGGCCTGGTTGGCGTGCTTTGTTGAACGAATTATCGCATTCCCGGAGCGCCGGGCATGTTGTGCTGAATCCATCGGTAGTACTCGGCCATCTCCAGTTGGCTGGCGGCCTGGTTGTCCAGGAACACCAGCACCTCGGGATGCATCTGAAGAGCGCTCGCGGTGATCATGCTGGTCACCGGTCCTTCCACCGCGGCGGCGACGGCGCGGGCCTTGTTCTCGCCGTTGGCCAGGAGGATGATTCTCTCAGCCTCCAGGATAGTTCCGACGCCCATGGTTATCGCGTAGATCGGCACATCTGCGGGGTCTTCGAAGAATCGCGCGTTGTCGTCGATCGTCTGCTTGGCGAGCGTTTTGATTCGGGTGCGTGAGCCCAGGGAACTGGTCGGCTCGTTGAAGGCGATGTGCCCATCAGAGCCGATCCCGAGAATCTGAACGTCGATCCCGCCGGCCTGCTCGATGCGGTGCTCGTACCACTCGCAGAACGCCCGGTAATTGTCGGTCGTGCCCGATGGGATGTAGATGTTCTGCCGCGGTATGTTCACATGCTGGAAAAAATTCTCGCGCATGAAGTAGTGATAGCTTTGCGTGTGCGTCACGGGCAGCCCGACGTACTCATCGAGGTTGAACGTCGTGACCTGGGAGAAGTCCAGACCCTCTTCCCTGTGCATGCGGACCAGTTCGTTGTAGACACCGAGCGGGGTCGAGCCGGTGGCCATGCCGAGGACGGCATCGGGTTTGGCGTTCATGACGCTCGCGATTTCTTTCGCGGCCGCCCTGGACATATCCTCACAGGTTTCGTTAACGATGATTTCCATGTCGATTTCTCTGGGTGCTGGAGTTTGTGGCGCAGGTGTGCGCTTCGCTCGGCGACGAACTTAAGCAAGGCTACCGTTGCTCATGCCGGGTGTCAATCGCCCGCTGGACAAATAGCCGCCAGTGTCGAGCGGTATCGCGGTAGCCGGCGTTTTTTGCTTGAGCGGGGGCAAGTGTCGGCATATTCTGTCACGCGACATGTCTGTCCGCTCGCAGAAATCGCGGCAGCTTAATGATGTATCCGCAATGACAGTATTCGGATGATGCATCCTCATCTCCGCATGTCGCATATATGGTTACATCTGAAATGCTCGTGACTGGCGCGGGTTTAGTTGTGCACATAGTCTGCCACTTAAGTAAAGGATGACCCATGGGACAACGCTGTCTGGATCGCACAGGCTTGCTGAAGGTGTCGCTATTGATTGCGGCGTTTGTGTTTCCCTGCCTCCTGCCGCTTGACGCCATGGCGGGCAGCAACTACGGCGACAAGGACTTCGCGGTGAGATTGCCCTCGGCATTCCTGCGATTTACGGAGGTCTCCACCATGGGCGGCGAGACGGTGGCCAACCGGATGTCGTCGGCGGTAAACCCGGCCTCAACCGCCTGGCTGGACCTGCCGGGCGATATGGGCGTCGTGCTCGCGCCTTACTACTCGCCCATTATCTTCGACAACGGAACCAACATGCACGTCATCGGGGAGTCCGCGACCATATCGGCGGGATGGCTCGGCTTGATTCAACCGACCATCAGCCAGATCCGCACGAACGATGCGACCATGCGCAATGGCAGAACGTTCGACTATACGGTGGATTCCTTCCAGGTCCAATGGGGCAAGCGGGTTGGGCAGTGGGCAGCCGGGGCCACGTTCAACTTCGCCAAGGCTGAGATCATCCAGAAGGCAGCGGGGGGCTTCAAGGCCAATGGAGTCGCCGAGAGCTATCGTTGGCGATTCGGCGGACTGTACGAGCCGTGCGAAAAGTGGCTGCTCGGGGCGATCTTCGAGTACGGCTTTCAGCCATACCGCAGCAAGACGATAGTGCCGACGCAGTTCGGCCCGATGACCATCCGCGACCGCGGCGTGCAACACCAGTTTGTGTTTCGCCCGGGCGTATCGTACGAGTACGCGGATATGTCCACCGTTTTTCTCGACTACCAGTTGGGCTACTACCGCAACCCGGAAGACAACCTCCGCTGTCACCACTTCACGGCCGGCATCGACCACCGGTTACTGAAGTGGCTCTTCGTTCGCGCCAACGTGGGCATCGACGTGCGGGGCAACGTGGGCATCGGAGGCGGGCTGAGTATTTTCCCAGCCAAGTGGTGCTCGCTGGATATAGGTTACAAATACGACGCCCTGCCGGAGCTTCGCGAGGAGTTTGGCCGATCGCATACGATCCAGCTCGCCTTCAACGTGCGGTTCTAAGGCACCACGTCCAATGACCTCGGGGCCATGCCACCTGCCTTCCGAGGCGAGTCCTGCCTACCGGCAGGCAGGTCGGGATTTCAGCCCCGGCTTCGCCGACGCTTCAGCCCCGGCGTCGCCTGCGCTTCAACAGCGCGGGAAGGCCTGCGGCGAGGATTATCATCGTCATCGGCTCGGGGATCGTGTTGGCATCTTCGGCCGAGTTGTAGTTGTCCTGGAACAGTTGTAGGTCGTACCAGTCGACCATGTCGTTGGTGCCGGGATTGCCCTCCCCGTCGGCGATATCGCCACCGGGGCTCTCGGCGGCACCGGCTGCGGGCGCGCCGCCGAAGTGCGTCTTGATCATGATGTAGTCGGCCGCGTCAACATCGTCATCGCCATCGGCGTCGCCGAGAAGTGGTGTGTCAACCGCAGTGATGGTGAAGCCATTGAGGGCGGGTCGGTTGGTGGTGCCCCCGACCAGGATGGTCAGCAGGCCCGAGTCATTCGAGGTGTAGGTGCCTGAAATCGTGCGATTTGGGTCATCGAGCCCGGTTGCGGGGTCATTCGTGAGGGCAATCGGTCCAAGGTTCGGTCCCAGGGTGTCGTCCCCGGGGGCAAAAGTGGTATTCCTGGGCTGTGCCTGGTATTGGGACCAGAAAGTCATATCGTACTCCGCGCTCGCGCTGATGGCCGGGCCGGAGAGGACCATGGTTATCGTCCCGCCGTTCTTGAAGATGAAGTCGCGGTAGAAGTCCACGTTGGAACCGGTCGTGCTCGGCGGTCCAAAGTCATAGAAGCCTTGTATGCCGGTGACCGCGACGGTCAGGTCGCCGGCAGTTGTCGAATGTGTAAAGCTGGCGAGGCTCTGTCCCACGAACCCGTCTTCCACGGGGCTGGCGGCACTGCCAAAATCGACCATCAGGATGGGTTCCGCGCCGGCCGTGCCGGACGTGAGTGCGATCGCCGCCATCGCCACGGCGGCGAGGCTCAATACGATGCTTGTTCGGTTATTTTTCATCGCGTGCTATCTCCTTTGAAATGGCTGTCGAACATCCTTTCGTACCTCGCTGCCCAGCCGCAGCACCTTGGACAGCGAGAGGACGTCCATGAGATCCACGTCAATATCGGTCGGCGTCTCGGCGATGCTGCTCATAAGTATATCCTGCCGGGGCGACGTTGTGCAGGCCGGCTCCTGGGTAACTCGTATGAGGCGACTCCTGCCGAGCAGGGGGTCGAACCGGGGCCGACGGGCCGCCCGCCGACGCGGTGTCTGGGTGGCGACGGGCAGTGCGGCCTCGTCCCGCTGTCGCACTTGGCCCAATGTTCGCAGCGGGTCAGCGGCTTGCAGTGTGGCTGCGGCCTTGGCCCGATCAAGGTCGTCGGCCCCGATCGAGGTCGTGTCGGCTGGGGTCTCTGCCGCAGCAAGGGCGGCGGCCAGTTGGGCCGCGTCGGTGGGCGCTTCGGCCGCCTGCGCAGCCACGGGCGCTTCGGCGACCTGAGCCTCGGTGTCCCCGCTGGCCGACGCTCCGGTAAAGGCGCCAGCCACAGCCCCGATATCGCTATTGTCCACGTCGCCATCGCCATCTATGTCACCGTCGGAATAAGACATCCCGGTGCCCGAGGCGCCGGTGAAATTGCCGGCAACCAAACCTATGTCCTTGTTGTCCACATCGCCGTCGCCGTCAAAGTCACCTATCAGTGTGGCCGCGGCGGTGAATCGCACATTGTCGAAGTCGAGCACTGTGCCGGCGCCGCCTTCCTTAACGATGCGGATCGCCAGCGGCTGGTTGGCGGCGACAGTGTTGCCGGTAGTCCACGAGATGTTGGCATCGGTGAAGGTTCCTGAGGCGTCGCTGCCGTGGAGGGCATCGATGGCCGGCTTGTCGAGGCTCGCGGAGGCAACGACCGCGCCGTCTGCGGTGATCTCGATCCGGGCATCGCCGAAGCTTGCCGGGTTGTCGCGCAGGCCCAGCGCGACGGTTAGTGTGTAGATCGTGTTCGCCTCGGCCGACACGCGCGTGCTCTGCAGGAAATAGTTGTCGGCGGTGCCGCCGTCGAGCATCGCGACGTGCTTGCCGTCCATGTTGGTCAGCACGCCACCGTTGACGGTATCTACCGCGGCGGCGTAGGTGCCGGTCGTCGGGTTGTAGAAACCGTTGCTGCCGTCGGCGGCGTTGACGCCGCTGGCCGTGAGGATCCGCCAGTCCAGGACCCTCAACTGCAGACCTGTCGTGACGATATCGATGATCGTGGAAGCACCATCGGCCAGGGGAGTCGGGCTTGTGTCGTACGGGGTGGCGTATTCGATCCAGCCGTGCTCCTCGAAGTCGCCGTTCTCCGGAGTGACCGTAACGTTGCCCAGCAGGATGTCGGACCATCCCTGGGCGTGGGCATTGGTTCCCACCGCGTTGAAATGCAGGCTTCCCCCGCCTGTCAGATGCAGCTCATCGGTGCTGGGGCCGAAGAACGTCAGTGGATCACCTAGGATCGTCATGCGCTGGCCGGCCGCGATCGGTTCCTGCATGGAGATGTTGCTGCTGCCGTGGTAGGACACCTCGGCGAGGCGCCACGGGATGTCCCATCCGGCATCGATGCGACTTTGGGAAACCATCCCATTGAGATAGCCGGAATGCGTGGCGGCAGTGACACCGTAGATCGAATCGGTCTCGCCCTGGTGCCAGAGCGCCGCCCGGAAGCCATTGATCGGGAACGACTTGACGGCCGGCCTGAGCAGGTTGTTGTAGTTGCCTCCGCCGGGCGTCCAACTGGATGCGGGGCTTCCTCCGATTCCGAGGGAGACCAGGCCGATCGGGATGTCTTCGGCGGCGATGAGCTTGTTGGCCAGCCAGGTCCATACCGAGCCTCCGCCACCGTTGGAGATCGGCAAGGGAGCGGTGGCCAGCGTCCAGGTCGAATTGGTGGTGCTGGTGCGAGCCGAGATGCGGTCGTCCTGCGGGGCTTGATTCGCCGCGAAGTTGGCCGAGTTCGACTGACCGGCGGTAACGAAGATGTCGCCCACGCCGACCTTGCCCAGCACCGCCGCATCGCTGGGCGAGCCGTCGATCACGCTGCGCACCTCGAGCTGGTACCAGCCGCCGGCCGGGACGTCGGTAAGCGTGCCCGAGTAGTTCCCGCCGCTCGGGGCCGCATCAATGGTCTGCCACGCGGTGGTCGTGCCGTTGTTGCCGCTGCCGGCCATCACGACCGCCCGCGCCTGGATTTGGTCGGGAACACCCACGGTGTAAGTGCCTTCGATCTCGATCGCGCCGAGGTTGGTTGTCGCCGAACGCTGCACGATCTGACGGGTGGTGGGGCTGGTGATGGTGGGAGGAACGATCGGCGTCTGGGCGGTGGCCGAGGCCGGATCCGAAGGCGCGGTGTCGTTTTGATTGGCGCTCAGGTCGCGGGCCATCACGGTGTAGGTGTAAACCAGCCCGGTGGTCAAGCCGGTGTCCTCGTAGCTCGTGTTGGCCTGCCAGGTACTGTCATCACCGCCGGGATTGCCCGAGGTTTCGGTGAAGTAATACTCCACCCCCGCGATATCGGTAGCGGCGGTTGCCGCCATCGCGATGGAAGTTTCGCTGCTGGCATACGGCACCGTCGCGAAGGTCATCGGGTCGGGTGTCGGGGCAGTGTTGTCGGGCGGAGCGACGACGACGCTGATACTGGTGTCATCGACGATGGCCGAAGTGGTGTCAAGATTCAACCCCGCAGTATCCAGGATCGACGCCCCGGCAGGCACTTGGAGTTCAAGTGTGCCTGCCGCGATCGGCGTGACCTCGACGGTGAACACGCCGGGCGTTGTTTCGGTAATAGCACCAAAGCTGATCGGCGCGGTCCCCGCGTTGCCGAAGTCGGAGACATCCACGGTGGATTCGTCGATGTCCTCGCTGAAGGTAACGGTGTAGGTCACCAGCGTGTTCTCGTTGACCGGCCCGCCGGCCTGATTGTCAACAATGTTGCCCGGCAGCAGCATCGGTGCAGTGGTATCCGGGCCGTTGGTGGCGATCCTGACGCCGTTGATGGCGGGCCGGCCGCCAGTACCCCCGACCGCGATGGTCAGCACACCCGAGCCGTCGGAGGTGTAAGTCCCCGCAATGGAGTACAACGGGTCCAGCAAGGCGCTTGGGGCGGGCGCGTTCGAAATCGCGATCGGCCCCAGGGAGGGTCCCGCGGTATCGTTGGCTGGGTCGAACGTGGTATTCCTGCCCTCCGCGCCGTAGTACGACCAGAAGGTAAGATCGTAGTCCGTGTTCGGGCTGACGGCGATCCCGGAAAGCGTCATGGTGATCGTGCCGCCATTCTTGAAGTAAAAGTCGCGGTACAGGTCGTCATTGGTGCCGGTCGTGGCGAAGTTGAACAGGCCCTGAATGCCGCTGAGATCGACGGTCAGGTCTCCGGCAGTGGTCGAGTGCGTCAAGTTTGTGGCGCTCTGTTCAACGAATCCCGTTTCCGCACCCGCAGCGCCGAAATCGACGGATAAGATGGGATTTCCGTCAAGCAGCAGCCGAGCTTCGAGACTCTCAAAGGTCAACGGGGCTGTGTCTTCGCGCCTCGGCCTGGCCGAGCGGTGATCAGATGCGACTCCGAGCATTTGCAGCAGGGCCTTCAACATGTGAATCTCCAACCTGGCAAGCAAAAATAGAACGTGGCCGCCAGACTTCACCATGAAAGTCGGAATAGCCCGCATCTTCCAAACGTACAAGTCTTCCACGCACAAAAAACGCCCGTCTTTCAACGGGCGTTTTTTGTGGGGTAAACGTCAATTGATCGGTTCACTCAAGCGCGGCGGCGACGACGAAGCATCATCAGGCCGCCCATGCCCAGCAGCGCCATCGTGGCGGGCTCGGGAACAGCAATCTGGAACCCGTTGATGGCTGGTCTTGCGTTCGTACCACTAACCGCGAAAGTCAGCACGCCCGAGCTATCCGAGGTGAATGTTCCCGAGGCAGCGTTGTCGCTGAGCGAGGTGGGAGGATTCACGAAAGCAATCGGTCCCAAGGAAGGTCCCGTGGTGCCGGCCGAGCCGTCGATGGTGGTGTTTCTGGCTTCCGCCCCATAATAGGCCCAGAAGGTCATATCGTAGTCCGTGCTGGCGCTGATGCCCGCGCCGGAGAGGGTCATGGTTATCGTGCCGCCGTTCTTGAAGATGAAGTCATCGAAGAGGGCCGGGTTTGTCCCGCCACCGACGTAGGCATAGAACCCCTGTGCACCCGCGATATCGACGGTGACGTCGCCGTCAACGGTCGAATGGGTGGCGTTGTAGGCAGTCTGCCCGACAAATCCCGGCTCCACACCGGAATTACCGAAATCGACGGACAAATCCAAGACCGCCGCATGCCCCGCTCCCGCCATCACCAAGATGGCCATCGCCGTCAAAATCATTTTACATTTCATCATGTGCTACCTCCTTCTCTAAAATGGCTCTCGAAAATCCTCGCATCCCTCGCTTGCGGCAGAACTGCCGAACCTTCAAACGACGGACATCCTTTGGT
>Ga0307990_1003405_pt1 | contig 12135 bp, 11 predicted proteins | sample EllFjometagen129_FD_203168 | JGI IMG/M metagenome (GOLD analysis project Ga0307990, IMG submission 203168) | Marine microbial communities from Ellis Fjord, Antarctic Ocean - #129 | ecosystem: Environmental > Aquatic > Marine > Unclassified | place: Southern Ocean | collected 2014-10-08
AAATTAGGTGTAAACTATTAATTGTTTTTAGGCTTTAAAATGTTAGTATATTGACATATGCAAATACGCTTAATTTTGCGATGAATAATGCAGGTTAGAAGGATATAAGATGTCAGATAAGGTCTTTGTAAATATTCTACTTGATTGTAGTTGTTGGTAGGTTTCATTGTTAATTGAATTGCACTAACTATTAATTGTAGCGAGAAAGATTAAGCCGAAAAATACATGCCATTTTGAGTTTCTGCGCGCTCAATTTTAAAGGTTTGATGTTCACTTACGAGTTTAACGACCAATTTTCTACATTTAACATATTTTAAAGTTTATTAAATTTGCCTGTGCTTCAATACATAAGCATTTTAACGGATGCAATATGCGCATAAACCCTGACTTTACATTGGTTTTAAAATTAGTAATTTTATACTTTCGCAGAATTAAAAATTAAAGTTATGAAAAAAGGAATTCTATTTTTGGCACTAATTAGCATATTTGCCTTCTGGACATGTGAAACCGAAGATGAGGTGGAGCGGGCATATGCAAAAGCGACAATTTCCGGAGAGCCATGGTTTAGTTATGAGCCGACTGCAATCCTATCCGATTCACAATTCACATTACGTGCATTGTCAAATGACGGATTGGCGATTGAGTTTACAGTTGGTGGCTCATTAATCGGTGGTTACAATTTAAAAGACACAGAGCATAACCAAGCAAAATTCACACCAAACCTATCGGCACAGGCAAGGAAATACAGCAGCAGTAGGAACAATCCGAATGGAATCGTCAGAATCACGAATATCGACACTAAAAAACGATTAATTTCAGGCACATTCTTTTTTAAAGCATGGCATCCAACAGATCCGATTTATGAAAATGTAAGTGATGGAGTTTTTAAGCAAGTTCCGTATAGCTATATGGTGGAGCAATAAAATTCTGTAAAATGAAAATTGCCCATTTTTTTCAATGGGAATTTTTAATCCGTATTATTCGGCATCGTATTTTTTAACATTTTCTTTAAGCGAATCGGATATTAATTTTTTCAAATATAAAGTTCGTTCCTGTAATGCCGTTGCTTTTTCAGGATTGTACATATTTTTATACTTCTTTTCAACTAATTTGTACGCTAATTTAGCTGGATTTTCATCATCATTTTTCACTTGCAAAGCTAAACGTACAGGAGCTAAAGTTTCGATATGAGCATTATACCTTTTATCTAAATTATAACGGGCCGAAACAACAGCCTTGTATTTATCCATGATTATAAGAAATGGATATACATCTACTTCTTTTCTGAAAACAGTTAATTGCATATCCATGCTATCAATTACATTTTCGGTTTTATTATTAAATAAAAGATATTTTGATATTTTGTCAAAGGTTTCACCTTCAAGTAAAACTAAATCTTGACCTTCGATAGCAACCGCACCTCTTAACGTTGAATATTTAATATCATAATTTGATTTCAGGTACATCTCACCCGCAATGTGACACTCTGCCCTCCCTGCAAACGATTTCAACATCGGAACAACTGTATCAAGCTCAGGAATGATTTGTAACATTTCAGAAATATTAACATCTAGAAAATGTAAATCTACTCCAGCATATAAATGATTTTTACGTTCAGGACGATAAATTGCTGTTAATAATATCCGTCCTGCATCATTCGTAAACCCCATTTCTTGAAGCACCAGAGTACCATCTTTACAAACTAGGGAGCCTCCCAAATCGTTTAGCTGTGTATTGTTTATGTATGATTTTTCGATATTTGCATTCAATGTAATATCAATTCCTTTGGGAACCATAAACGGCTCTACATCATTTTCAGAGGTCGTGGTTTCGGCGATTTCAGTATCCGGTATTGGTTCTTCTGTTGTGGTTGTATCAGTTGATCCAAAACCATCTACCAATTCCATTAATTGATTTATATCTGTACGTTCCGAAGTAAAATCTAATTCACCTTTAAGTAATCCTTCATTTTTAAAATAATTATCAAAATTTTTAATTGTCCCTTTTAAGTTAAAATCTGATTGTCCGATTTCAAATCTACTGTTTTGAATGTAAAACTCCTCAGGAGTAAAATCGAATTTTATTTGAGGAATATTAACATCATAAAGTAAATCAGCGACATGAATTTTGCCACTGTTAAAATCGACATTTACGTTTGGACTCCACTGTAAAAGAAGATTTTCTTGAGTCGTATCTTGCGTAGCGTTTGCTAAAACTGTAATAAACTTTATATTTAATGATGCGTATTCCCCAATTATTGCATTTATACCATCGCTTTGATACGACAAATTTAACGATACATTTTCATTATTTTCGGGCTTATAATATTTAGCTAAACCTTTAGGCATAATAATTTCAGAGTTTATCGTATCCATCTCTGCAAAGAGTTTGTCAAATGCAAAATTTAATCCCATTGCTGGATGAATGGTTGTATCCATTACATTAGACAAACCCAATGTCAAATCTGCCGAAGTCGCCTTGGCAATCGTATTTACACTATCAATTATTTTTATGTTTAATTCTGGGCTTAATAGTGTAACCTGAATAAGCTCATCAAATGTATCATTGTTTGCCATATTTGGACTTGGAACTTGATATCCAAGCGACAGATACTGTGATTCTATATGCATACTATCTTGGTACAATGCATTTAAATCAGTAAAATTAAAACGCCCATTTGACTTTATTTTATTTAAGTCCATATTTACTAAATCATCGAGGTATGCATTGATATTTAAATTGCAATCTGCAATTCCCGACATATCAACATTTAAACTGTCCGGCAAAAATGATTTGATTTCGTGAAGATCCATATTGGCACTAAGTGAAAGATTACAAAGTTTTGATTGCATCGCATCTTTTATAGAACCACTACATTTTAAAGCATTGTTATTTAAGATTGTACTAAGATTGTTTATATACACATCTGCTTTATCACTATTTGTATTGAGATCAAGGTTAATATCGGCATTTGTATTTGAAAATTTATAGGGCAAATCTGAATAGGTACCATTCAAATTATTCACTTTAAAATTTGTGTATATCAATGGCATTGAAGTATCGTTGTAACAACCATTTGCCCTCCCTGAAATTTGAATATCGCCATCAAAATTAATATCATAGACTAATTGCTGATAATCTTCCGGAATCAACGCGAATATTTCATCTAATTCCCATTTATCAGTAATTAGATTCATATCCATTTCAATATCACTTTCAGAACTTCGTTTTGCCCATCCGTCAAGGACAAATTCCAGCGTATTAATTGCCAACTCCGTTTTCTTTAATGTAATGCTTTCATCAACAATATCAATTGACAGAGGTGCATTTAAATACACACTTGTTGAATCGAGATATGCTGTATCGTTCATTGAAAATGAGATTGATCTTATTTCGGTTTTCACAAGTCCTTCAAGCATATTTTCAACAATATTGCCATCCATAAAAAAAGAGAAATCATCAATGCTTGCAAACATTGGGGAAGTACCATTTACAGAATATTGTACATTATCAATATTCATATTCATATTCATATTGGCATTTCCAGATGCTTTCTTGTATTTTGCACTAATTGATAAATTAAAGTTGTTAATTTCTGCTTTTGTTCTGCTTTGTTCGTCAAAATAATTAACTTTTAAATTTTCCAATTTTATTTCTCTAATATCAACTAAATTTGGCAGTTCTTGATTTGTCTTTCCCTTTTCTTCATTTTCATCATCTGCCGGTTGGTAGATATCATAATTCGCATTTCCCAAACTATCGACATACACATTTGCCGTACCATTTTTCAGATAAACTTCATTAAGTACAACTGATTTATTTTTACGCCATTCCTTAAGATTAATTGTTGCAATAAAATCATCAAAATGTGCTAATGTATCGGATTGAGATCCTTTTATAGGGTTAATTAATGTGAGATTTGAAACATGAAGTCCGAGTTTAGGAAATGTCTTAAAAAATGTTAAATCAACTGTTCCTATCTGGACTTCGCAGTTTAACATTTTGTTTGCCTGATTAGAAACGACAGGTGTAATTCTTGCCGGGGTTAAAACAAACCAAATTGTGATTACAACACCAATTATTAGCAATAATAGCAGTGATATCATTAATTTCTTTAATACTTTGAGAGATTTATTCATGTTTAATTCGTGTTAATCACAATAACTTATATACAGAAATAAATCAGCTATCTAAGTCATTATTCAACTTTTGTAAAGCTGTGTATTGTTCCGTAATCGTCTTGATAAGAAAGATATGTTCCACTAAGCTCTGTAACAGTATAAGTTTTAGGAATATTACCTCCGATTTCAATAATATGAATTTGCACTAATTGATCTTCATCTAAGCTCCATGTAAAATCCTGTGCTTCTTCTTCTGAAACATCATCTGCAGTATCCCATGTATAACCGGTATAATCTGAATTATAGCGCTCATACACAGTTCCCTCTACCCATTTACCAACAAATAATGATTCATCAAAAGAAATGGGTTCGTCTAGTTCACAAGAAACGAAAAAGGCTAAACTATTGACAAATAAAATGATAACACCTACTTTAATTAAAGGTTTATTCATATCCATAAGACAAAAAAATTAATTATTATTTAACTCCACAAAATACAAAAATAATACCAATCCTGTCCTAAATAAATTGGCTCTACTGCAAACTTAGTGAAAAAACTTAAATACGCAAATAAAAAAGTTTTGGAGAAAAGATTAATAGATTTTATCACTATCATCCGAAAGTCGGTATTTTAAAAAGCCCTCAAAATCACGTATTTTTGAGTTCTACTAAAAACTTTTTAAATATGGGACTCTTCAGGTGAAACAAAAATAAATAGTATTAGGTTGAGAATTACTGCTAATCTGAGAATTTGAATTGCTGAACAATGATATATGACTTTATTTTAAAATCCAGAAGAGAGCTTAGTGTTTGTCCATAATGTCCGATTTCATCGTTATGCCTGCCTGCCGCAAGGCAGGCTTGTATTTAAACAGTCACTTACTCTATTGGCAGACACTAATTAACGTGAGTTCGATGACGAAAAAGGCTATCTTCCATTGCCATAACCAGAACTTCACGCTCTGTCATTCCAATGCTTCTGACTTGCTTGGGAACAATGCTATTGGGGCTTAAACCGGGAACGGTATTTAGCTCCAGAAAATATGGGATTCCGGTTTTAATAATGAAATCGACACGCACTAAGCCCTTACAGCCGGTAAAATCATAAATACGTGAAGTCAATTCCTGAACCGCTTTTGTTTCATCATCAGAAATACGTGCAGGAGTGATCTCATCTGTTAATTCCGGGTCATATTTTGCATCGTAATCAAAGAAATCCCTTTTTGTATCAATCTCTGTAACAGGAAGAACCAATGCTTTTTCACGAGTTTTAATTACTCCACAGGAAACCTCAACTCCTTCAATGAAAGCCTCAATAATAACCTGATCATCTTCAGTATAAGCATGTAAAATTGCAGCTTCGATATCCTCAACATGATAAACTTTTGTCACTCCGAAACTGGAACCTGCAGTATTTGGTTTCACAAAAACCGGCAACCCAAGCTTTTCAATAATTTTATTTGCATGTATTGGTTCTCCTTTACGAATAAGATATTGCTCAGCCATCGGAACATTCAGATTGGACAAAAACTGTTTACAGCGAATTTTATCATAAGTAAGCGCACAAGCCAAAACTCCGGGCGAAGAAAAAGGAATATTCATCACATCAAAATATCCTTGTAAAAGTCCGTCTTCACCTTGTTTGCCGTGAATTGCAATGACAACATAATCAAACATCAGTTTTTCCCCCTGTAAGCTTAAGCTGAAATCGTTTTTATCGATATCAAATTCTTGATTAGGTGTTTGATACACCCATTTTGCACCATTGACATCAATTGTATAACAATCATGCCCTGCATCACTCAGTTTTCCGCTGATATTTGCGGCGGTTTGCAAACTAATTACACGTTCTGACGAAGGCCCTCCGGCCATAATTGCAATGTTCATGAGTTTAGGTTTTTTTACGAATCTTTAATTTCTGCCCGACCTTTAAGGCGGAGGCATTTTGTATCCCATTCAATGCTAAAATATCGCTAGGACTGACACCCGGAAATTTCTGAGCAATAATCCACGGATTGTCTCCACTTTTTACCGTATAATATTCATAATTTGGATCTAAAGGTTCGGGAGCAGCTGTTCCAGTTTCCGGATGAACTCCTTCACGCTTTTGTTTGGCAGCCTTGCTCATTTTATTTACCATTTCATATGATGCGGCCTTCGCTTCAGGAACATAAATTGTTAGTTTTTTACCCGCACGTATTGTGTTCGAATACAAACCATTCCAAGCCTTAAGTTCAGAAATGTTAACATCATACCAACTGGCAATTAAGCCAATGGCATCACCAGATTTTATTGTATAAGTAAGTGTTTTCGTTCCGGATGGCTGGCTTGCTGCAGGATACGTCCCTGTAGATGAAGATGTAGGACTGTATGCAATTTTTGCAGGATTCAAATAAAATGACTCTTTATGAAGATGTATCGTATCTTCAGCCCGAACAAAATCAGCAATTAGCTCAACAGGCAAAAGCAAATGTCGGGTTTTATTTTTTGCGGGTATTAAATCCCGTTTATACTGAGGATTGAGAAAACGCAAATCCTCCTTAGTGATATTCACACAGGCTGCAATTTGGTCAAAATGCATATCATTATTTATATGTACCGTATCAACGGGACCAAAAATATCAATTTTTTCAGCGACAAATCCATGTTGATCGTAATACTCAAAAATATAATTTACAGCGATAAAAGCCGGCACATAATTTCGAGTTTCTCTTGGTAAATAATGATAAATATCCCAAAAATTGTCTTTTCCACCCGCTCTGATAATTGCCCGATTCACATTCCCCGGACCACAATTGTATGCAGCCAGAACCAACATCCAATCATCATAAACATCATACAATGATTGTAAAAACTGACATGCAGCATGTGTACTGGCCACCGGGTCACGACGTTCATCAACATATGAATTAATTTCCAGCCCCTGCATTTTCCCTGTAGCATACATAAACTGCCATAATCCGGTTGCACCAACTCGTGATACTGCTTCAGGGTTCAAGGCTGACTCAATGACAGCAAGATATTTCAACTCATAAGGCAAGCCGTATTCATCAAAAATCTCCTCAAACATGGGAAAATAATAACTGGATAAAGCTAATAATCGGGGAATTTGACGGTATGCACGCTCAATGTAAAAATCAAGATTTCGCCGAACCTGATCGTTAAAAGACAATTCTACCGGTGAATGTATCGCTGAAATGCGCTCACGATACACAGAGTCCGGCAATTCACGAATGATACTATCTCTGTGGATTTCACCAAAGACGAGCGTGTCTGGACGGAAATAATAATGAGCATTAACGAGTGAATCAACCCGATTCATCCAATTAACAAACTCCGTGTCAATTAATTCAAATTGGTGGTTTTCAGAGCCATTCTCGATTTGAGCAAAGCCTTTTCCGTAAAATGCAATAAATATGATTATATATATATATCGTTTCATAGTTAAAATTTCAAACTAAGGGTAAAACCAATACTTTGTTGTGCTGTAGCAAATAGAGTTCCAGGTTGACTGATTCTCAAGCTCAAATCGTCACTTACATCAAAATCAGACAAGGCGGCATCCACATTTGCATCAATAATTTGAATGACATAAAAAAGGGTTGCACCAATGATATTCAAATCGCGAAAACGTCGATATCTGTCCATTTCGTTAATGAGTGCTTCAGGCGTCAGGATATCGTAAAACTCATCTACTTCGCCTTCCTGACGAAATAAATAAGCTGATTTAAAGCGCATAAATTTTGACTGATTATCGATTGCCATGTATGCAAATGTTCCCATACCTGCCCAAACGATTGGTGCTTTCCAATATTTTCCATTATAAATCTGACCGGCACCCGGCAACACAGCGGAGTATAAACTGGCTTTTCGCGGTGATTTCACCTTGTTATCTTTCAGCACAACACTATCACTTGCGCCCTCGCGACTAACGCCCTGTGCCCTAATCGATTGAGAGGCAATCCACGAGATTACCAATAATGCAATCAGATATAACAATCGACGCAACATAGGCTATTTATCGAGTTTGTCGAGGGCAGCAATAATGCGTTCTAATTGCTCATCGTTGCCAAACGGAATGACAATTTTTCCTTTTCCTTTAGTATTTCGGGAAAAATTAACATCGGTATGAAAGTAGTCAGACAAATGTTTTTGCAAGCTTTCATATTCCTCTGCTGTTTTTTTTGTGGGTTTGGCTTTTTCTTCGGATTTTTGATTTTTCTTTTCTTCAAGATTCAGTTCGCGTACAAACTCTTCCACTTTCCGTACAGAGAAATCGTATTTCAGGGTTTGATTGTAAACCATGAGCTGAGTTTCTTCATCTTTAAGGTTTATCAGCGCTCTGGCATGTCCCATGCTGATTTTCTTTTCGCAGATACCAAGTTGTACTTGTGGTGGTAAATTTAACAAACGAATATAGTTCGCAACAGTAGAACGTTTTTTACCAATCCGCTCACTTAATGCCTCTTGTGTAAGCTTACATTCATCCATTAACCGTTGATACGAAATGGCAATTTCCATTGCGTCGAGATTTTCACGTTGGATATTCTCAACCAGAGCCATTTCCAACAAGCCTTGGTCATCAGCGGTTCGAACGTAAGCAGGAATTTCTTTGAGGCCCGCAAGCTTTGCAGCTCTGAGGCGGCGTTCGCCAGATATTAATTGAAATCTATCCGTTTTTATGCTAACCGTAATCGGTTGAATAATGCCAAGTTCCCGAATGGAATCGGCTAATTCGCCGAGCGACTCTTGATCAAACTCAGTGCGAGGTTGAAACGGATTTGCATCAATAATTTCCAAAGGAATTACATTGACAGCACCGCGTTTTATCTTACCGTCGTTATCGTCAGTTTCTATCAGGGCGCCTAATCCGCGTCCAAGTGCATTACGTTTTGCCATCGTTTATAATGTTTTTTCCGAATCCGGAATATTTGTCATATTATTTCTTTGCAATAATTCTCGTGCAAGTGCCAAATAGTTATCAGCTCCTTTAGAGTTAGCATCGTAACTTAAAATCGATTGTCCAAAAGATGGTGCTTCTCCAAGTTTTATATTTCTCACAACAATTGTATCAAAAACCATATCCTCAAAATGTTTTCTCACCTCTTCAACAATCTGATGGGAAAGGTTATTTCGTTTGTCATACATAGTCAGCAAGAATCCCTCGATATCAAGCCCTTTATTAAGATTTGACTGCACGATACGGATAGTATTCAGCAATTTACCCAATCCTTCAAGTGCGAAATATTCACATTGTACCGGAATAAGCACAGAATCTGCTGCAGTCAAAGCATTGACAGTAATCAGCCCCAATGACGGGGAACAATCCAAAATGACAAAGTCGTACTTGTTAACAACTTGCTGTAGCATCAGTCCCAAAATCTGCTCACGATTTGGAATATCGAGCATTTCAATTTCAGCACCAACCAAATCAATATGACTAGGCAGCACATCCAAATGATCTACTTCAGAACTTAATATGATATTCGCAGGCTCCTCTTGTTTAACCAGCATTTCGTACAATCCGGCTCTAATATTTTTTACATCAAATCCCAAACCACTTGTTGAATTTGCCTGCGGATCAGCATCTACAAGTAATATTTCATATTCTAATGCTGCTAAACTTGCAGCCAGATTAATTGCTGTCGTGGTTTTTCCAACACCACCTTTTTGATTTGCAATTGCAATAATTTTTCCCATAATAAAATCTATCCTTTCCGTTTCCCAAAAATAACAATATTCCCTTAAATATGTACACTTTGTTCAGGCATTCTATTAACAGATGTTCAAAATTCCACATTGTAAATTTCGAGAAATCCGAAAGGGTTCAACATATCAGGTTATTAAAAGACATCCAGTTCGATATTTAAGTGACTCTCATAAGTTCGATTTCCAGGGCCACACTCCTCGTTATAACGACTGACAATTCTCAAAAATGTTTTCCGTGAAATAATTTCTTTGAGCACGGATTTACTTAATTCTGTATGTTGTTTCAAAAAGCTTTGAAGTTCAAGAATATTTTGGATTTCATCATTAAAAAAATTATGTTGAATGATAAAAAGCGGCTCATCGTTAAGTTTAATTACCCAATTCGACTTTCGGGTTCCCTGTGTTTTACAGGAACATGAACGAAACGGATAAATTACATCATAGATTTCAATGCAGCCATATGTTAGCAATTTTCCGTAACAATACATATTATATCCTGCAACCTCCTGATCAAACCAAATGGATTTAAAATGAGTTTTTGTTGTGATAACTTCAGGGAAATACTCAGGATTCATGACGTGTTTTCTACCTTGCTCATCACGAAATTTAATAAAATCGGAAAAAGTCCTTTTGCCGGCTTTAATTTCGCCTCTCAATGTATCGCCTTCAATGTCCACAACGATTGCCGGCACCCACCCTGCTGAAAAGCTCGCAAGACAGAAAACCACAAAAAAGGCACTCAGTATCCATCGAAGGATTATCATTTATAAACTATGTTTTAAATGTATCATTTTCAATGCAGCAGCAGCAGCGTCATCACCCTTATTCCCGTGTTTTCCACCGGCTCTGTCAAGCGCTTGCTGTTGATCGTTAGTAGTTAAAACGCCAAATACAAAAGGAATATTATATTTGATATTCAAATCAGCAATTCCCTGCGTAACACCTTGTGCGATAAAATCAAAATGTCGTGTTTGGCCCTGTATGATACAGCCGAAGCAAATTACAGCATCGAAATTATCTGTTTCAGCCATAATTTTTGCTCCATGAATCAGTTCAAAACTACCGGGAACATCTCGCAAAACAATGTGCTCAGAGCTCACGCCGTTTTCCTGTAATAATTTCACGGCTGCATCGCGTAAAGCGTAAGTCACTTCCGGATTCCATTCAGCAGTTAAAATACCAATTTTCCATTTTCTTGCTTCGGGATAATTATGCAGCTGGTTTTCTGAGAGATTACGGTTTTGTGTGGACATAGATTCTTATAATTAAAAAAGCATCCACAAAACCGCGGATGCTTAAGTTATTCAAAATAATATTTTTATTGCATTTTCATTTCAACACGAGCTTGATATTTCTCGACATTACGCTGTTCACGTGTCCCATAATACTCAGTCTCTACGCGATTATAAATATCGAGTGCTTTTTGGTACTGACCGTCCATCTCGTAAGTTTCACCGGCTTTCATCAAAAAAATCGGCGACAAGAATTCATTATCAGCAATTTTTGCAGCTTTTTCATAACGATTAACGGCAGCACTTAAATCGTCTAACTCAAGGTATGCATCACCGATGGCACCAATTGCATTTGCTTCCAGCATCACGTCTTCAGCAGAAAAACGATTTAGATACTCAATTGCAGCCTCAAATTCTCCAAGATTCAGATATGAAATTCCAGCGTAATAAAAAGCCAGATTTCCGGCCGGTGTGCGTTTGTAATTATCAATAATATCTAAAAAACCATAATTCACGCCGTCACCTTCGAGTGCCAACTGAAATGAATCCTGCTCAAAATACCGTTCCGCAATAAAAATATCTTCCAAAGCAATTTCACTCTTTGGTTGAACAACAAATTTATTGTATCCAAAATACCCAAAAACAACGATTACAAGTGCCAATAATACATAAGTTATGCGTTTTTGATTTTTTTCAATAAATAATTCAGCCCGCGTTAATGCAGATTCAACGTTTTCAAAATTCGAATCGTTGTGATTTGTTTTCTTGTTTGCCATTTTAAATGCATTTTTTTATCAGTTGGCAAATGTAATGATTTTATTACAAATTTCAGAAGCATATCAAAAAAAATCAGCCTCATTATTACTCATAAGGAATTTCACACAGGAACCACATTTTATTTTTAGCAATTTTGTATCAATAAATAATGCTTCACTCAAAACAAATCAACATTCTTTTTAACCCAAAAGCATTATCCCGCATTATTCATGCGATTCCCTTTGTGTAGATACAAGGTGATACGCTGAGTGTGCCGAAGTGCGTCTAACTTTGCAGTTATACAAATGTATTACAAT
>Ga0307990_1003406_pt1 | contig 12132 bp, 13 predicted proteins | sample EllFjometagen129_FD_203168 | JGI IMG/M metagenome (GOLD analysis project Ga0307990, IMG submission 203168) | Marine microbial communities from Ellis Fjord, Antarctic Ocean - #129 | ecosystem: Environmental > Aquatic > Marine > Unclassified | place: Southern Ocean | collected 2014-10-08
TACTACTTTTTGGTTGTTAACTGACATGTCTCGTTCGGAGAGGTTATTTACTTTTTCTTCACATAGTATGAGTTTTAATACTTTAGTTAAAGTAGGTTTCCACCCTAAAGATATTGTGACCGAGGATACGAGAATATTTTTACATTGTCTAAACTACTTTGATGGGGATTATCAAGCTCAACCAATATTTGTACCAGTTTCTATGCAAACTGTAGATATTGGTAATATTTGGGCTTCTTTTAAAAATCAATATATTCAGATCAGAAGATGGGGATGGGGAGTAGAACATTTTCCTTGGATGATGTTAAATTTATTTAAAAATAAAAAAATATCCTGGAATAAAAAATTTAGATATCTTTGGAATCAAACTGAAGGAGTGTATACTTGGGCTACTTTACCAATTTTGATATTGATTTTAGGTTATTTTCCTATTTGGATTGCTGATATGACCATTCATTACAATGTGTTGATTCATAATGCTCCTCAAATTTTGAAACAGATAATGAATTTTGGTTTAGCTGGAATAATTTTTATATCTTTTATGAATGCTGGTTTTTTACCACCGAAACCAAAAGATGTTTCCTGGATAAAATATCCTTTGATGATTTTACAATGGGCTTTATTTCCAATTTCGATAATTGTTTTTGGATCTATACCATCAACTGAAGCTCAAACCAGATTAATGTTAGGTGGAAAATATAGATTAGGTTTTCAAGTAACTAAGAAAAAGTAATTATGGAAGAAATTGAAGTAAAATTTTTAGATATTAATACTGAATCTTTAATTAAAAAATTAGAGAAATTAGGAGCTAAAAGAATTTTTGAGAGACTTTATAGAAGACGAGTTTTTGATTATCCAGATCTTAGATTAGATGATAATTATTCTTGGGTAAGATTAAGAGACGAAGGTGATCAAATTACTCTAGCTTTTAAACAAAGAATTAAGCCCGGAGAAAAAGGAGAGAATGATCAGACTATGCATGAAAGCGAAATTATAGTTAGTGATTTTGAAGAAACTACTAATATTTTAATAAACATTGGTTTAATAGAGAAGTCTTATCAAGAGAATAAAAGAATTCGTTATGTTTTAGATGATATTGAGTTTGATATAGATTTTTGGCCTCAGGTTCCACCATACTTAGAAATCGAGGCAGAATCTTGGGAAAAAGTTGAAGAAGCGATTAAACTTTTGGAATTAAATTCAGAAGATAAAAAAATATACTCTACTTATCAAGTATATGATGTATATAATATTAAAATGAAAGATTATAAAAGAATTACTTTTGAAGAGATGATTTTAAAATAGTTCCGATAAAATTTTTATAACCATTAATGAATGGATTAATATCCATTTTTTGTTTTCCTTCAATTTGAACTATCAGAGGATAGATGAGCCCTGTTTTGGTTTGAATAGTTACTTTATCATTATCTAAAAATACTTCGCTAATTTTATGCTTAGTTTTTTTTGTTGTAAAATCAGCTTCGATAATTTTTAATAACTTGTCATTAAAATAGGTATAAGCCCCAGGCCAGTTGTAAAAAGCTCTAATTTTATTATTAATTTCCTCGGCTGAATTATTCCAATCTATTAAACCATCTTTTTTTTCTATCATCTGAGCATAAGTGGCCTGACTAGAATCTTGAGAATGAACTTGGATTTTTTGATTGATATATTTTTGTAAATTACCTAGGAGTAATCTATTACCCAAAGAGAATAATTTGTTATTTAAAGTCTCATGATTATCTTTAAGTTCAATATTAATTTTTCCTTGGACAATAATTGGCCCAGCGTCCATTTTTTTAGATAAAAGCATAATACTTACTCCGGTTTCTCTATCTCCATTTAATAATGTTGTTTGAACTGGAGAAGGACCACGATATTGAGGTAAAAGAGAGGGGTGGATATTAATAATTCCCAAAGGAAATGAATCTAAAATTTCTGGAGGAATCATAGTTCCATAAGAAAGGAGAATAGCTAAGTTAGCTTGAGTATTTTTAATAATTTTAATTGATTCTAAATCATTAAGTCTATCTTTTTCAGCTATTTTAAGATTACTTTGTTCAGCTATTTTTTTAACTGGGTTTTGTTTTCGGGAGCGACCAGTTTTTTTATTAGTTTTAGTAACTACTAATTCAATATTATAATCAGCTTGAATTAACTCAGCTAGTAATTTAGCTGAGTTTTCATCAGAACCAAAGAATACTATTTTATTGTTTTTTCCCAGTGCCATCATATTGTTTGTCTTTGCCTCCCATGTATAAATTAGTGTGTTTAGATTTCACATCTTTGATAGGAAATCTTTTTTCATTGGCTTTAATTACTTCATCAGCCGCTTCGTTCATGTCAATATCATTACCATTAGCTAAGAGAGCTAAGAACCAATAGATATCGCCAATATTATCTTTAAGTTCTTCTTTGTTGATCTCTAATGTTTTTCTAATTTTTTCAGAATCTTGTTCCCACTTAACTATATTTCTGATTTCACCAACTTCTTCTACTATTCCTAAAAGTAAATCTTTAGGATTATGGAATTGATCCCAGTCTCTGTCTTCTGCATATTGTTTGATTCTTTTTTGAAAATTGTTCATATATTTATATTATTTTTCATCATCTCTAGCTTGAGCTTTTAATTCTTTAAATTTATTTTCGCCAGCAGTGAATTTTTTAATTTTATCAGTAAAAACAATACCATTAATATGATCTAATTCATGTTGAAAAACTGTGGCCATTAAATTTTTAGCTTCTATCTTTTTTTTATTTCCTTTTTCGTTTTGATATTCTAAAGTTATTTTTTTAGATCGAGTAACAAAACCAGTAATTTCTGGAAAAGATAGACAGCCTTCATCAAATTTTTGTTTTAAAAGAGATTTCTTTTTGATACAAGGATTAAAAAAAGCTTGAGGACCATTTTCAGTATTAACAACAACAAGTCTTATATTTAAATCGACTTGGTTAGCAGCTAGACCAATGCCATCATATTTAATCATGGCTTTTTTCATTTCCTTAATAATTTTATCTAATTTAGGATTGTTAAAATTATCAACTTTTTTTAACTTGGTTCGTAATATTTTGTTTGGATAAGTGACAATGTTTAATTTCATAATTTAAAGTAATTTTTATCAATAATATCTATTTTATTTAATATTTTTTTAAGTTTATTTATATTGTCCTGACTTTTATATTTTATCATTATATATTTTAAATAAAAAGAGAAAGTTTTTTTAATTTTTGGTTCAATGATGGGCATTAATTCAATATCATCAGAGATTATATTTTCAATTTCAGAATAAAGTTTATTTGTTTTCTGATCCAATACCTTAGGATCTTTGTCTTTTACTGTAATTTTTAACATAGTATAGAAAGGAGGGTATTTGAAAAGTTTTTTAAATTCCAATTCATCTTTAACCATTTGATAATAATTCTGATTTCTAATATAATCATATATTTTCAATTCATTCAATACCTGGAGGATTAATTTTCTAGGTTTTAGGGAAATCAAGCGAGAGGTAAATTGGTAAAATTTTTCATTAGAATCAAAGTTACTATTTAAAAACTGATGAGTTAAAGGTAAAATTATTAAATCAAATTCTGCTTCCTGAAGATGGTCCAGAATGACTTTAGTAGCAATAATTATTTGGTTTTTTTTAACTAATTTTAAGTTATCTTCGTGCTCTTTATCGATCATTATACTAGAGTGTTTAGGAAAACTTGCTTTTATCTTAGAATGTAGTTGATTGATACCAATACCCCTAGTTTTTAGGTTAGTATTGCCACATTTTGGGCATTTTAAGGGTACTTTTATCTCTTTTTGACAAGTATAGCAATAAAGAGTATTTTCTGTTTTAAAGCTCGGAATTCCACTACAATCAGGGCATTTAAAAACCAGTTTACAATCAGGACAAATTAGGCTTTTACTATATCCTTTTTTATTCATTAGGAATAGGATCTTCCCTTTATTTTTTAAAGTTTCATTAATATCTTCTTCTGTATTAAAATGAATCTGGTTCTCAAAATATTTTACATTCATTTCTGGAATTGTAATTTTAGTATTAATTTTAATTTTAGATTCTAAAAGTTTGATCTTTTTCTCCTGAGCTAAATGGTAAAGATTTGAAGGAGGAGCATAGGAAGTTAAAATCAATTGGCAATTATTTATTTCACTAAGTTCTAATACATTAGGTAGGAATTCAAAGCGGGGATTGATATCAGTTTGATTGTGATTTTCATTTTCTATTTCATCAACTATTATAGAGTCAACATTATTAGTTGGATAAAAAATACTAACTTTAGTCCCTAAAATAATTTTAACTTTATTATCTTTAATATTATGCCAAACTTTATTATGTTCAGTTTTATTCAGGTGAGTATAGCCAGTAATGATGCTAATATTTTCTTTTTTATAGAAGTTTAATAGATAGGAATATATTTTTTCTAAATGTAGTTTAGTAGGACAAATAATTAATGTTTGGTTTTTATTATCATCAATAGTTTTTTTAATTAAAGATATTTTCTCAGAAAAATAAGTGTGTTTGAAAATAAATTGTTTATTTTTAAGAATTGAATCAGGAATGTTTTTTAACTTCCAATCTATTTTTTGAACATTTATCTTTTCTTCTTTGACTTGGGTTTTTCTTTTAAGGGGCAGAGGGGTAATATTATTTAAAAAGTTTAGTGAACTAAAATTGTGTTCAATAAAAAATTTATAAAATTCTATTTGATTTTGATAAAAAAGAGGACTTTCACTAACAATTTTATTAACTGGTTTTAAGATATGTTTCGGTTGATCAGTGGTTTTTTTAATATCAAAAACCACCCCATGAATATTTCTATTTCTAAATGGAATTTCTACTAATTGCCCTGCTTTAACTTTTAATTTCTCTGGAACAATATAGTCTAATAGATTAAGCTCCTTTTTAAGCTTTATTAATGGTTTTATATTAGCGTACATAACTTAAGTATAATATATTATGAATAATGTATAAAGGGGAAAAGAAAAAAGTGCAACCGAAGTTGCACTGAATATTAAGTATTGGATAATTTTGGATGGATAAGTCTTAAGTTTATCGATAAAGTAGTACTTTGAAAAAAGAGAATTTCATTTTCTTTTTCATAATCATGAAAGTCAAGTTGTAGATCTTTACATATTTCTACTACTTTCCATTCATTTTTCCTTATAAAGGTTAAATTTTCTGGATAGTCGTTATTAACGAGAAGTGTAGAATAAGCCGAAGTTGTAATTTGTTCCAATATCATCTTTAAGTGATTTGGGTCTTTAATAACCTCATCTACTTTTTTTTCATTTTTCTCTCCTTTCTCCTTATTCTACTTCATCTACTTTTTTTTCTTCAACCTCTTTACCACAATCAGGACAAATTTTTGGAGCTCCTAATTCAAAACTTTTTATGATTGTTCCTTTACAATTAGTGTAGTAACCGCCTTCGTCAATGATCCAGATACAAGTATCTTCATTTTCCATTTTCTCCTCCTCCTATTTAATTTTTTTGATTAATGTATCTTAGTACTTTTAATAACTTTCGTCAAGACTTTTCAATTTGAGTATAATTGCTATAATAATAGTAATAAAGGTGCAGTAAAATGCATATATTTTTAGATTAATTTTAACCTACCTGCCGGCAGGCAAGTAAAATATTATGACTGAAAAACAAGCGATAAATCCTAGTGATGAGTATAAAATTAGAATAGAGCGTCTGAAGAAAATTAGAGAAAAAGGAATTGATCCTTATCCAGCTCAATCTAAAAGAACTCATATGATTAATGAGGTTTTAGGTGATTTTAAAACTTTAGAAAAAAAGAAAACAGATATTTTTTTATGTGGGCGTCTGAGAAGTATTCGTTCCCATGGAAATTTAAGCTTTACTCAATTACAAGATGACTCAGGAATGATGCAGTTAGCTTTCTCTAAAAAAGAAATGGACCCAGAACATTATAAAGAGTTTGCAAAATTAATTGATATTGGAGATTTTCTGCAGGTTAATGGAGTTCCTTTTGTTACTCACAAAGGAGAAGAGAGTCTAATGGTTAAAGATTGGAAATTATTAACTAAAACTCTAAGACCTTTGCCAGAAAAATTTCATGGATTAAAGGATGAAGAAGAAAGATTAAGAAAAAGATATTTAGATATTTTAGCTAATCCAGAAGTAAAGGAAATGATTTTGAAAAAAGCTAAGTTTTGGAATTCGATGCGAGAATTTTTAATTAATAAAGGTTTTATAGAAGTACAAACACCCGTTTTAGAAGTTACTCCTGGCGGTGCTGATGCTCGCCCTTTTCTTACGCATCATAATGCTCTGGACATAGATGTTTATTTAAGAATTTCTACCGGTGAATTATGGCAAAAGAAATTAATGGTGGCTGGTTTTGAAAAAACTTTTGAGATTGGTCGTCAATTTAGAAATGAAGGAATGGATGCTGAACATTTACAAGACTATACTCAAATGGAATTTTATTGGGCCTATGCTGATTATCAAAAGGGAATGGAACTTGTAGAGGAAATGTATAAGTATGTAGCTCAAGAAACTTTTGGAACTACTAAATTTAAAATTAAGGATTTTGATATAGATCTGGGTAAAAAATGGAAAATTTATGATTATCAGGAAACTGTAAAAAAGATGACTGGTATTGATGTTTTAAATACTGGTCAAAAAGAGATAGAGGCTAAATTACAAGAGTTAAAGATTGAATATGATAGTAAGGGATTCAATATTACTAGAGCAATTGATAATCTGTGGAAGTATTGTCGAAAACAAATTGCTGGACCAGCTTTTTTAACCGGGGTTCCAGAAACAGTTTCTCCTTTGGCTAAAAGAATGGAGGATAGTTCAGAATTAACTCAAAGATTTCAGCCAATTATCGCTGGTTCAGAATTGGGTAATGGCTATTCAGAGTTAAATGATCCAATTGATCAAACAGAGAGATTTGAAAGACAAGAAAAGCTAAGAGATGAAGGAGATGAGGAAGCCCAAATGCATGACAAAGATTTTGTGGAAGCCCTAGAGCATGGCATGCCTCCAACTTGTGGTTATGGTTTAAGCGAAAGATTATTTAGTTTTTTAATGAATAAACCAATGCGAGAGTGTCAGATATTTCCTTTAATGAGACCAAAAGATGATAATAAATAATAATTAAAATATATATTATGAAAAAAGTATTACTTTTATGTGGAATGATTCTTTTATTAACAGCTTGTACCAATAGCATAGTTAATGAAAAAAAGAGTACTTCCGGAGGATCTACTTCCTTGGAGGATAAGGAGGATTTAAATAATAACGAAGACCAAGATATGTTAGTAACTATTAAAACTAATAAAGGAGATATTGAATTAGAGCTTTATGAAAAAGAAGCTCCGGTTACAGTAGCTAATTTTGTTAAATTAATTAAAAAGAGTTTTTATAATGATATAAAATTTCATCGAGTTATTGGAGATTTTATGATTCAAACCGGAGATCCTCAAACCAGAGGAGAGGCTGGAGTTGATTTTGTCTACGATCCTTATAATAATCCAGATAAACTTCCAATTGCCGGAACTGGTGGACCAGGTTATAGCTTTGAAGATGAATTTAATAACGGTTATGTATTTGATAAGCCAGGTATATTAGCCATGGCTAATTCTGGTCCAAATACAAATGGTTCTCAAATTTTTATTACTCATGTTGCTACTCCTCATTTAAATAACAAGCATACTATTTTCGGTCAAGTTATTTCTGGGCAAGACATTGTTGATGCTATTGAACAAGGTGATGTTATTAATGAGATTGTAATTAAATAATTTATAATCTTTAAAATATATGCTAGATATAAATAAAATTCGAGAGAATAAAGAAGAGATTAAAAAGGCTCTCCTGAAAAGAATGAAGGATGTTAATCTGGATGAGATTTTAGAATTAGATGATCAAAGAAAAAAGTTAATTGTTCAAGTTGATGAGTCAAAAGCAGAAAGAAACAAACATTCTAAAACTAAACCCTCTCCAGAAATTATTAAAAAAATGAAAAAGCTTGGTGGGGAAATTAAGAGTATTGAAGAAGAATTGAATAAAGTTCAGAATTTATACAATGATAAATTATCAAGTCTACCAAACATTCCTGCCGAAGATGTGCCAGCTGGCAATAAAGAAAATAATGAGGTTATTGATACTTATGGAAAAAAGCCAGAGTTTAAATTTGAAACCAAAGATCACGTAGAACTAGCTACTTCTTTAGGTTTAATTGATTATGAGCGAGCCACTAAAATGTCTGGGGCTGGTTTTTGGGCTTATACCAATGAAGGGGCCTTATTAGAGTGGGCTTTACTAAATTACTTTAAAGATTTCCATCAAAAAAATAAGTATACTTTTTTATTGTTGCCTTATTTATTAAATCAAGAATCAGCTTATGCTTCTGGTCACTTACCTAAGTTTAAAGAAGATTTATTTTGGACCAGTGAAGATAAATTATGTTTGAATGCTACTAGTGAAATGATGTTATTAAATTATCATCGAAAAGAAATTTTAGATATAGAAGGTTTGCCCTTAAAATACTATGCTTTTTCAACTTGTTTTCGAAAAGAAGCAGGAGCCTACCGAACTGAAGAAAGAGGAATGATTAGGGGGCATCAATTTAATAAGATTGAAATGTTTCAATTTACTAAACCAGAGGAATCTTGGAAAGTTTTTGAAGAAATGGTTAAGAGTGTTGAAGAATTGGTGAAAGGTTTAGGATTACATTTTCAGACTGTAAAATTAGCTGCTCAAGATGCTAGCGCGGCTATGGCCAAGACTGTTGATATAGAAGTTTGGATACCTAGTATGAATTGTTATAAAGAGGTTTCTAGTGTTTCCAATGCTCTGGATTATCAGGCTCGGCGAGCTAATATTAAATTTAAAGATAAACAAGGAAATAAAGAGTTTGTTCATACTCTGAATGCTTCTGGTTTGGCTACTTCTCGAGTATTACCAGCTATATTGGAACAAAATCAACAAGTTGATGGTTCAGTTAAAATACCAAAAGTATTACGAAAATATTTACCATTTAAAGAAATTAAACTTAAAAAATAATGTTTCATAATTCATGGATTGAAATCTCTGAAAAGAATTTAATTCATAATATTAAAGCTCACTATAAATTATTAGACAGGGGAGTGAAACTTAGTCCTGTTGTTAAAAGCAATGCCTATGGGCATGGCATGATTTTGGTTTCCCAAGTTTTAGATAAAATGAAAGAAGTTAGTTTTTTATCAGTGGTTAATTTAGAAGAAGCAATAATTTTAAGAAAAAATAAAATAAAAAAGCCAATTTTAGTTTTAAGTTATTATGGAGTAGGGGAGAGTAAGAGAGAGTTTATGGAACAAATCGAATTTGTCATCAAGAATGATATTTCTTTAATGGCTTATGATTTAACTGAAATAAAAAATTTAGATAAGATTGCTCAAAATCTTCATAAAAAAATTAAGATACATATTAAAGTAGAAACTGGAATGGCTCGAGTGGGAGTTCCCTATGAACAAGCTTTGAACTTTATTCAAAAGGTAATTAAATTAGAAAATGTGAAGATAGAAGGTTTAGCTTCCCACTTTGCTACAACAGAGGAGAGTAATCAATATTTTGCTAAATTTCAACTTAATAATTTTAAAATGTTAATTAAGGATTTAGATAAATTAAAAATTAATATCCCAATAAAACATATGGCAGCTAGTGCTGCTATTACTTTATCAAAAGAAAACCATTTTGATGCTGTTCGTTTGGGTATTGCCATGTATGGTTTGTGGCCTTCAAAAGAAAATCAAAGGATGACTAACAAAAAATATCCGCAATTTAATTTGAAGCCAGTTTTATCTTGGAAAACAAAATTATTTCAAATCAAAAAATTGAAGCCAGATTCTCCAGTAGGATATGGTTGTACCTACCGAACTACAAAAAATATCACTATGGGTTTAATTCCAGTAGGTTATTATGAAGGACTTGATAGGAAGTTTTCCAATAAAGGATATGTTTTAGTAAAAGGTCATAAATGTCCTATTATAGGTATTATTTGTATGAATATAACTATGATTGATATTAGTAAAGTCTCTAAACCTAGAGTAGGGGAGGAGGTAGTGCTAATTGGTAAATCTGGTAAACAAGAAATAAAGGCTGATAGTTTGGCTGCTGATATTAATACAATTAATTATGAATTGGTTACTAGACTTAATTCAGAAATATATAGAAAGTTAATTAAATAATAGAGGAGTATGAGGACAGAATATTCAGTGGGTTCTAAAAATAAATATCAAAAGATTCGTCGTTCAGCGATGAGGAAAAGACATTTTAGTAGAGGAAATGTTAATGAATACTTTCACAAAAAAAGTAATCCCAATACTTGGCAAAACAAAGTAGTCTTTTTCTTTCTTTCATTTATCCTTATATATGTAACTTATTTTTTATTTTTTTCAAATTACTTTAAAATTAATCAAATAATTATTGAGGGTAACGAGGAGATCCCAAGTTTAGAGCTCGAAGAAAAATGTAATGATCTATTGAGTAGAGGCAGGTTCTTGTTTGCAAAAAATGATAATTATTTTTTATTTGATATTGAAGAGCTCAAAGAAAGGTTATCAAAAGATTATCTTTTTGAAGAATTAAAAATAGAAAAAAAATATTTTTCAACAATTTTTATAAATTTAAAAGAAAAACCTCATAAATTATTTTATATTATTGATGATAATAGTTATTTAATAGATGAAAATGGTATGGTTATTTCTAGGCTTGATTATCAAGAGATTATTCCAGAAGAATCAGAAGATAGAAGAGATAAGGGAAAAATAATGGTGAAAGAAATTCCTAAACAGTTAGTTGTTAATCAAGAAGATATTGATGAGCAAGAAGAAAAAATTGTTAAAGATCATGAATTATATGAGAGTACCAATAGCACTTCTACGTTATTTATATGGGAAAATAGTAGCGAAGGTATGATTGTAAAAGAAGTTGATGCTATTGAGCCTAAAATAGAAGATGTTTATCCTGATTCTCCAGAAATAGGGTCTAAGCTCTTCCCAAGTGATATAGTCAGAAAAATACTGTATTTAGATGTTAATTATAATCATAAATTTGGTGATAATAGAAATTATTATGAATTTGAGTATGATAAGGGTGATTTTTTGATTATGTTAACTAAAGAAGATTTTAGAATATATTTTAAATTAAACGAAGCCATTGATAGTCAATTATCAAATTTATATAGGTATTTGATAGAGGAGGATAATAGTATGGAAAATATTGAATATATAGACCTGAGACAAAATGATCAAATTATCATTAAATAATAAATTAAAAATAGAGAATATGAAAAAGAAAATAGGAATAATTGGTTTTGGAGAGATTGGTCAATCTGTCGCTAGATTATATCCGAAGTCAAAATATCAAATTTTATCTAGAGATTTAAAAAATGATTATTTAGGAAAAGAAAAAATTGATGTTTTGCATGTGGCTATACCTTATAGTGATGATTTTATTAAAGATGTTATAAAACAAATCAAAATAAACAAACCAGAATTTGTAATTATAGAATCTACTACTAACGTGGGAGTCACCAGTAGGATTAATAGTAAATTAAAGAAAAAGATAGTAGTTCATAGTCCAGTTCGAGGTATGCATCCTAACTTGACAAAAAGCTTAAAATGTTTTGTAAAATATATTGGGGCTGATAATAAGAATATTGGGGAGAGGGCAGTAAAACATTATAAAGCTATTGGAGTAAAAGCTAAGTTATTTTTACCATCAGAATCAACTGAGCTAAATAAAATATTATCAACTTCTTATTATGGAATTTGTATTGCTTGGGCTGGTGAAATTAAAAGATTATGTGATAAATACAAAGTAGATTATAAATCTTTCGAAGATTTTAATAATTCTTATAATGAAGGCTACCTTAGGATGGGAGTAAAAAATGTAGTTCGGCCGACTCTATATCCACCAAAAAATGGTATTGGAGGCCATTGTGTGTGGGAAAACGCAACTATGTTTAATCCACGAGCAAAATCAAAGTTTTTAGATTTAATATTAGATTCCGGCAAAGATAAATCCGCAAAAACATTAAAGTTAAAAAAGAAAAGTAATAAATAATTAAATAGTATTAATTATATTGAATAAGTATCTATTTTTT
>Ga0307990_1003407_pt1 | contig 12131 bp, 14 predicted proteins | sample EllFjometagen129_FD_203168 | JGI IMG/M metagenome (GOLD analysis project Ga0307990, IMG submission 203168) | Marine microbial communities from Ellis Fjord, Antarctic Ocean - #129 | ecosystem: Environmental > Aquatic > Marine > Unclassified | place: Southern Ocean | collected 2014-10-08
CTGAAAATTTCAACGATCTCGATAAAACTATCCTGGAATTACAGTCCGCCCATAAGGAGTTGCAGGGAGCCTATCTCGATGCCATCAGCCGTCTGGTTATTGTCGCCGAGTTTAAAGATGTAAACGCGGGCGCCCACATAGTCCGCATGAGCCGCTACAGTGCGCTCATTGGTGAGAAACTGGGCCTTTCCGTCGGAGACGTTAACAATCTACTCTACGCCGCGCCGATGCATGATGTGGGAAACATAGGCATCTCCGACAAGATCTTGCTCAAGCCGGGAAAACTGACGGAAGAAGAATTTGAAATCATGAAGACCCATACCACCATGGGGGCGAAAATTCTGGCAAATTCCAAGTCGGAGATACTGAAGCTGGCACAGCGGGTAACGATCACTCATCATGAAAAATGGAATGGACAGGGCTACCCCAATCAACTTTCCGGAGAGAGGATACCCATAGAGGGACGAATCGTAGCGCTCGCAGATACCTTTGATGCCTTAACATCGCGGCGTCCCTACAAGGAGCCTTATCCTGTCGATGTAGCCTGTGATATTATCAAATCGGCGAGGGGACAGCATTTCGATCCAGCCGTGGCGGACGCTTTTCTGGGAAACCTCGATGAATTTTTGCAAATAAAGGAAAAAGTTGCCAAGGGGAAGTATGTGAATCTCTATAATTATTTACAGGGTGAACAGGATCGGGTCTAGAAGGACAGTTTTCATTTCTACCTGTTTCGCAATCCCTTTTCTTTTGGGCCTGGAGCACCGAAACTTGTGCTGGTTCTATGATAAATAAGTTGCTTTCAATAAATGCGGATATCATGCCCCTCATTTGTTTTTTCCGATAATCCTTTTGATATTCGATTTGTGGGTAAAAACGATGAGGACAGCTACCAAAAAACCGAAATAGTAGAGGGGATCTGAAGCAGGCCTCTCTGAAAAATAGCGAAGCAGTGTAAGAACGATGGGAAAAGTCACTGCCGCTGATATTGACGCTACGGCAACGATGCGTGATATGAGAAGGGCGAGCAAAAAAACGACGAGGCAGACAAAAAAGGCGTGGGGATAGAGAATCATAAGGACACCAGCGCCCGTTCCGACACCCTTTCCGCCTCGAAAGCCGGCAAAGATTGTCCAGATATGGCCTGCTATGGCTGCACACCCTGCAAGCAAAGCGATTATCTGGGGATCAACTGATACAGTCTCCGAGGCGAGAGGCGCGATCCAGAGGACGGCTACAATCCCCTTGCATACATCGACAACACTGACAAATACCCCCGGTTTTCATCCCGGAACGCGGAAGGTGTTCGTTCCTCCGGCGTTACCACTCCCGTGTTCCCTGATGTCGATTCCCTTCAATAATCTGGCAACGATTATGCTCGTGGGGATAGAACCGATTAAGTAGGATACGAGAATTACAATAATCAGTGATGTTAACCTGTCTTATCCTTTCAACAATTACTAAGAGGTTAATTTTGTCTTTTATTTTGCATTCCATAATAAAATAGTTTACCCTGAAATGCAATTTGTACCCGAAGGTGTCATAACATTTATCGTAATGTTAACTGAAGGATTATGGGATCAAAGAAGATACAATTTGTCATAGACAGCGATCTCGCCAATGTGTCGCTTGTCGGTATGGCGGTCAACAAGATATGCTCACAGATCCCCCTCTCTGATATGGAGTCGTACAGTGTAGAGCTTTGTGTTGTTGAGGCCGTGAATAACAGTATACTGCATGCCTATGGCAACAAGAGAGGGAAGCCGGTGGAAATCAGTTTTGTGCTCCATTCAGACAGGCTTATTCTTGAAATATGCGACGAGGGGACCCCTATGGGGCAGGAAAAACTGGACCGGAGAGATGTATTTTCTTTTGATCCCGATGACATTGAAACTATCCCGGAGGGGGGGAGAGGGCTTGCCATTATCAGGGAAGTCATGGACAGTGTCGCCTATAGGACTAAAGACGGGAAAAACTACTTTACGCTGACGAAGAAAATAAATTGTCAGACATAACGAGAGAGAGTCTGTTCCCTCGAAAAAATTAAGAAAGATAAAGGGTAGTTGATGAAGATTGTGATAACCGGTTGTGGCGGACAACTGGGAAGCGATTGCGTGTCGGTTTTCAGAGAGGGGCATGAGATCGTTCCCTTCAATGCACGAGAGATGGACATTTCGGATCTGAAAAGGGTGGAGGCAGTAATAGACCGTGTCAGACCGGCATATATTGTTAATTGCGCCGCCTTCACCGATGTGGATGCCTCTGAATCGCAGAGGGAGTCGGCATGGAACATCAATGTAGAGGGGCCGAGAAACCTGGCGCTGATTACGGAAAAATATAAGAGTTGTCTCGTACACATTTCGACGGATTATGTCTTTGATGGGAGGAAAAGGGCGCCCCAGTTTTACAGCGAATCCGATGAAACGGATCCCCATTCCTATTATGGCGAGACGAAGGTTGCAGGTGAGCGCGCCATTCGTGAGATAACAGACAGGTACATGATTGTCCGGACGGCGTGGATGTATGGCATGCATGGCCGTAATTTTCCCAAGACCATGCTTCGACTGGCCTATAATAATCCTGAGAAGGAAATAAAGGTGGTTGCCGATCAGTTCGGTTCACCCACCTGGTCCTTCACGCTGGCGGCGCAAATAGAGAAACTGATTGCAGGGGGTGGTCAGGGAATCTACCACGCTACGGCGGAAGGGTTTTGTACATGGTATGAATTGGCCCGCTACTTTCTGGAAAAGATGGATCTGCCGCACCGGCTCGTCCCCTGCAGCAGCGAAGACTATCCAACGGCTGCCCGGAGACCCAAAAATTCCATACTGGAAAATACCCGGCTGAAAGAGGAGAACATCAATATAATGAATGACTGGCAATGCGATATAGATCGATACGTCGATACATTTCGTGAACGCCTCTTGAGTGAAGCCCGGGAGATAAAGATATTCGATAGAAAAGACAACAGTCGATAGATCCTCATTCGATGACCATTACTAAATGTGATGCAGGGAAGGAAAGGGAAGGGAAGGAAGGGAATGATGAAAGGCATAATACTGGCAGGGGGATCGGGCACACGCCTCTATCCCATAACGAGAGCGGTAAGCAAGCAGATGATACCCGTATACGACAAACCAATGATCTATTATCCCCTGTCGGTCCTCATGCTGGCCGGGATCAGGGAGATACTGATTATTTCCACTCCCGACGACCTCCCCTGTTTTAAGAGGCTCTTCGGAGACGGTTCCCAGTTGGGGCTTTCGCTTTCCTATGCAGAGCAGCCCCGTCCCGAGGGCCTGGCCCAGGCATTCATCATCGGACGCGATTTTATCGGAAATGATACGGTGGCCCTCGTCCTGGGAGACAATATATTCTACGGCAGGGGACTGCGCAGTATTCTGAAGCGGTGCAGTGAACTGGACGATGGCGGTGTTATCTTCGGATACCTCGTCAGTGATCCCCAGCGGTATGGCGTAGTGGAATTCGACGAGAATGATAGAGTGATCAGTATCGAGGAGAAACCCCAAAAACCAAGATCCAAATATGCCGTTCCGGGGCTCTATTTTTATGACAATGATGTAGTGGACATCGCGGCAAACCTGAAACCGTCGGCGCGGGGAGAACTTGAGATTACCGCTGTGAACGTGGAGTACCTTCGCCGTGGAAAACTGAAGGTGGAACGTTTCGGGCGTGGCTTTGCATGGCTCGATACTGGCACCTACGAGTCCCTCCAGCAGGCGGCAAGTTACGTCCAGGCGATTCAGGACCGGCAGGGATTGAAGATTGCCTGTCTCGAAGAGATTGCCTTTCAACTGGGATATATAGGCAGAAAGGAACTGGAGGATCTCGCAGGGCCCATGCTCAAGAATGAATATGGACAGTACCTGATGGAACTTGTCGATGGAGGGGGGGAGGAAAAGGATGCCAAACGCTTTTATTGAGACTGCCCTTCCCGGAGTTTTTCTTATTGAACCGGGGGTCTTCTCCGACAACCGCGGATTCTTCATGGAGACATACCATAAGGACAGATACGGTAAAGGGGGGATCGATGCGATCTTTGTGCAGGACAATTACTCCCATTCACAGAAGGGTACCCTTCGGGGGCTTCATTATCAACTCGAACATGGGCAGGCAAAACTGATCTATGTTATTACCGGTGAAATATTCGATGTTGCCGTCGATATCAGAGAGGGTTCCCCCACCTTCGGCCAATGGATAGGCGAATACCTGTCGGCGGAAAACAAGCGACAGATATTCATCCCCGAAGGCTTCGCCCACGGATTCTGCGTTATCAGTGAAGAGGCGGATGTCATCTATAAGTGTACCGATTTTTACGCACCGGGAGACGAATACGGCATATTCTGGGCGGATCCGGAGATAAAGATTGCGTGGCCCATGAACGATGTCGTCATCTCGGAGAAAGACGAACGGAATCCGCGGCTATCCGATGTCTCAGAAGACGCGTTGCCCGGATATAACGGGTCATGAGACCGCTTATTTGCTTGAGTTACCACATTAGCAAATTAGGATTTGCTTCCCGAAGGGAAACGAATCAGTGAATGCGCTTATCCCCTCTATCAATTATTCTTATTATTGATATGCTGATAGTCCTGTCGTGGGGAGCCTGCCTCCCCTTTCGATAAACTTTTCGTTCTTCTGTTGGAATTGGGTGAGTGGTGACATTTTGACTGCATTACAGGGGTTTAATTGGGGAAGGGTTTAAATGTTAATGAAGAAATATATTGCTTTGGAACTTTCACCTACTATTCCTCAGAAAAATTCCATTAGAAATTCAGTGATTACCGGTTGAAATATACAATATCCTTAAATTCTCTATTGTAAAAAAACTGTAAAAAAACTTGACAAATATATAATTTGCTGTAGAATCCATCCTAAGCCGTTAAGGCTGTTGATCCTTTACCCAAGGTTTAGGATCGTGGCAGTGCCTCAGTCGCCGTTAAGACTGGGGCTTTTTACTTCTAAAAGCCCACCATCACTTCTAATTTTCTTAATGTAACCATTGTCCGCAGGAAAGGCAGAAATGAAATATAATGTTTCTTTCTTTTCTACTTTTTCAAGAACAACGACATAGTTTTCCTCTAATACTATTAGAATTCTCCTTTGCTTTAATCTGTTTGGACTATATCCCCGCTTTGTTTGGGACCTCCTTTCAATCGTTCCCTTTGATGCTTTAAGAACCTCTTTTATCCATAAAATGCGCCGAGCCCTTTCCTTTGAAAATGATATTTCATGGATGCCACAGCTAGTCCGATAATCTGCACTTTCTGAGAAAGCATGGTCGAAAACACTACTGTATGAACCAAAATGAATTCGGTTTCCGTGCCAATCATAGAGTTCTATTTCTTTACCATCCTTTGTTTTTACATAATTTTCTAAATATATTTTTCTATATGCTTCTCTTAGTTTTTCTTCAGTATCGGCCTTTAACCTGATGAACGGCCATAGATGTTTCGACATTTTAGCGTCCGGTGAAATTGAAAATATTAAATTTCTCTTCGCTTAGTTTGGTCGTAACATTCAAGCCAGATAAACCAACCTTGGTAGCCAGCTTATTACAGAATTTAATTTTTAACTCACTTTCTTTCCTACCATTCCAAATGTACCCTACTGCTCCTATAAAAAGGTCTGCAAGCTGGACTAAGGGTTGATTGGAGGATGTTACCTGCTCTAAAGACATGATCCGTGCTTTCCCGCTCAACTTCCTGCGCATTATGTCCCGTAAATCGACGAAGCGTCCTCTAGTTTTGTTTAACTTCGTATCGCAATAAATACTGTAGGCGAGTCCTGGCTTTAACCAGTGAATGAGCATTTGATAATAGATTTTATAAAATCCAAGTTCCTCGTTACCAAAGTTGTATGTATCGTGATCTAGTGTAGTTCTATCCACAACGATACAGCGAAAAGCAAGCGAACTTTCAAATAAAAACAGGTCGATCATTGACATGTAAAAAGCTTTTCGATTTTCAGAAATCTTTTTCCATCCGAATTCAGGCCATACCCTATGCTCTTTTTTCAGGGTATTTATGTTGCGGAATATGTCAGCCTTTTTATCCCTGTGGCATGACATTGCACCAATAACCATGTAAGCATCATCGGAATTTGTTTGCCTGCTTTCATCACAATAAATATTAATATGCTGTAAATCTTTGCGTTCAGTTACCATTACAGATCCTGTATTTAAAATATCTTCAAAAGAAACGTAAAGAATACTGGCCCTTATTCTATAAATAATTCCCTATAAAATAGGGACCACATGGCATTATAATCGTTCCTGATTTATTCTTTAGCACAATGTGTTGTGTTTAGCCATTCACTTTTAAGGAGGCAGGTTTCTAGCCTCAGTTCGACCTATGATGCAGATTACTATTTGAAATAAATATGATTTTCATGCCATTTCTTTATCACCATTTCAGGAAGCTATACGTAACATACTCTGTTCAACCACGTACCACATCATTACGCTCTCTGTGCGATGAGCAGGGTCCTGCCCACTGTTCCGAGGATTCGCTTGTCCTGTATTTTCTGCATCTCGTTTCCCGTCAGACGTTCCGTGGAGAGGGGGCATTCTATCCGGTGCGTCGTTTCCCATCCTGTCTTCGATAGAATGCGGTGATAGTCGAATATGGTGGAAGAAAAGGTTCAAAGGGGCAGAGGCACACAGGCACAAAGTGGAAGGATCTATTCCCCGCTTAGCTTCCTGATCAGGCTGCTGAGCATTCGTTCTATTTCTCGGCTTAATTCATAGAGGTTCTCAAATTCTCTTCTATCAATATATCGCAGGTTCAATGAAATTTCCATCTGGGTCTGCAATTCATAGAGTGAGCCATTTGCAATACGCAGGAAATGAATATAGTCATTAGTTGAGCTTCGACCATAACCTTCCGCTATATTACTTGGAAGCGAAATCGCACAACGTCTGATTTGAGAGGTCAAACCATAGAGTTCTTCTTTGGGAAACTTCTTGGATATTTCATATACTTCAGTAACCAAAGCCATCGATTTCTGCCAGACGACAAGGTCCCTGTACGTTTTCATTCTGTCGCTCCCGTGGAATACGCTACGCTGTCATTGTCGTATGAATTTTACGGGGTAAGCATTCGTTGAAATTCAACCGATCCCAGGTGCGAAGTCCCCATCCGAGTTCTTTGAATTTATCCTGATCTGTCTTTCCTTCTAATCGTAAGGCCCAGGCAAGGGGGCGGGGGCGGGTCCATGTTGTAATGTTTGGCGATATAGTCCATGTTATGGCCCAAGGAGAGCAAATTGTTAATTTTGCAAAAATTTGCATTATTAACAATTTGTGCAATCCTGCCCTGAGTCATCCCCACTGTTTCAGAAATTCTTTCCTGGGACCATCCCCGCGATAAAACGGCGGACAGGCAAAACGGCTCAAGCGAAGGATGACTGTGTCACGACTTGCTTTCTGACGTGCACGAATATCGGAGATCCAGATATTGACAGTCTGATGTGTTACACCCAGTTTTTCTGCAAGGGCCGTTTCCGTCCATCTGCATTCACGATCTGTCGATGCGATATCACGGGCGACGCGTTTTTTGTCGGTGGCGCTCAGGCGGTCACCGTGACTGTCCCTCTTTGGGTTGCAATTATTCTGATTATTGATATAGTGACGGAACTGGGAATTCCCCGTATCTGTGATGACCCAGGTAAATGGGGTCACCCAAGTTACCCAATTTATTGCTGGTCTTAAACTATATAGACTGATAATTGGAGGAGAAACATGACTCCTGAGGAACTGCGAGCTATTATGGACTATCTCAGGGAGTGCGTGTGTTTGGGACCGAAGGAATCCGAAGGCCCGATCCACGTCACTTTTCTCGGGCCGACGGAAGCAGAGATGATCTGTGCAGGGCTGCATGCGGAAGGAGTGAAGCAGACACTCCGCGTCCCATGGTGGGAGGAAATGGTAGGGGACATCATAGAAACCCCCGATTTTTGTGATCCCGGCGACTCATCGCAACAGGTTCTCGAGTATGCCAGGGATGTGGTTTCGGAATATATCCACAAGCGGTTCTCATTCAATGGCGAGTAGAGATGGGGTAAGGCTCATTTGATCCCCAATCTCCCACGGTGGACCCCTGATTTTCCCGGCTACCACCGGAACTAAAAAGGAGAATGCCATGAGATGGAAACAGTTTTTCACACCCGTTAAATCGTATAACGCTGAAGAGGCCCGACAGTTTATTTCCAGGACGCCTCTCTCTGACATGACTGTACTTGATGTGAGGCAACCTAAGGAATATGAAGTTGGACATATCCCGGGCGCCACACTGATTCCCATAGCAGACCTGGGGGACCGGATCAGTGAACTTGATCCTGAAAAACCTGCCCTGGTTTACTGCGCCATTGGCGGACGCAGCAGGGTGGCGGCCCAGATGCTTTCGGGCAAAGGCTTTCGCAAGGTAATCAACCTTGCGGGTGGTATGCGGGCATGGAACGGGGAAACGGCCTTTTTCGGTGAGGAAAAAGGGCTGGACCTCTTTACCGGCAAGGAGTCCCCTGAAGAGACACTCATTATTGCCTATGGTCTTGAACTGGGCCTTGAGGAATTCTATGTCTCCATGGCGGACACGGCACAAAATGAGGCGGTCAAAGAACTGTTTCAAAAGCTCGCCCGAATAGAGGTCAATCACCGGGATCGGGTCTTTCAGGAGTACGTCCGAATTTCCAACAGGACGGTCTCCCAGGAGGAATTCGTCTCCGATCTGGTGGTCCCTGCCGCTGAAGGGGGGATGTCCACAGAAGAGTATATTGAATTTTTCAGCCCTGACCGGGAATCCCTTGAAGGGATGATTGAAATGGCCATGTCAATCGAGGCCCAGGCCCTTGATCTCTATTTCAGGGCGTCGGAGCGGGCGGAGCAAAGAGAGAGTCAAAAATTTCTTTCACACATGGCGGACGAGGAACGAACCCACCTTCGGCAACTCGGTCAATTAATGGATTCAGTCATTGAGGAAAGGAGTTGATCATGGGCAGGCGTTTGTTGCTTGTGGGCGGAGGTCACGCCCATATGATGGCCCTGGCGGGCATTCATGGGTTTATTGCAAAAGGCCATGAGGTTACAGTAATCGGTCCCTCGGACTATCACTATTATTCGGGCATGGGGCCCGGCATGCTGGGCGGGTTTTACACCCCCGAGGATATACGGTTCGCTACCCGGCATGTGGTGGAAAAACAGGGGGGAAAATTCATCCTCGGCAAGGCGGTCCGTGTGGACCCGGAAAAAAAGATTGTCTACATGGAATCGGGCGAAGCGGTTCCCTATGACGTGGTTTCCTTTAATGTTGGCAGTCATGTCCCCACGCCGGATATCGAAGGGGAGTCGGAAAATATCTATTCGGTGAAACCCATAGAAAGGCTTCAGGAGGCCCGGAGCCGCATTGAAGCGCACCCCTCGGAAAAGCCTCTTCGTATTGGAGTCGTGGGTGGCGGCCCCTCGTCCATTGAGATCGCAGGGAATGTCTGGAGGCTTTGCAAAGATTCGGGGAAAAATTCCGCCGATATCACCGTCTTTGCAGGCAGTGCCCTCATGTCCCGCTTCCCAGAAGGGATTCGAAAAAGGGCCCGCAAGTCCCTTTCAGAAAGGGGGATCAGGATTCTGGAAGGAAACCGTATCAAAGGGATCAAGGATGGCGACATGGTTCTTGATTCCGGAGAAACCTATGCGCTCGATTTTGTTTTTCTCGGCCTTGGTGTCACACCCAACCCCATCTTCAAGGTCTCCGGCCTGCCTGCAGGGCCAGCCGGCGGCCTGCTGGTGAACAAATACCTTCAGTGCACGGAATATCCCGAGATGTTTGGCGGAGGAGACTGTATCTATTTTCAGGATCAGCCCCTCAACAGGGTTGGTGTCTATGCCGTACGCCAGAACCCGGTTCTCTTACACAACCTTACTGCGCAGCTTGAAGGCGGTGTTCTTCAAACCTTTGATCCGGGTGGTGATTACCTCCTGGTCTTCAACCTGGGTGACGGCACGGGTATTTTCAATAAAAGGTGGGTCACCTTCGGCGGCAGGCTTGCCTTCGTGATCAAGGATTATATAGACAGGAAATTCATGCGGGAATTTCAGGCCATTGAATAATGTGTAACTCCGTCGGCTGAAGCTCCTGGCACCAGGCTTCAGGATGAATACCGGAACGCCAGCGGCCGTCGGCTTCAACATTTTTGTTTTTCCCCGCTTCAATAGGCCTTTTCGTTCAGGGGACGCTGCGCGTAACCCGAACATATCAGTTAACGAAGGTTTCGATCTGTAATCATTTAATCACTTCCGAAACGATTATAATGACTCTTTGGTGCACTTGCTATGCTTTGAAGCGCCTCACAAAAAATTATAGAGGCACTCCGATCGCCGGGGTATTGCATACGGTGGGTTGCAATTATTCTGATTATTGGTATGATAACAGTAATAGCATGGGGAGGACGCCTTCCCTTTCGATAGACTTTTCGTTCTTCTGTTGAAATCGGGTGAGAGAGGTAACATTTTGACGGTATTGCAGGCCGTCTTGGGAAAGATAATTATAGTGCAGAGAGGATATAGATGAACAGTATTATTATAGCGGTCATGGTGGGTCTGGCAACGTGGATCTTTATAAAGGCGACACAGAAGGCACGGCAGAGAAGGGTAGTGCCTGATAATTCGTCGGTGGTCAAACAGAAGGCTATGCCCCGTATCGGTACGCCGGAGACGATCACGGAAGAGCAGATTTCCCTGTTAAAGAAAAACTTCTTCACGCCGGCAAAGAGCTGGAGTTATGAGGAGGCCGCCATCATACTGGATGCCACAACCTACTTACGCGCCGTTTGTGCAGAGGTGTTGGGATCAAGAGACCAGCACCTGAGACTGCAGAATGAACTCCTCAATTTCATGCTGGACGATCAGGGGCTGCGCGAATATATCCTGAAATGGGGAAAGGACCGCCGGCAGGAGGGACTTTCCCATGAAAAGGTTGTGCTCAAGCACAATCAGCAGTTTGATCGGGTGGCGGAAGCGGTTCGAAAATTTGCTGAAAATGGATAGACCTATGGCTTGCCTATGACGCAGTGGGACTTTATGCCATCGATGATGAGCGTCATCGGTCGTGGAAGGATGACATGTCTTACAAAGGGAGTCTCCTGGACCGTGGCAAGCGAATCTATCCACTGCCAGTCGAGATAATCGTCACTCCCCTCGGTGACTGTGATGTAGGGTATTCCCAGGGATGTTATATTCCGGAAAAAATGATATCCCCGCGATGAATCGGCCGTAATCATATCGCCTCTCAATTCTACGAAGGCCCCCACACCGCCAATATTGTTCCACTTCACCGGTATGCCGAGCCATCGATCGGAAGATCCCCATCGGCCGGGGCCGACCAAAAGATAGGGCCTCTTGGCCTTGACAAGGGTATTGTTGATCTTACCTATCTCTTGGGCCATATCCACTGTTCGTTCCCGCTTGAAGTCCTGGGGTTTTACATAGACGATGTCGGCGATATTTTCTTTTTTGCCATGTCCCAGCGCCTGAGTGGAGAAGCAGAAGGCCTTTTTCATATCATCGGGTGAAATCTGTATTTCGAAGCTATCCTCGTAGGCGACCATGGGTCTGATCTGGAGGAGGAAAAAATCACAGTATCCCTCTTTCCCTGCTCTGAGATTGAGGGCAAACTCTATTTCTACGGGACAGCCCATACCTTTTCTCCCCATGTCAAGAATATCGGATAGCAGGTTCGGTAGCGGAATGCTGTGGTCTTTCAGAATCCGCGAAAATGTCACCACCTTAGGCCCTGGGATAAAACCGGTGTCCGTGATGCGGTGCTCTTCAGGGACATAGGTGCTGGTCAGCATCTTAACTGGGTATTCGTCCCGGGCGTCGCTTACCTCTCTCTTTTCGAGGGCGTGATCTTTCCACAGAGTTTCTTCATTGTGCCCTTTCATTCGCAAGGCATAGAGGGATTTCTGGGAATTCTTAAGGATATCATCGACGGTTGAAAACTGTGGCAGTATAGTGGGATACCTGGGTGAAAAGCGGAGTGAGCCCTTCTCCCGTCCACTCATTTTGTCGAATCCCAGCCAGATGTCGACGACTCCCTCTTCAGGCTTCATGTGCGATA
>Ga0307990_1003408_pt1 | contig 12128 bp, 8 predicted proteins | sample EllFjometagen129_FD_203168 | JGI IMG/M metagenome (GOLD analysis project Ga0307990, IMG submission 203168) | Marine microbial communities from Ellis Fjord, Antarctic Ocean - #129 | ecosystem: Environmental > Aquatic > Marine > Unclassified | place: Southern Ocean | collected 2014-10-08
TAAGAAAACTGACATTGGTATCTCTGTCAATTTGTGCGCTCAAATCAAGGAGCATGCCATTTATTTCCATTGCCACACAATTGCGCGCAAACCCCTCGGAAATTGAGGCTGCAACGGCAAATCCATCTGTTGGCGCTTCAAACTGCTTTACATTTCCATCCGGAAAAGTGATATTGATCATTGACGATTCATCCATTTAAAATTAATTGTGTTTAGATTGATAGTCTCATAAAAAAGAGCAAGATGGCTAAGATAAAAGCTCCACATACAAGGGGTAGTGGATTTTCAGGCTCGAAATCATACATGCAGTATCTTGAGTGCCTGAAAAACCGCTACAACGCAGTCGATGGGACTTTTTACAACGCCATCAAAATTTATGAAAAATGCCTACGAAGGTCAAGGCTAAATATAAAACTTCAAATTTCCGATGACAAAACAATATGCTAAATTCAGCGCCTGACACACCAATTTATATAAATACCGCGAACGGCTTAAACAATTTTATTGAAGACCTTCGCAAGGAAACCCTGATCGCGTTTGATTTGGAAGCTGACTCGATGTTTCATTTTAAAGAAAAGGTCTGCCTGATTCAGGCAGGCACGGCTTCATCAAGCTATATCATTGATCCTCTGTCTATCCCGGATTTATCACCGCTGTCGCAAATTTTATCTGATCCGAACATTACCAAAATTTTCCACGGGGCGGATTACGATGTCCGGAGTCTATACCGGGATTATCAGATCGCTATTCATAATCTCTTTGACACCGAGCTTGCCAGCCGTTTTCTGGGAAATGCTGAAACCGGCTTAAATACCGTTTTGCAAAACCGGTTTGGCGTCAAACTGGAAAAAAAATATCAAAAAAAAGACTGGTCTCAACGCCCCCTGCCGGAACCAATGATTGCATATGCCGCCAAAGATGTACAATATTTAATCCCGCTTTATGATATTCAAAAAAAAGAACTGGCGGGAAAAGGACGGCTTGACTGGGTTGAAGAAGAATGTCGTGACCTGACGCTGGTCAGATCGGGCCCCGTAAATGAACGGCCCTTATTTTTGAAAATAAAGGGCTCCGGACGACTTGGACGCAGAAGCCTTGCAGTGCTTGAGGCCTTGCTGGAGTTCAGACTGAAGCTGGCGGATGCCAAAGACCGGCCTCTTTTTAAAGTCATCGGTAATGCCACTTTAACAAAAATTGCCCTGACCATACCCGAAACCATGGAACAACTAATTAAAACCCATTCGCTGAGCCCAAAACAAATAAACATGTATGGCAACCCCATACTCCGGCAGATCAAAACAGCGTTGGCCATACCCGAAAGCAACCTTCCCCGGTATCCGAGGCAACGTTCCAGACGAACCAGCAATGATGCATCCGACAGGTTCAAAGTCCTTAAACTGTGGCGTGAACAAAAGGCGGCAGATCTTGAAATAAACTCGGGTGTGATGATCAACAACACGACATTAAAAACCATTGCTGAATCAAATCCGAAAAAACCGGAAGACCTTGATGCAATCCCGGCGCTTAAAAACTGGCAAAAAAAAGAGTTGGGTGAAGGCATCATCACGACTTTAATAAAACCGAAAGCAAATTAATGGCCGAACACCGCATTGTCTTTTCCAGCGACAACGGTATTTCCCTCGAAGGGCGGCTGTCTGAAGGGACCACCGGACGGGGGGTGATTATCACTCATCCACATCCGCTTTATGGCGGCGAAATGACCAATATTGTCGTGGAAACCATTCAAAAAGCCTTCCAAAAGAAGAACCATACAACCTTAAGGTTTAACTTCAGGGGGGTCGGCCAGAGTACCGGAAGTTATGATGACGGGAACGGTGAACAGGCAGATGTCGTGGCGGCGTTTAATTTTTTAAGAACAAAGAATACGCCAACCATTGATCTTGCAGGATATTCGTTTGGCGCCTGGATCATTGCCCAAATGGTTGATAAGGTGACGGCAGAGGCCGTTATTATGGTATCACCACCAGCAGCCATGATGAAATTTGAATCCAAAGCACCCATCCCGGGCCTGAAACTGGTGGTCATTGGCAGCCATGATGAATTTGCACCGCCGGATCTGGTTGAAAATTTAGTTAAAACCTGGAACCCGGACGCTGCCTTTAAGGTAATCAATGGGGCGGACCATTTCTTTTTCGGATATTCGGACAGGCTGGCAAACATTTTAAAAAGCTTTTCATGGTGACGCATCACCACTGTTTGAAAAAATAACTTATCAATTATTTCAAACTATTATGATTAAATTCAAGCCCGACGATTATCCCCCACACCCCAGCGTCGGGTCTTGGACAGCAATGCCTTTTCGTTTGCGTTTCTTTTTTTTGATCTGGCACAACAATGTTTTGTATACCGGGAATCCGGATATTTCATCAAACTGTTCCATGTCGGCTAAAACGTTGACATTGGCCTGCTGCCATTCGTCCGTGCCCTGCGGCCCGCCGCCACCCACCGGCGCATACACAAAGCCGGCCATGATATTGTCGGTAACATAAGCCCTCATTTGCACAGACCCACGGACGGTTTTGATACTCACACGATCCCCCATTTTGATTCCGCGTTCTTCTGCGTCTTTTCCATTCATTTGAACGGCTGGATACGGATATCTTTCCATAAAAGCGGGGATGGCCCGCAAACAGGATTTCATATCCGGCTTAAACGGTCCGGTGCCTAAAACTAATGGATATCGTTTGGCCATTTTCGGATTGCTGACAGATGTTTCCACGGATTCTTCATATTTCGGGATCCCACAGTATCCATATTGTTCCAGCACACTGGATTTAATTTCAAATTTACCGGACGGCGTTTCAAACCCTGGTTTGCCGTCTTTTCGCAGCAGCCCTTTTTCCCATTTCCGGTACTCCATGGGAGTGGAGCAGTTTTTGATCACCTGTTTTTCAGCATTCATTAAATCGTCAACTGAAAACCCGGAATCCGTTAAAATAGTTTCAAGCAGTTCTTGCTGGTTCTGCGGATACAACTCCCCATACCCAAGGTGTTGGGCCAGTTCACCTAAAATCTGAAACCCGGGTTTTGATTTACCAACGGGTTCGATCATTTTTTCCCGCACACGCAATGAACAGCCATAATAGCAATAAGAATCCTGCTCAAACGCTGTTGTAGCCGGCAATACAATGTCTGCATAGGCTGCATCTGCAGTTAACTGTAAATCCATGGTAACCAGAAAATCAAGTTCCCCCAATGCTTTTCGCCAGAGTGCAGGATTCGGCCAAGAGGTGATCAGCGATGCGCCATAAACCAGCAAAGACCTTATTTTGTATGGATCGCCATCTATGATGGATTTCGGCAAAAGACTGGCATGAGGTTCACCGCCACAATAATGGGAGTACACCGGAAATTTCCCGTTGCCGATGGATTTTTCAAACCCCGGGGTTTGAATCTGCCTGCTTTTATTTAAGGGAATACAGTTTTCCCGCCGTGAAAAACACCGGCCGCCTTCCACATCCATCTGCCCGGCCAATGCCCATAACACCATCACCGCACGGATATTCTGCACACCGCTTTTGGTATATTCCAGACCGGTATACATCACATACGACGCCCCTTCCGCATCCGCAATGCTTTCGGCCAACGCCTCAATGCGATCCTCGTCAATGCCGGTGACAGCGGAAACATATTCCGGGGTAAACTCTTTGACATATGCAGCAAATTCATCAAAGCCGACCGTCCAGTCTTCAACAAATTCGGCATCAAAAACCTCATCCCGGATCAGAATATGCGATAAACCCAGCGCCAGCGCGCCGTCTGATCCCGGCCGGATGGTGATCCATTCACTGCCTTCGAGTTCTGCGGCTTTTGTTTTTCTGGGATCAATGACAATAATTTCCGCACCTTCTTCAGATGCGGTTTTTAACCGCTCAAACATCTCCGGCGGTGTGGAGGTTGACGGATCCGTGCCCCACACCAGAATCAGGTCGGAATTATCCACATCGGAAAACATATCCGTGTGCAGGCACCCCATTGTCAGTTTCGGTGCCAGAACCCCTAAAGAAGTATAACATGGCGCTCCTACACCGAATGTATTGGGTGAACCAAAAGGGAAAAGAATGCTCGATGCCAGATAAATTTCCGATCCTTTTAATTGATAAACATCTTTAAATGATCGTTCATAGGAGCCGGTTCCCGCGTAAAAGCCCACCGTTTCCGGCCCGTATTTATGTTTTGTCTCATTTAACTTGTCGGCTATAATTTCAAAAGCGGCATCCCAGGAAATTTCTTCAAATTCATGGGTTCCCTTTGGACCAACACGTTTTAACGGATGTTTCAAACGAGCGTCTGAATAAATGATTTGTTTGGCACAGGCTGCTATGGGACACAGGATTTTGCCCACCGGCGCATCCGGATCCGGTTCCAGGCGGTCAATTTTATTCTCTTTGTCAAAATGTACAACAACACCACAGCCCGGGCTATGAAAACACAGGCCGCAGATACCATATCTTTTATCCAAAATGACTGCTCCCTATTTCCTCGACCCCACAATAAACTGAGAATTGATATGCTCCCACAAATTTTCGGTTTTTCTGATTTTCCAGGGCACATTGCCTTTTGCCAGTATTTCTAGACAAGGATCAAAGATGTCGCTTTTACCGGAAAAATATTGGCTGATACTGTCAATCCCCCGGCTGTTGCCATTCCCGTTTGTCCCGCCGTTTAACCAATGGTCAGGATGAGAGAACGATTCATCCCATGAAAAGGGATCTGAAAACACAAACATGGATTCTTTTTCTTTTAACACCCGGTTGATGTCCATTAAATGCCCAATAGGAGAAGAAACTTTTTCCAGTAAATTAATTGAGGTCACGGTTGAAAAAAGACGATTGGGAAACGGCAGGGCCAAAGCGTCTGCCACGATAAAGTCAACATGATCATAATTAAAAGCTGCATCAAACTCACAGGACCGTTTTTCCGTAATCAACCCTTCGATGATCAGATCAAAGTCCAATCTTTTTTTACTTAACAATTCCCGTGCTTTTTCAACAAAAGAAACAGACGTATCAATGCCGATAACATGAGAATGTGTTTTAGTTAATTCAAAGGACAACCGGCCCACAGCACAGCCTATATCAAGGGCAATCCCATCTGTTTTTTTAAAAAATGATGCCCATGTCCGATAGGCATCCGTGGCATTCGGGTCATTTAAAAAATCACAAAAATGACTCCATAAATATGAAGACAGCATGTTTTTAGAATTATATCCCGACGCATCTGATACAATTGACATTGATTTTTCCGGTAAAATAACGGCCACTCCCTTATGAATGGGATAAGACTTTTTGCAGGAAGCACATGTCAGATCCCCTTCAATCACATCATCGGCGTGTTCTGTTTTTATATGTAAATCCAGAGGGATTTCATCTGCCAGACATTCCGGGCAAATTAGTTTTTCTTTTAACCATTTTTTCATTTTTTTTGCCTATTGTCTACTATGCTTTATTACAGTTTATTTCTTCCGTGAAAATCTGAAAATTTTTTCAAGTTCAAGGCGGACGGCCAAATTTTATCCTTGGTTAAACCGGAGGAATACAGTTTGTATTTTGAGGATTAAAATTTTACGCCTAACCCAAATGTAAACCGAAAATTGGAAAAATTAGCGATTTTCAACACGGCATAAATAATGCAAATTAAAACTATCGTTTTCCATCTCAAGGACTTCAATACTTTCAAAACCGGCTTCTTTTAGCATAGCTTCTGCCTGTTCACGCCCCCACATCATGCCCAGCCCGGTGCCGTTATCCTTCAATCCCACAGGCATGCAGTGCATCAGGCTCACGGTGTATAAAAACGGGCCCATCGGGTGATCCAGATTGTCTGCATGATTTGAATAGGCTTTAATATCAATCATAGAAAAAAGCCCGCCAGGGGACAGCATGTAATGAATCCCCCGTAAGACTTCCAACGGCTGACTCTGGTCGTGGATGGCATCAAATGCACAAATATAATCAAACTTTTGATAATACTGTTTATCTCTAAAAGCTGTCGCGGCATCCTGATTTTTATATTCTACATTGGAAAGTCCCATGTCCCGTGCCTCGAACCTTCCCACACGGATGGCATCTTCATGATTATCTATCCCGACAAACGAACTTTTAGGAAATGCGTCAGCCATAAGATTTAATGCAACACCCTGCCCACAGCCAAGATCACAGACACGGATCCCGTTTTTAAGACGCTCAACCAGTTTTCCGTTTTCAACCGTTGGAAGAAATTCGTCAATCAGCACCTGTTTGTGTTTGGCATCTGCCAGCTCGCACATAAACTGCTGAAAATCCGGATATTGTGAAAAGGGTACCCCTTCTCCTGTTTGAAACCCCTTGTTCACGGCTTCCATGGCACAGGATGTGAGCAGCGGAATTTCCTGGGTATAAACGCCCAGGTTATTGCTGCCGGATTTGCGGGTCAGAAAAGCGGCATGCTTCTGCGGCAAAAAGTAAATGTTTTCCCCATCTGCGGTTTGCGACAATTCAATGATTTCACCCGTTACCATAATCCCAAGCCATTCTTTAAGATATCGGGGATTCAATCCTGATGTGTCGGCTATTTCTTCAATGGTTGCCGGTTTATTCAGCTCTTCAAGAACATCGAAAATCCGATTTTTATACCCAATGGCCATGGCCAGATTCAACGCGCCATAGTTGAGAATATCCGTCATTTTTTGTGCAAAATCAGTCATTGGCGTTAACTCCACAGCAATTATTTTATGGCTTTTCAACAACCTTTATCTTCAGCAAAATCTAAAAAATAACATATACCAAAAAAATTGTAAAATTCAACCTGAGACAAACTAATTTGACAATAAGATATGACTGATTTAAAAAATTTCAAAGATAAAAAAGAGACTATTCAACCATCAAACCATTCGCCCAAAAGAAATACCCAGTTTGCGCATGCGATGACGCAGGGTGCTGGGATGAAGCTTCAGGATTGCGGCGGCTCCATCTTTTCCCTGGATTTTGCCGCTGGTTTTCTCCATGACCCGGCAAATATGAATCCGGTTTATTTCATCCAGATTGAGCAAGTCTTCTTCTGCCAGCAGCGGGTCAGCAGATACACTGACAGCGGTTGATACGTTATCAAAATTCTGAAACCGCAACGGTTCATTCGGGCTTCGGGTCTGGTGGCGTATCAACTCCCGTTCCACAGAGTTTTCCAATTCCCGGACATTGCCCGGCCATTCATAATGCTGAAGGCGTTCCATTTCACCCGGGGCTGGCACTGGTCGATACTTGAGTTTCATTTCACGGATTTTGCGTTCAATAAAATAATTCACCAACGCCGGTATATCGGCCTTTCGGAGCCGCAGGGGCGGAATGGTGATCGGAAATACATTGAGCCGGAACCAGAGATCTTCACGAAATTCTTTTGACTGAATCATTGAAGGCAGGTCCCGGTTGGTGGCGGCGATAATCCGAACATCCACAGCAATCGTATCACTTCCGCCGACCCGCTCAATTTGCCTATTTTCCAGCACCCTCAGCAAACGCACCTGGGCCGCCGGCGGAAGTTCACCAATTTCATCTAAAAAAATGGTGCCTGTATGCGCCCGTTCAAACCGTCCCCGTTTGCGTTCCATCGCACCGGTAAACGCACCTTTTTCATGCCCAAACAATTCACTGTCCAAAAGACTGTCCGGAATGGCACCGCAGTTGACCTTGATTAAAGGGCCGTTTCGACGGGGAGACGAATAATGGATGGCATTGGCAATCACCTCCTTGCCCACGCCGGTTTCCCCTAACAGCAGCACCTGGCTGTTAAGGGGCGTGACCTGGCGGACCTGTTCCATGACCTGCCGCAGTCCGGAATGCTCGCCGATGATTTCATCACCGGAAATATGATGCAGTTCCCGGTTCAGGTATTGATTGTCGTCCTTGAGCAAATTTTTCAGCCTTACGACTTCCCGGTACTGCAACGTGTTGGACATGGCAATGGCCAGAGGATCATGCAACAGGGTCAGCAGGCGGGAATGTTCAAAGCTCAGATTCATGGGGCTTCGGGAATAAATCACCACATAACCCAGGCCCACATCGTGCACCTGAAGATTCAGGCCGATGCTTGAAACATCTTCTAAATTCAAAGCCATTCTGACTTCATGAGCCACCGGGGACTCAAATGCATGGTCGATCTTAATGACTTTGCTTTGATTGGCTTCGAGGTACCTGATTGCCTCTTTTGACAGGGGAATAAAGGATCTCTTTGTTTTGATGAAAATATCCGATGCCTGTGCGATAATTCGTATGCCGCATAATTCCGGCTCATATATACAAAACCGAATACCGTTAATCGGTATGTATTTTTTTAAAAAGAACAGACAATTCTTTATGGACTCATCAATTTTCAGGCTGCCGCAGATTTGCATGGTGCATTCATGAAAAAATGCCATGTCATTAAATTTCATATCTCCCTCCAAAAATATCATATATGAAAGCTTCTTATACCGCATGTGACATTTTTCTACCACTTTAATATTAACTATCTGAAATCAATGCTTATTTATTTTGGCACGATTCTGGCATTATTACGATTCAAACATCGTTTACAGGTACAAGTAAAAATACAGATCCTGAGCCCGGATTTGAATTATCCCTGGAAGGGATTTCTCCCAAAAACCAAAAAATTTGAAGTTGAAAATGAACTAAAGCGCCTAAAATCAATCCGTATGGGCACAACCGAATCTGGAGCGGGCCGAAAGGCGAAAACTCGGGAAACCGTGACCGCTCCACCAATTCAAAACGGATAAGCCATAAAACCAGAAAACACAGATGATTGGGTATGTTTGCGAATATTCGTGTGTTTAGCGCAGTCCGGGGTCTGTAACCTCGTGATTTGCGTTCAAGCATCTGTATCATAGCATCAATAGCGTGATTAAATTGTTTTTGAAAAGATAGCGCAAGTTGTTTGTCATACGGTTTTAGAGTTTGTGGCATATTTATTTTCTTGTAATGAGTTATTACAAGTCGCGCAGCGATTTTACTGTTTAAATGTCAAGAAAAAAATTAATGCAAAGCGTTTATTTTTTTATAAATTTTTTTATCCCATTACCTTAGGATAGTGTTATGAAAAAACTGGAAGAAATGCCCCCTGAATCAGAGCTTGACGAGATACGAATCAGGAATAGTTTTAAAGTGGAGCAGGAACGGGTTGCAAGCAGATCGGTCTTTCCTTTTCCTGTCACCAAATGTGCCACTTATCTTAAAAAGCGCAGAATGGCCATTATTAACGGGTTGTTAACAGAAAATGAATCCCTGAATAGTTCCATGGTTACCGGTGACCTAACCGCCTATCTGCCGAAGGGCCACGCACATAATAAGAATTTAACCGACTTTAACAATCAGGATATTCCCGCTTATATGATGGCTCTCCAGGCCGAGGCGATCCTGAATTTTCCCTTTATGAAATATGTGCAAAAAAATTATAAAAGTCTGCCGGGTTATCGGCTCCAGCGATTTGTCATTACTACGATCCTGAGAATTGCCGCCGGGCTTTGCCCGGATCACGTGGTGCTGGGGCACGGCACGATGCCGGAGATTCGTCTGTCGAAAGCAACCATGGCAAGCGATATAGGCTATTTTGATCTTTATAAGGTGCTGGGGGATGCCTATCCCATCTATCATGCCGAGATGACTCGTCGAATACCCGCATATGTGACGGAAAACATGGATGCGCTTATCAATGCAGGAGCGGGAAAACTTAAATCTTCGGCCGAGTTTCTCGTGTGGGGCAAAAAGCGAAGATTCATGGGCTTGTACCCAGTTATCGAGGTGCCCCAAAAGCATCTTTTGCCTGAATCTCCGTGGATTTCCCAGGACCAGCAGGGCAGAAAGATGATTTGCCGGAAGGTCCTTGAGGACGCAAAGAAATTTTTAAAAAGAAATCCGAAAAAATCGGTCTATGTAATCGATTTTGGCGGTGGGGTCGGCAACCTTACCGAAATCCTGCTTAAAAAAATTTACTCTATGCCGGATTCGGAAGCTGAAACCCGGGAGTTGATGAAAAAAAAGGTTCGTATTGTTGTTAGGGACGCTTCCGAGCGCCAGATTCATGGAGGCCGCCGGCGTTTTGAAAAAATGGAATGCGAAGTAAACGGGTCCGGGATCCCCCTAAAAGGAATTTCTATAAATATATGCTTTCTTGAAAACGATATTACCATTCCGATGGAGTCGCCGGATCAGCCGAGAACCGAAGGCAAAACAGCAACTGAGGCACTTTTGTCGAAATGGCCGGACATAAACTTGGAAAACAGTCTTTTAATCGGTATGAGTGCGTATGTTTTAGGCGCTATACCGGCTGAATTGATGGAATCGGCGGCAAAAGAAATATGCCGCCAGTGTATAAAGTTCTATGCGGTTGATTTCTCCTCTCCAATGTGGAGACCAAAGGCTTTTTTAGAGGATGAGGGGAAGTGGGGGAGTGCCTATCTGAGAGCGGTACACGGAAAAACAGATGGATGGCGCGACACCATTTTAAATCCCCATGCAAAATTGATGGCCTTATCCCCCGGACTGGCAGCTCAATATGCAACATGGAAAGGGGCGGACGGACATAACGCAGGGTATACGATCAAATCCGATGGATTTCTGAAGGCCCCGAATATCCAGTGCCTGGCCGTGAAGATGAAACAACTGCATAAAAAAAATATTAATTACACCTCAAAAGTCAGGCTGTATACGCTGATTTACCTGGGGCATGCCGAATCCGGCAACATCGCATTGGCGGGCGTACCAGCCTGGATGGCTGATTATTTGATAGCGGAATAAAAATTAAATCAAGTACGGAGCTTATTGCAGAACCTCGCAGGGCAGGCCACCGTGCCTGCTGGTGGTTGCCTGAACTCGGGGACGTTAAAATCAACTTAACTAGTCTCTGAACGAAAACCCTGAAATTAATTTGTCATTACGAGGAGAGAGGAACGAACGATGAAGTAATCCCCTGTCTTTAATAAGATTGCTTCGGTCGTACCTCCCTCGCAATGACGGAATAATCATTATTGAAGGACTTTCCGTTCAACCACTAACTAAAGCAGATAAGCAGGTTCAAGAATTAATAAATTCCCAACAACTCTTTCTCAGAAACTTCGCCTTCGCGAATAATTGTCGGGGGATCGGTTGTCACATCCACAACTGTTGATCCCATGCCCCCTTTTAATTTTCCCGAATCAATGACCCGGTCGACCTTGTCGATAATTTCTGAAGGTAAATTGGCTATCCTGTCCACACCGGGATGGCCTGACAGGTTGGCACTGGTGCCGGTAAGGGGATTGTCAAGAGCAGCAACCAACATTACGGCAACCGGATGTTCCGGTACCCGAATGCCAATTTTACCGGTTCCTGCCGTTAAATTAGACGGGACATCCGGACGGGCCTTAAAGACGATTGTCAAACTCCCGGGCCAGAACCTTTCCATAAATTTGTCGGCTACGGAAGGGATTTCAGCAGCCAGAGATGATACGTCATTTATTGATTTAACTAACACGGACAGCGGATTATGCACTGCCCGCTGTTTTACTTTAAATACACGATTCACCGCTCTATCGTTAAACGCATCCACGCCGATACCGTAAAGCGTCCGGGTGGGGAAAACGATAATACCGCCTTTTTTTATACGATCCGCAGCTTCATAAATCAGCGATAAATCCGGATCCTCCGGATCAATGCGATAAACATTAGAATTTAGCACTGAGTTTTTTGGCTTTTTGTTCAATCTGGTCCGCCATTTCATTTTTAAATTCCCAGAGCAGACGCTGTAGTTCGGGATCTGACGCAGATAAAATCTGAACCGCAAAGATCCCGGCATTTCTGGCCCCAGATTTTCCTATGGCCATGGTGGCAACCGGTACACCCGGCGGCATCTGAACGGTGGACAACAAAGCATCCATACCGTTTAAGGCCGAAGAATCTATGGGAACACCGATGATCGGCAAAACAGTGTGGCCTGCCAGGGCACCGGCCAGATGCGCCGCATGCCCGGCCCCGGCAATGATTACCTTTACACCTTTTTTCTCCGCATTGACCACGAAATCCACGGCCCGTTTAGGCGTCCGGTGTGCTGATGCCACAGTGATCTCAAAGGGAACGCCGAATTTTTTCAGGATATCGGCA
>Ga0307990_1003409_pt1 | contig 12127 bp, 11 predicted proteins | sample EllFjometagen129_FD_203168 | JGI IMG/M metagenome (GOLD analysis project Ga0307990, IMG submission 203168) | Marine microbial communities from Ellis Fjord, Antarctic Ocean - #129 | ecosystem: Environmental > Aquatic > Marine > Unclassified | place: Southern Ocean | collected 2014-10-08
CGGCGTCCATATGCAGGGGATAAAAATCCATGGTAAGCCCGGCCCAGTTCACCAAATGAGTTTCCGTAACGGTGATTGATGGTGTCCTGCATTTGAATCCCACCTCGAAGTCTTCCCAGTATTTCTCCGGCATACCTTCTACCTCCCTTGGTTTAGGACACCTGACGACAGGAGCTTAGAGGAGGATAATTCTCTCTAAAACTCTCAGGTTAATTTTTTAAGCAATTACGCTGTCAACAGGCGTCAGATGTTACCTTCTTCAATAAATACTCAGGCCTTGATCGGCTTGAATTTGGGCAATGTGATTTCATCATTGAGTTTCTCAAACACCACCTCAACCGGCATATCACATTCAACCTCGTGCGGATCGCAGTCCACGATATTGCTGAGCATCTGCACCCCTTCTTCCTCAAGCTTTATAATGGCAATCACAAACGGCAGATCCTGGATGAACGCCGAGGGAGGATTGCTTTCAACCACCGTGTAGGTGTAAACAGTCCCCTTACCGGAAGACTCGACCCACTCCAGATTATCCGAGAAACAGTTGGTGCATGCGATTCGGGGATAGAAAACATTCGTGTTGCAGTCCTTGCATCTCTGATACAGCAACTTCCCTTCTTTGGCTGCATCCCAGAAAGGTTTAGCCCACGAACTTATTACCGGAACAGGTTTTGGTTTTGCTTGTACATTCATAGTTATCCTCCTATGGGATTTCGGTACCTAAAATCGTCACCTGGGCATCCATATAGGTTCCCCCAGTGGCCGTCTCCACTGCAAAACGGGCTCCGGGAACCTGTCTCTCTCCAGCCTTGCCCATCAACTGCCGGCAGGTCTCAACCATCAGGGCTACCGCCCCTCCAGCGCCGGTATGGCCCTGGGAAAGCATTCCACCATTGGTGGTAGTTGGTATTTTTCCGCCCGGCCAGGTATCGCCGCGCATAAATATCTCACCGCCTTGACCGCGTTCGCAGAATCCAAGTTCTTCAAACCCGATAAGCTGAAAAATGGGATATGAGTCATAGATCTCTGCAATATCAACATCTTTGGGACTTAGACCTGCTTCTTCAAAGGCCATCTTGCCAGCCTTGGCCCAGCCGAAGCGGCTCACATCCGGCTCCTGCGAGTATACAAAATGGGTTACGGTTCCCCCTTCGCCCAACAGGTACACAGGTCTGTCGGTTATATCGCGGGCCCGCTCGGCTGAGGTGACAATAAATGCCGATCCGCCATCAAAGAGCATATTCGACATCTTCGCCCGCAGGGGAGTCGAGAGCATCTTGGATGCCATAACCTCTTCAATGGACAGAGGTTTCCTGAAAAATGCATTCGGATTCAACTCCGCCCACTTCCGGTTGGACACACACACCGCAGCCAAATGCTCTGGGGTATTCCCAGTCTCATACAGGTAGCGCGTACAGGCCAAGGCGGCAATCGAAGAGTAGTGCTGCCCATATGGAACCTCCCACTCAAGAGAAACACCAGATGCTGCAAACAGATCGATTCCGGCTTGAAGATCCACACCGGTGCCCAACTTGTCGGAATGCACAAAAAGGATCGTCGAGGCTGCACCACTGTTGATGAGCGCTCCTGCCATCTCAAGACCACAACTGCTGCTTGAACCACCGGCAAACACCTGGCAGTTCTTTTTCACATTCTTCAGACCCAGTTCCTCCACCACGCGGCAGGTAACCAGCTCGGTATTAAATGCCGGGCTATACAATGAAGCCGTTGGCATAACATAGTCTATCTCTTCCTTGTTGATACCCGCATCACGGATGGCCATCTTGGCTGATTCGATGGCATAAGATATTGCCGCGGTTTCGGGATACCTGGCCGTCGGAATCTCTCCGATTCCTACAATTGCGACTTTTCCTCTAAGGTTACTCATTTCCTCCTCCTTTCCGATCACCTCGCATATTCTCTCTACATAATACAGTTAGGTTAATTAAACATATTTACACATCATGGCGGCCTATGATAGCCACCGAGCAAATATTCATAAAGGGGAAACCACCCAAATTGTGTGTAAGTCCAAACTTCGGATCTTTGAGCTGCCTTTTTCCGGCCCTGCCGTGAAGTTGCAGATACATCTCGTAAAGCATGCGGATGCCGGAGGCCCCTATGGGGTGTCCGAAACACTTGAGCCCTCCGTCCACCTGGCAGGGAACCTTTCCATCCAGATCATAAAACCCATCCATGACATCCTTTATGGCCATCCCTCTTTCAGAAATATGCAGGTCCTCCATGGTGACAAGCTCTGTGATGGAAAAGCAGTCATGCACTTCCATCATGCTGATCTCTTCGCGGGGATTCTTTATACCTGCCTCTTTGTAAGCAATTGAACTGGCCTTGGATGTTGTTGGAAAATGAGAGCCGTCCCAGTCAGTAAAGCTCATCTCCTCACCGTTACTGAGCGAGAGCTGCAGGGCCTTGACCGTGACATAGTCTTTTTTGCCGAGTCTCTTAGCTATCTCCGGCGTGGCCACAATGGCGCAGGCCGACCCGTCACTGACCCCGCAGCAGTCAAAGAGCCCCAGGGGATAGGCCACCATGGGGGCATTCAGAATTGCCTCCTCTGTTACCGCCTTCTGAAGATGGGCCTTTGGATTGAGCGCCCCATTGGCATGGCTCTTGGCCGATACGTGTGCCAAGCCCTTCTTGAGTTCGCCCATGTCAATACCGTATTTGTTTGCATATCCGCTGGCCAGCATGGCAAAACAGCCCGGCGCGGTCATGTTGGGAAACCAGAATCCATTGGTAATTCCCATACCCGAACCGAACTCCGGCAGACCGCCATAGCCGATATCCTTCAGCTTCTCCACACCGATAGCCAGTGCAATATCATAGGCGCCTGATGCCACTGCATAGACTGCTCCGCGGAATGCCTCGGTGCCGCTGGCACAGTAGTTTTCAGTCCTTGTGACTGCTATGTTGTTAAGCCTTAGCGCGATCGAAGCCGGAAGGGCACTCTTGCCCACATTTACCTCATCCAGGCACGATCCAAACCACGCCGCCTCTATCTCATTGGGATCAATCCCCGCGTCCTGAATACACTCACCAAAAGACTCCACCATGAGTTCTTCGGAACCAACGTCCCAACGCTCACCAAACTTGGAACATCCCATTCCGATGATCGCAACCTTGTCACGTATTCCTGTCGCCATTTCTCACACCCCCTTTTCGTATGTTGCCGGCACGGCCTTCCAGAAATAACCGCTGAAACCGCGCATATCATCTTTGTACCGGCGCCTGAACGACATGTTCATCGGCAGACCGACTCTCACATCGTCAAGGGTACAATCCGTAAAATCGGCCAGAAGCCGGCCTCCTCCCTCAAAATCGATTATCCCGTAGATGGCTGGCGGATCCATGGATGGTGCCAGCATATCGCCGGTGTACATGAGAACCTTTGCGTCTCTGGAGGCAAATTCATATTCCTCCATCTCACCTACGGCCCTGCAGGCCGGGTTCACGCATGTGGGAGTAAAGGTGTACTGTGGAGTGCCGCATTTGGTACATCTCAACCCCACCAGGCCCAGGATCCTTTTGCGGTTACGGTACAGGGTGGTAAGCGAGGTATTATTGTTCACCTCACCGCGAATCCCCAGATCCGAGACAATCAGGTCCCTGAACTTGGCAAATTTCAGGTAGTTATCCATCTCCACTTTGGATGCCAATGCCCCCTTGAGACCCTGCGGCCCATTGAACTGTCTGATATTCTCCGTGACCTTAAAGGACAATACGTCACAACCCTGCCCAAAGCCTACGAGCAGCAGTTTGTCCCCGGGACTGGACGCCTCCAAGGCAGCAAAGAGCATGAGAAACGGATGCGCACTGCCCGTGTCACCACAGACCTCGTGCATGTTCCCCTGTACCTTTTCGGGATCGACCCCGAGTTTCTTTCCAATAATCCTGTGTGTGGCGCCGAAATAACAGGGATAGATAACCTTTGCAAAATCAGCGATATTCTCCTTGCTCTCTTTGAGATATTCGGTGATCGCCTGGGGAATGATCTTGCCGTATCCCTCGTCCCTGACCCAGCGTTCCTCCCATGTATAGTCGATCGTCTTGTCATGGCCCTTGTAGTGGTCTATAAAATCACAGTTCATGGAATAGCTGCCTGTGATTTCCGCGATCACATTGTCTCTGCCAAAGAGCACGGCAGCAGCACCGTCACCCAAGAACATCTCAAAATTGGTGCCCATCTTGGTCTTGCGCAGATCGGATGCAGCCACAAGCACATTCTCTTTGCGGCCCGCAGAGATCACATCATACGCAGTGATGGCCGCTGTAGTGGCAGACTTTGTACAACCGGTGAAATCCGAGCATGTTACCCCCTCTTCATCCACGTTCAATGCCGTGGCAAGAATGTCCGCATTTAGACGGTCTGCAAACGGCAGCGAGGTGGACGCGAGGTACACCGCATCGATCGCCTTTTTCTGCCTGTCTGTCATGCAGTCATATGATGCGGCCACTGCCATGGTAAGGGCATCCTCATCCCAGTTGGCCACGGACTTTTCTCCCTTTGCTGCACCGAATATGGCCGGGTTGTACCACGCCATGGCCTTGGCAATGATTTTACGAGTCAGACGCAGCCGCGGCAGATACGCCCCGTATGAAGTAATTCCTATCATCAGATTTCTCCTTTCATCCCGCCTTGAATTTGAAGTGTTCCTATCCCTGGATACCCGCCTGCTTTTCGACCAGGGCCTTGCACTTGGCAACAATCTTCCTGGCCTCCATGAGAATGGTCATGCGTTCGGCAAATGGTGAACCCTCGCCATGCAGGCAGATGGTCTCGGTATCGCCGGATGTGAGCCGACGGAGAATATCGAACATGCGTAGCCGGTTCTCTGTAGAAACCTTTGGATTTCCCTGCAGATATTTCTCGATATCGTCATGCGTCTCCGGATTGAGCCAGTCCTGGTATGTCGGCGCCGTTACGGTAAGCCCGCCTGCAAGGTCCTGGATGATCTCGATAATCTTGTGATAGTTATGCGCAAAGTGATATTTTGCAATATTGGTGGTCACTGGATTCGGCACAGGGATACCGGCATGGTCCACATAATCCAGGCATGCGGAACGCGAAAGGGAGGTCAATGTCTCCAGGTATATAACGACCTCTGTGATCTTTTCCCGTACATGCGGGGCCCTGGACACCCCGTTGTAATCCGCGATGGCCACTGCAAGTCCAAGGAGCTGTTCACTCATCGGGATGCGGTATGCACACCCGGTTCTCCGATGCATAAGAGCGAAGTTGTAGACCGTGGTGGCCGCCATCTTCCACTCCCCGCAAAGAAATACCCGATCCCAAGGCACAAATACATCATCGAAAATGATCAGTGAATCGGTATGCATTCTTCTGGTATCGCGCGCCAGCGGGAATTCCAGTTTGCTGATATTGCCGTTAAAGGGACGCACGATCTGGCGAATGCCCTTTGCATTGACCGGAACCGCCACTGCCACGGCATAGTCGCTCTCTTCCGGTCCGACCATGGCCCTGCTGGGGATAGCGAAAAACTCGTGGCAATACGCCGCGCCCGTGATATGTACCTTTGCGCCCCTGAGTACGATCCCATCGTCGCGCCTTTCCACGATCCTCAGGTTAAAATCAGGATGGGCCTGTGCGGGATCGGCAGGCCTCAGGTGCCTGTCTCCCTTTACATCGGTCACCGCCGCAACCACGCATTTGTCGGTCTGCTTCAAATATTTGCGGTAATTTTCGATCCTTTCGAGGTATACCTTCCCCTCTTCCCCCATGGTCCTGGCCGTGATTGCGATCGCGTTCATGGCGTCGGCCCCTATGTCATGGGCCAGAGGGATATAGCCCTCACCAAGCTCCGTTGCCTTTATGATAAGGTTGAGCTGTTTGAGAAGGTCATCGCCGTCCTGCGGAATATGGTAATACCGGCTTATATCCTCGCCCAGTTCCTCGTCATAGACCACGGCCAGGTCTTTGTATTCGGGGTTTTCCGCCATCTCATAGTCCACGGCCACGGTCTCCACACAGGCCTTGAAATCGGGGTCTGTCCCTACATTTTCTACCTTTCTGCCCTTGTAATAGACAATACGTCCGTCATTCAGACTTGCCTTATATTCTTCAGGTGTCATTAAGCCCATAATATTACCTCTCTCTCTTTCGTTTTTGTGATGATGTCATATTCATTATTCTGCGGCCCCCTGATGTGCCGCAGAGTTGATCGTATACAGTCACTGTCCCTACCAGGTTTTCACCTGCGCGGGCATGGCTCGGTGGTAATAAGGGAAGACCTTCTCCTCGGTATTGGACCCCATCATGCTGTCCACGGTCAGTGTCACGCTCAGGGCGGCCGCATCCACGCCACAGCCCAACAGGCGTTCGCCATACTGGTCGCCGGTAAAGTAGAGTCCATCTACCCACGGACTCTTCACATCCACCCGGTCCGTGCCGATAGGCTGGATCCAGGCAAAGCCGTGATCGGTGCACATCCAAAGCATGAAGTCCATCTCAGACTTCCACTTTTTGGCGCCGAAGGTCCTCTTCCACCAGCTCTCATTCCACTCGACCACGCGGGAGACCTTGTGGGGATTCCGCATTTCCTCATGGGTCATAGCGGTCGAGAAGATCCAACCGTGCTTGCCATCCGGGGCGCTGCCCGTTTCAGCGGTGAGTTCGGGGTTGGAATTGAAACCCTGGTTCACATTGGCAAGGTTCCACAACACCATGTCGATGCATCCGCTGTAGCCTTCTTCCTTGCCGATGACATCCGGCATGTAGATGAAGCTTCTCTCTTCGATACCTTTTTCGGCCCACACATCTGACTTCATATTGCCGAAGCCCGTGATCATGCCGGCGCCCCAGAATTCCTGCTGGATCCGGTCGACAATCTCCTGCGGGAAATACCTGGGATGGATCAGATTCAGCATCTGTTTGGAAGGGATATTGCAGACTATCTTGTCCGCATAGACCGTCTTGAACCCTTTGTCCGTCTGATAGGTGACGCCCTTGGCCACGCCGTTTTCGATGATGACATCGACAACCGGGGAATTCCGCAGCACCTTGCCCCCGTTCTCCTTGAGGACCTGTTCCATCAGCAGGGCAAAGGATATGGTTCCGGGGTTCGGCACAGAGGCACAGGAGCCTTCCACCAGGTTCATCCGGATAGGCCCAGACGTGGCCATATGAACCAGAACATCAGGAGCGGGGGTGAGCCTGAGATCCGCTTGGCCCGTCTGCGAAGCCGCAAGGATTTTGATGTAATCGTAGGCTTCCTGGGGAACATTCCTGGCCTGGATCCAGTCTTCGAAGGACATGTGCCTCGTCTGGCCGATATCGTCCATGGTCATGGTGGCCATGTCGCGCAGGGCCCGCATGGTGGCCTTGAAGCCCTCCGGGCTCATCCACGGATAGGCCTCACCCTTGCCGACTTGATAGGCCTTGTTGCCTTTCTTGGCATCCACAAAGGCGAACCCGACATTGCAGGGCATTTCCACCGGCTTGCCCAGATAGTCCATCAGGTTGCGGATCTTGCCCTTGCTTCCCCAGAACAGTCCGTGTCCCGTATCCAGAGTCGTGCCGTCGAAGATACCCTTCTTGAAACAGGTCTCCAAGTCGGGGGTACACTTCGGCATCCAGGCCCCGATCATGGCCAGTGAGCGTTTGAAGCCGTTGGCATCCAGTTCCACGTCATCGATATATACCTTATCACCCTTACCAACCCAGGATGCCAGTCGTCCACCGATAAAAGGGGCCTTCTCTAAAACCAGCACCTTCTGGTTAAAATCCTTGGCCAGTATGCATGCCGAACCCAAGCCGGCAACGCCGGACCCGATTACCACTACATCATATTTTTCCGCCATCTTGCTTCCTCCTTGTGTTTGCTCTTTATTTTTCTAAATGATTTCCCTAACTCTTTGCCCCAACGGTGAGTGACTAGAGCAAGCTACCGCCATCTGCCACCAGAATCTGGCCGGTCATGTAGGATGAAGCCTCAGATGCCAGGAACAGGGCTATCCGGCCGAACTCTTTTATCACGGCATCGACGAGGGCTCTAATACTGCCAACTTCTCGATTGTGATACGAAACAGCCAGTGACTTTCTTCCCAAAGATCTGACTTCTTCGGCAACCGCATCAAGATCAGCCTGCTTGCGGCTTGCAACCACGACATCCGCTCCGGCATCAGCCAGGGCCAAGGCAATGGCTTTCCCGATTCCCCGACTGCCACCTGTTACCAATGCTACTTTCCCTTCCAGAGAAAGATATGACGTATCCATTGTTACTATCTCTCCTATAATTTAATTGCAGTATTTCTATTCACATCGTATCACTTTAGTTAACTTGCTTAACTTAGATTTATCATCATCATTATATCTTGTCAACATTTTTTGTAACTTTATTTTTTGGAACTTATGTTAGCAAAGTAATGATATCACCGGTCAACTGTAATGCTAATATAGACTCTCCTGAAAAAGTTAGATGCCTTGACAATACAATGAGTTGCGTGTATATTTTGGGGTAATTGGTGCCCGGGAAATGCATGCTGGAAGCCAAAAACCGTGGTACTGTCAACTTTTATGTGTAAATTTCTTATAGGCCAATTCTTTAAAGAATGGCAGGCTGTTATGCACTTTTCCTACAGGGTTTGATCTCCAATGTAATTCCATCTTTAAAGATATGAAAGCCAGGAGACGGTAGCAGGCATTCTCACCAGCTATTATCTCCATCGGTTTTGTCCTCCGTTTAAATTCCTTGTTCAGTCGTTCAATAATGTTGGTGGTTCTCAATGAAATCCATTCATCCGCCGGAAAGTCGAAGGAGTTCAGACAGGAATCTATGGATCTCTCTAAACAGTTTACAGCAGAAGGAAGATCAGAGCTGGTCTGGGAAATTTAGACAGGTGAATAAGGGTTGAAGCTGCCCTATAATGAAGTCAAGGAGAAGCGGCAAATGGGTAAAAGACCGAGAAGGAATCATGCACCGGCATTCAAGGCAAAAGTTGCGTTGGATGCACTGAAAGGTGATCAGACGATCGTTGAGCTTGCCGAGCGGTATCAAGTTCACCCAAACCAGATTACAACATGGAAGAAGCAACTGTTAGATTATGCGACAGATGTATTCTGCAAGGGGCATAAGATCGGCAAAGGCCCAGACGTAAAGGAGCTTCATGCCAAGATCGGGCAGTTGTCGATGGAGAATGATTTTTTATCAAATGCGCTCGGTCGCATAAACGATACGAGCGCAAAACGATGATCGATAGAGGGGACAAATTGCCTGTTACACGTCAATGCAAGCTTTTGGAACTTTCTAGATCGTGGATTTACTATACACCGGTCCCAGTCAGTACCAGGGATATAGAGATCATGCGTCAGATTGACGAGATTCATCTTATGTATCCGTTCTATGGCAATCGAAAGATTCGCAATGAGCTGTGGTATCGAGGTCATGATATAGGCCGTGACAGGGTGCGTCGTTTGATGCGCCGGATGGGAATTGAGGCGCTGTATATCAAACCAAGGCTTTCATTGGCACATCCCGAATATGTGAAGTATCCCTATCTTTTGCGCGATCTTAAAATCACACGGGCCAATCACGTGTGGGCGACCGATATAACCTATATCCCCATGTCGAAGGGGTTCTGTTTTCTTGTAGCAATCATGGACTGGTCGAGTCGAATGGTTCTGGCCTGGCGGCTGTCCAACACCCTGGACAGCTCATTCTGTGTGGATGCCCTGGAAGAGGCGATCACCAAATATGGTTGCCCCGAGATTTTCAATACGGACCAGGGCAGCCAGTTTACCTCTGAAGCGTTTACAGGGGCTCTCCTTTCGAGGGGTATTTCAATCAGCATGGATGGCAAGGGCCGTTGGATGGACAATGTCTTCATCGAACGGCTCTGGAAAAGCGTCAAGTACGAGGATATCTACCTGAAGGCATATAGTTCAATGATGGAGCTGAGGAAAGGGCTTGCAACCTACTTCACGTTCTACAACGAAAAAAGATGGCACCAAAGCTTTGACAAAAAGACCCCGGCTATGGTTTATTTGGGTATACAACCGCAAAGACAGGTTGCGGCATGAACTCTAACCCAGGACAGCTTCCCACTTATAAACCCCTGTTCCCTGTCCTAATAAACCGGACCACTCGTTTCTAATTGACAAGTGCCACTTAGCACAAAATGACTCTCTTATTTCGAATCTGATAAGATTTTATCTTTAAACAGTTGGGACACAAGCCCTGTTTCCCTTTTCATGTTTTCTATAACATCCTGATGACTTTTCCCAGGGCTCTTGCGATACGTCAGCAATATCCCATTCAAGGCGGCAAAAAATGTCAAGGCCAGCACCCTGGTGTCGGATTTATTGGTAAATCTATTTATATGATTTTCAATCTGGTCAATAAAATATTTTGTGTTATCGGTAAGTTTTATCAATAGATCACCACTCAGAGAATCGTCTATCATGAAATGAGCCCGCATCTTTAGATTCAGGTCTTCATTCATAAAATGGTCGATAGCAGTCATCGCAATGTCCTGTAAGTCTAATTCACTAGAAGCATCTAATATCCGCTTGCACTTTTCCAGAAGCCGGTTATTACTTCTAATGTAGGCCTCTGCAAATAGACTCTGTTGGTCAGCAAAATATCGGTAAATAGCTGTTGGTGTAATTCCCGCCTCATTGGCAATACTTCTCATTGTTACCTGATTAAAGGGCTTTTTTGCAAAGGCCCTCTCGGCCGCCTTAATAATAATGACCTTTCGATTCTCGCGTTCCTGTTCCTTTAATGTTGAAAAATTAGTCGCTCTATTCATACACGTTACTCCTAAATTTTAATAGATCAAAGAGGGGGCTCTGACGGGAAGGTAAAAAATCTCATATAAGAGACAAGAATCTGAAACTTTGCTTTTACCGCTGGGCATGCTTCGGTTAGATAGAAACCGTAAATTTCTATCATGATGAGCTTCTTCAACCGATTATAAGCACATACAAGCCACCCACTAAATTATAATCCACATAAGAGAATTTTGTAAAACGGATAATTGCCCCTCCATATATTTTTCATCTAGCCAGATAGTGCCGAAATGCCCACAAAACCCAGCCTCATCCCCTCATCCAGAAAAACTAAAGTAATAACACATTTTATAGATATTACAAAACATTATTAAATGATCCCGACTGATTTTAAGAGTAACATTACGTCATCATAAACAGGCGATGTATAAATTTCTTACTTGAATATTTTTATCCCTATAAAATGTGAAAAAAGCTCGACTTTCTGAGAAATAATGGTTGAATCAATGAAATCTTTACCCCATAAACTATACCATATTCAAATTGAATCTACTTTCAAAAAAGAAAACATGACAGAAGCATTCGGACGGAAAACGAAAAGGATTTACAAAACAGAACAAAAACATCATGATTCTTAAAAAAGCTGCTCCGGGAATCCCGATTAATGAACTCTGATAGAACCATCGCATATCTGCACAGCCCCTTTACAACTGGTTGATACAATAAGGCGTGATGGATAGCAGTGAAGCACAAAAACGGACTCTCATCGAGGATGAGTGCCATCGGCTCAATCGCCCGGCAGTCAAATCTGAGCCTTGTTAATCAAGGACTCAATTTATACGGAGCCCATACGGTTGGATAAGGTCAAATGTTATAATTTCAAAAGCTCAACTAAAGAATCTTCAAGCACCTCCTTTGTGGTCTGTCCATCAAACAGTACCAAAGAATCTCTGAGATACCGTTGGGCATCATACTCGTTTGCATAACCATATCCTCCCAGCACCTGTACGCAATCCATGGAAGCACTCTGTGCTGCCTGGCAGGCCCATATTCTCGCCATAGTTGCCTCTTTCAGGTATGTAGAACACTTGTCAGCGCACCAGCAGGCCCTATTGACAAGATCATGTGCTGTTTGTATTCTTATTGCCATTTCTATGAACATACTCCTTATGGTCCCGAAACGAACGATCGGCCTGCCGAACTGCTCGCGTTCCTTGGCATATTTTACCGCGTAATCATAGGCACCCTGAGCCAACCCTGCAGCAATACTTGCAACCTCAAGATGTCGGGCTGCCATGATCTGTCCCATTTGGTCAAATCCTTTATTTACCTTATCAGGGCCACCAAGCACGGATTCGG
>Ga0307990_1003410_pt1 | contig 12127 bp, 16 predicted proteins | sample EllFjometagen129_FD_203168 | JGI IMG/M metagenome (GOLD analysis project Ga0307990, IMG submission 203168) | Marine microbial communities from Ellis Fjord, Antarctic Ocean - #129 | ecosystem: Environmental > Aquatic > Marine > Unclassified | place: Southern Ocean | collected 2014-10-08
AACGATAAAACACAACCGTCACGGCTTTGAGATTGATCATGAAGGGAAGGACAGCTGGAAACACAGACGGGCGGGGGCCTATATGACTGTTATAGCTTCTCCGAAGCAGGTCGCCCTCATAGAAAGCACACAAAAAGATTATACCATTGCCGAATTGAGAGAGAGGTATATCCGTGAAGTGGATATTATACTCATCGAGGGATACAAACAGAACCCCTATCCGAAGATCGAGGTCTACAGAAAAGAGATCAGCGGCCAACCCCTCGCCACCAGTGAAGACAACCTCATAGCCATGGTAACCGATGACCCAGTTACAGTGGATGTCGCCAGGTTTCACAAGGAAGACATCGTTGAAATCACGGATTTGATAGTCGATCTTTTTCTGGATCAACGGTGATGGACTCGTAAAAAATCTGAATCTCCTTGCGCAAAGAGGAAGATTTTAATAATAAGAATTTATGAACGACTTTGATTACTGGAAGATTGGCAAGTGGGTTCTTATAGTCCTCCTGGCCGGTTTTATCGGACAGTTTGGGAAGAGTCTTGCCAAATACTTTATGGCAAAGGGGAAAGAGTTACGACAAGAATCGGCATCGAATAAAGCAGAACAATCGGTGGTTGAGATATCGGACGACGGACCGCCAGAGACCCCACCGGCAATTCCCGGAAATCAATCATCCCCTGATTTGACCGGCGAAACGGCCAAAGCACAGAAGAAGGCCCTCAAGACCCTGACCAAGGAGAAAAAGAAAGAGGCCAAGCGCCTGACAAAAGAGGGAGAATAGGATCCTCTCACTGTCTTAAACGATCAGAGGCCCTGCTGTTACGCCCCTATCCAAACGGCACCAAAGACACCTGCGGAATCGCCGAGTCTGTTCTTGAGAATCGGCGTCTCTATTCGCTCGTGGAAGGCTTAATCGCGCACTCGTTCCACTCCACATGTATAGAGTTCCTCTATATTGGAAAGCCCCCCCTCCGATTACTACGGCATCGGGATCGAGAATCGAAATAAGCCCCCCGAGAGATCTCCCAAAATCATCGAGAAACTGTTCAAAGGCATGGACGAAACAGTTGGCGTCGTTGTCCATCGCCACGGGCCTGCCCAATTTGTTCTCCAGATCGGACTTGAAGGGACGGTCGGTGAGACAGGTAAGGTTGGCGTTCTGGACCAGACCGGTACGATTATTCACGGTCCCCGGTATGCCAACGCCCACGGTAAAAGGGCCGGAATCGGAAATATAATCCGCCGTTTCATGGACCAGCGCTACGACGGAAGCGAGGACAGCCGCGTATTGTCCACTTGTCTTTCCCGGTGTGGAAATTCTTTTGCGATAGAGTTCTTCTCCCCGGGGACTGAAGAGAATCAACTCCGTCTTCGTGCCACCCAGATCTATTCCGATTTGATGGGGCTTGATCATAATCTACCTATACCGAGGGAAAGATCATCCCCTTCCTCTTCTTGGAAAAACGCAACAAGCACAAACATGCCAACATCGACATAGCAACATGACATGTTATCAGAACATTTTTTCCGGGGATCTTCGCTCCGGCACATATTCATGGGGTATAGCACCGTCATTCCACTCCTTCGATACATAGAGATTACAGTAACAGCTTCCATACTCCTCCACATCGGGAGCCCGGTATATGCAGGGGCATATGATATCGGAATCCTTCTCCCGGTCTCCCGAAGCCAGCCTGCAGGGGCAAGCCATGTACCCATAACGTCCTTTATTCAAGATGAGCGCATCGATAAGTTCAAAAACACGCTCCAAGTCGTTGCTGAAATAATATCCCTTCGCCTCTTGAATCTTCTTCAGCATCTCATACAGCTTTTCTCTCTCACTCATAACCCAAGGGCCTCCTCTATATCTTTTTCTTTAAAACCGCACACTACCCTATCGCCGATAACAGCCGTCGGAAAAGAACACCGTGGATTGATTTTTTTTAATTCTTCGATTGCTTCACTACGCTCAGAAGATTCCAGAAGATCAACATCAGTACAGTGATAAGAAATGTCATGCTGATCAAGAAATTTCTTCAAGGCCCTGCAATGACTGCATGTGCTCAGTGTAAAAATCTTAATAGTCATGGTCATAGATACTCTCCTTTTTTTACACGATAGGTGATCACAGGGCTTCTTGCCTATATGAGCCCCAACACTGTCCGTGCTCCTTTCGCCGTGGCAACCTGTCGCCCCAGTCTTAAGGTACAGGAACTTGTCACGTGGCAACGCTTTGTCTTTATTCTATATTTTACGTTAATATCGCTTACAAAGGCAATTTTTTTTCTCACCGATGCAATATATGCCATAACAAATCTGAAGAATGGATACCTCCGTTAATTGAAATAACGCTGCAGCAACCCTTACCCCCCCCTCTCCCATCAAAGGAGAGGGGGGTACGAATGCATCAACGATGAGCCAGCCATGGCTATCAGAATGATAAATTCCAATAAATACCGCCTCTTATGACGATTGCAGAAAAGAGTGAGTCAGCAGAGATTTACAATATTGTCTGCAAAGACCCTTCAAGCGTATCGACAACAACGTCAATTTCTTCTTCCGTAATGATAAAGGGTGGTGCTATCATCAATGCATCACCATCGATCCCTGCGAGACCGGTTGCACGATAGAGAATAACGCCATTTTCGAAGATGTTGTCCCATAACCGCTCTGCAATTTTTTCTGCGCGAGGGAAGGGGATTAATGTATCCTTATCCTTGACGATTTCTATTCCCCACATGCAACCGATTCCCCTGATATCTCCGACATGTTTGTGATGTGCAAGCCGTTCTTTCAATTTGTTATGGATCAGTCGTCCCACATTGTCCGCTCTTTCAATTAAATGTTCTCGCTCAATAATATGCAACACTTCCACGCTTGCAGCCGCAGCAACATTGTGATGTGTATAGGTACCTCCATGGGCAAATTGACCGCTTCCGCGAACTATTGCCTCAAAATGTTTTGACTGCACTCCCACGGCAGACAGCGCGGCAGCCCCTCCGGCAAGGCCTTTCCCCAATATCATAATATCCGGTGATACATTAAAATGTTCGGCCGCGAACCAGCGACCTGTTCTTCCCAGACCACACATAACCTCATCTAAAATGAGCAAAACATTATAATGATCGCAGATATCCCTTATAATTCCGAAATAGTCTTCAGGAGGAGGACAGGCTGCTAGCGATGCACCACTAACAGTTTCTGCAAGAAAGGCGGAAATCGTTTCGTGACCAGCTTTTTGAATGACTTCATCAAGGGCATGCGCACATCGTAATCCGCACGTTGGATACTTTAATCCGTATGAACATCTCAGGCAGTACGGCGCCGGTATATGTATCGCATCTTTAAACATTGGTGAGTATGGAGTTCGAAAAGGAGTTCGACCTGTTGCGGCCAGTGCCCCCATTGTCAAGCCGTGGTATGAATTCCATCGTGAAATCAGACGATATTTCTGCGGTCTATCGTGTTCCAGTTGAATAGTCCGTGCCAATTTGATAGCAGTTTCAACCGCCTCGGCACCACCTGATAAAAAATAGAACCGATCAATACCTTTGGGAGTATATTGTGCCAGCTTTCCTGCTAATTCCTCCACCACTGATGTCTGAAACATCGTTCCATGTACGTAATCACATTGTAGCACTTGCTTCCGAACGGCATCCGCAATCTCTCGACGACCATGTCCAACATTAACCAAAACAGGCCCACCACTTGCATCTAAATAGCGCTTACCATTTGATCCATATATATACATGCCTTCGGCTTTTTCAGCTTGAGGAAGTGTACCGTTTAACTTCCTTGGGAAAACATTGCTCGGTGTGGATAGCATCTCTGAGCAGCTCATCTTAAGCCTCCTGAATTTTCCATTTCGTCAGTGAATTTACTTCCTTTCAACGATCATGCAGATACCCTGTCCACCGCCGCCACAGATTGTTTCCAACCCATACTGGACGTCTCGTCGCTTCATCTCGTTGAGTAGCGTTGTTAACCGCATCGTTCCCGTTGCTCCGATTGGGTGCCCCAGGGATATACCGGATCCGTTGATATTTACTTTGTTATCCATAGCATCATCTGCAATTCCCGAGAGCTTCGCATCGGCTAAGGTTTGTGCAGCAAAAGCCTCCTGAATTTCGATAAGATCAATGTCGTCAATCGTAACCCCTGCCTTCTGCAAAGCCTTTTTAACGGACATTGGTACAGCGGGATAGGTAAGCGTTGGGTCAGTCGCAGCAATTGCGCAGGATTTAAAGTATGCCAGTGGTTTAACCCCGAGGTCTTTCGCCTTTTTCTCCGTCATTAAAACAACGGCGGCGGCCCCATCATTTTCAGAAGAAGAATTGCCTGCAGTACAGACGCCATCCTGATAAACGGGACGTAGTTTTGCTAGCCTTTCAATGTTTGTATCACGGCGAGGACTTTCATCGACATCAAAGAGTACAGGGTCTCCCCTCCTCTGAGGTACCGGTACGGGCACGATCTCTTCATCAAATTTATTCATATCTTGAGCGCTGATAGCTCGCTCGTGGCTCCTTGCCGCCCACCGATCGCATTCTTCGCGAGTTATATGCTCTTTTCTCGCCGCAGTCTCTGCCCACGAAATCATAGAGCCCAGCTCACCATATCGATTAATAGGCTGAGACATGACGCGGGCGCGCTGAATCCTGTCGTAGATAGGTATTCCCCACATTGAGAGGGCACCATGTCCCTTTGGCATGAAACCGTGTTTCTCATGCATCTTTCCACCAAGCCCCCACTTGAAATCACCAGGGATATATAGTTCCGCTTGACTCATACTGTCCATACCGCCGGCAACAACGATACTCGCATTGCCTGTTTGGATTTTCATAACACCAAAAAATATCGAATCGAGCCCTGAACAGCATCGCCTATCAAGCACGACGGCAGGAATGGAATCAGGCCAATCTGCGTCCAAAAGGGCCATACGGGCGCCATTTGCACATTCACCATTCTGATATGCTGTACCCATAATTACGTCATCAACGTCACCGGGATTAATTTTGGCACGTGTTACCACTTCATTCAGAATTGCACTGCCAAGCCTGTAGACAGGGATATCTCTCAAACTGCCACCATAACTTCCTATTGGAGTACGTACTGCGCTTACCATAACAACCTTTTCCATATTACACCCGCTTTCTACTTGTGATGTGCAGTTTACAGCTTCTTTCCCTGAGATAAACTGCGTTGACCAATCTTTTTATAGAACCCTTTCTTTTGCCTAAGTTATCAGGTACCTTAGTAAAATTGCTCCTTATCATTTTCAATACTTTAAAAGATCGCCCTTTACTTCGAGTAAATTCTATCAGGATCCAACTCTTCTCGAATCAGTCTCAATTCCTCAGCAGTTGGAGGATCAGAGTCCTGAATGTTTCTTGCCACTTTGATCGGCCAACTTATCTTGTCTCGAACTTCTTCGACACTCACTCCTGGTCGGAGAAAATTGAGAACCATCTCGTTTGATTCCGGGTCAAATCCAAAAATTGCCATATCAGTGACAACCAGTTGTGGTCCTGACCCCGGTATACCCAATTCAGCACGTTCACCTTTCCTACCGCTCAGATAACCGGGACTTGTACAAAAATCCAATTTTTCTACAAAAGTTCTTTTTGTCAATCGTGCTATCATAAATATCTTCTGCGCATGAATAGCGATCTCACAGGCACCGCCGCTTCCGGGTAAACGCACCTTAGGTTTATTGTAGTCACCAATTACTGTAGTATTGAGATTGCCAAATCGGTCAATTTGAGCAGCACCTAAAAAGGCTACTTCTATTCTTCCAGCTTGCAGGTAAAGGGAAAAAAGATCAGCACTGGAACATACAGATTTAGCTCCACTCACCAGGGTTGGATCGCCGATCGAAAGCGGCAATCGTTCTGGGCGGGCCCCAAAGACTCCAGACTCATAAACCAATTCAAGCTCTGGAGAAACAGTTCGTTTAGCTAAATTACAAGCGATATTGGGCAACCCCACTCCTACAAACACAATCCGTTCACCTGCTAATGCCCGTGAAGATGATGCGATCATGAATTCGGAAGGTGTATAATCAGTCATTGTTCACCTCTCCTGATGCATAAAGTCCATAATTCAATGGTTGCGATAGGTTCTCTCCCGGAGCCAAACGCTCCCATATGGATGGTTCCCTTTTTTCTATTTTGTTTAAATAGTCCCCCCAATCTTCGATCCCATAAATCCATTCGTCCAGCCACTCCTTGACTTTCTCCTGATCCCTGGAAATGCGATCCCATTCCAAATAAAATTGGTTATCACGGTCGTAGTACCCCTGAACATAGGAAGGATGCGCACCATGGGGTTGCAGAACCACGGCATCAACAATCAATTGGGGAATAACTGTGAGATTTGGATCACTGCGAATCACTGCCTCATCGACAATCTCTTCAACAACGACAATAACATGCTTGGCCGCAAAGGCGGCTTCCTTTTGAACACCAAGAAATCCCCACAATTGTGTATTCCCATTACTGTCCGCCCGCTGGGCATGAATGATGGTCACATCGGGATTGAGCGGGGGGACTACCGAAATGCGGTCTTTCCCATAGGGATTTTGTACGAATCTGATTTTGGGATTCACCCGGGGCAAATCGGATCCCAGATAGCTATGCAGAGGGTAAAAGGGTAATCCCGAAGAACCGGCGACATATCGGCAGATCATACCATAATGGGAATACTCCTCGATCTCCAGAGGGCAGGGTTGAGCTTTTTCCACTGCGCGACGAATACAATGAAGCGGTCCTACACCGGGATTACCGGCATAACTGAAGACCAGTTTTTTGGCGCAACCCGCCGCTATCATTTGATCATACACAAGATCGGGAGTCATGCGGCAGAGAGTCAAGTCACAACGGCCTTGACGAATGATTTCATGCGCGGCTGCAGAGCATATGAAGGCGGTAAAACCTTCTATTGCTATGGTGTCACCATCATGAACGTTCTTCGAGATTGCCTCCTTCATGCTGACAATTTTCATATTATTTCACCTCTTTGTGCATAAAATGTCTCATATGCCTATAGACAAGAAACTATGGTACAATCTCTCTGCAAAACCCATTTCAGATATGGAAAAGATTGAAATACACTTGCATAAACCGATCGTATCAAAGATCTTACGACGTGATTTCCATGCCTTTTAAAGATTGGCTGATTGTTTTCGCCACATCGCGAAGCCTGGGAATCAGTGTGGCTTCCAAGTCTTTCAATGCGTAGCGTTTTGTCGGAACAGCAATATTTATGGCGGCCAGCGCATATTTGTCGTTGCAAAACAAAGGGACGGCTACCGATCTTAAACCGAGAGAGAACTCTTCATCACTGATTGCATATCCACATTCTCGGATTTGCTTTATTTCTTTCAGAAGATCAGCCTTGCGAGTAATGGTTCGATGTGTAAAGGCGTTCAGTTCCAGGTGGGCAATAAGATCTTGTGTCTTTTCTTCCGATCCAAAGGTCAGCAGAACCTTTCCCATGGAAGTGCAGTGAATGGGGAGCTTTGAGCCAATCATAAGATCATAGGGAAGTATTTTTTCAGTTTTTGCGCGTATCAGGTATATAATTTCACTGCCATTAAGCATGGATAGATTGATAGTTTCGTTGATTTCTTTTGAGAGTTCTTTAATATAGTACCGAGCTATTTTTATCCATCCTAAGGAACGGATTGATGCATAACCAAGGGAGAGAACATGTGGCGTGAGATGATACCGTAGTTGAGCATCACGTTGAATATATCCAAGTTTAGATAAGGTGTAACAAAAACGGGTTGCAGTAGTTTTGTTTGTACCAATTGCTTTGGCTATCTCCGATAGAGTTAGTGGGGTCGGAGATTTCCCGAATGCTTCGAGAACTTTTAATCCTCTTGCTAGAGAGGAAACAAAGTAGTGAGATTGTTTTGCAACTTCAGTCATGCCACAGTCCAATTGTTACGTATTGCGTAACTTAATTACATATAGTGTAACTTCGGATATCATCCCATTTTAGAGATGTCAAGATTTATTTTTATTATTTGGACTATTTTCAGTTAATCTGTGAAGTCTTCCCAATGTGATAGGTGTCCACATAATTTGAGACCGGAGCAACAGGACTTACCTGCGTGCAGTGAATAACAAGAAAGAATAAGATGTTTGATAAAGGATTTAACAGGGAAATCATCAGTTCAGTTTTGGTGGGATGGTGTCAGGTTTCAGCGGTAGAGCGGGATGTAGATATCCCTCCGCATATTACACAGATGACAACGAGAATACCGAAGAAACGATGGTAATACATTTCATGGTAATGGGCACATGAATCGAGAATAAGAGGGCGTCCCTCCTTCCTCCTACAAGCCTGTGATAACGGCTCTCATGAAGGCAGGCAGATCATCGGGTATCAATTCTTTGATATTGGCAATCCTCTTTTCATCGGAGGGATGGGTGCTCATAAATTCAGGCGGCTTCTTTCCCCCCTGTTTTTGTGACATTCTCTCCCAGAATTTCACTCCCTATATCTCTCCCGGTAACAAGGATAAACAGCAACGTTGTTCTATAGACAACTTCACCGGGATACAAGGGAAATGTACACACCGGCATAGGTGGGTCCTGGCTGTTCTGTCATCCAGTACACTGGTTTCTGGAGGCCTTGCAACAGAAGAGGCACAGGAGGGGCTACCGAGGGACCCTTTTGTGCCCCTTTGAAACATTGATAACTATTTCTCTCTTTCCCTTTCCTCTTCAGGGGCTATGGCTTCACTGCCAGTGATCGTCTCGTCGGCAGGAGTTCCTTCATCTGAAACCTCAACGACGACGTCCGCCCTTTCCTGAGGCGACTCCATAATCGCCTGTACCCCCCGGATCTCATCGATCCACAGGGGGTGACGCTTCTCTGCGTAGTCCAGTCTGACGGAAGCGATAAAGGCAAGGATAAAGAGGACGGCGAATATGTTGTGCAGCCATGTCGCCCAGGATACCCAGGCAAAGGCCATCTGGGGATCGTAGATGTTCTTATAGGTCTTGACGATGCTCGATATGATGAGCAGGGCAATGATAGCAGCCATCCCCACATAGGCGATCCGTTGTTCAGGCAGAAACTTATGGAAGGGGGGCTCTTCGCCCTTTCCAAAAAAGGTCTTGATGACATCTATGGATTCCTTCACGTCTCCCTTTTTAGGGAGCATCGCGTTGTGGCGTAGCATGCCGTGATAGACGACATGAAAGAGCGACACGGCGATAAAGACGATTGACGCAATATAGTGAATCTTGAGGGTAAGCATAAAATCACCGGACCATGCCATGCCCGAGATATCGGTTATATAGTAACGCCTCGGCAGGGGCATCTGAAAGAGACCGGAAAGGATCAACACAATTCCCGAAATCGCCAGGAGCCATTGTTCCAGAAGCTCAACCACGCCGTGGCGAACTACGACGCCTTTTTCTTCAATAATTCGATCAGTCATTTTTCTCGGCCCACTTCCTCTTTGATATAACAGACCACACTCCGGCAATCCCGGCGGCAATACCGATGACAGGGGAAAAAACAAGCGATTTTTCCAGTGTACTCATTGCCGCCATAGCTCGTTTCACCGGACCCAGACTGGGTTTTCCCGGCCCCTTATCAATAGCCTTATTCAGTATATCGAAGGGAACGGGAGAGACATAGAAGGTTCCCGTGCCGCCGTTTTCCTTCATCCCGTAGATAAATCCATTCATCTCGGCGGCTCGTTTTTCGGCCATCTTCTTAATATCATTATAGGGCCCTATGGCCATGGCATCCTGCGGGCAAGCATCGATACAGGCAGGCTCTTTCCCCTCATGGAGCAGATCATTACAGAGATCACATTTATACATGACCCCGTTCCCCGCCAGTTCGGGCATTAGCTTGAGATATAGCCCCACACCCGACTGCCGCTGCGGAATGTTCCAGGGACAGACGGTGCGGCACTTTGCCCCCCCGACGCAGAGATTATCGTTTATAACGACGGCGCCGTTTTCATATTTGTGGTTTGCCGCAAAGGGACATATCGTAGCACAGGCGGGATTGTCGCAGTGCATGCATCGCCGGGGAATGAAAACACTTTTCCTCTCTCCTTCGTACTCCACATCGGCCTGTTGCACATAGATAAAGTTGTAGGGTGTCAGGCGATTGGTGACATCCTTCTTTTTTGACCAGTCTTCCGTTTTCCCGCGGGGAAAGAGCTTCGGCAATGGTGAAACCGGTTCGGGAATGATCCCCAGATTTTTATCCCTGCAGGAGGCAACACAGCACGGCTGATCGAAATTGGTACAGCCGTCGCATCGATCCAGGTCTATCATAGTGGCAAGACCCCTGGCGCCCTCTGCGTGAACAGTCCTCGGTATGCCCAAACCTGAAACCATGAGCACTCCCGCCGATGCCTTCATGAAAGACCGTCTCGTTACAGAACCTTCTTTATTAGCGTTCATGATACGTTCTCCATCTCTCAACCGTATAATTACGATTAATTATATGTGGATACAATAACTTCATTACCTATAACCTAGCCATAAATATCGGGAACGTCAAAACATTTCTTGCCAGCGCAGTCGCATATCTCTTTGTTTCATAGACCACCAGGACACGTGAAAATCCGCTCTGTCACAAACCTGTTGCGCCGCTATTATATCAAATGTTATAGGCACCCTGTAAAGTAAAAAATAGAAGGAGTTATTAGTGATAGGCACGCTCGTAAACAGCGGAACGATTCTGGCAGGAAGTTTAATCGGTGTATCACTGGGTAAACGGCTTCCCGAAAATATCAAACGGATAATGATGCAGGCCCTGGGTCTCTCCGTCATTGTCGTCGGTTTGCAGATGGCCCTTTCAGGCACGGTACTGATCGCCATGATCGGCTGTGTCCTGGCCGGAGCTATTATGGGAGAGGCAATCGATATCGAAAAAGGGGTGGCACGAATGGGGGAATGGCTCAAGGCCAGATTCCGTTCAAATTCATCCACCTTCGTCGAGGGCTTTGTCACTGCATCGGTCCTCTACCTTACGGGCGCCATGGTTATCATCGGATCGATCCGAGACGGCACCGTGGGTGATCCCAGCGTACTTTACGTCAAGTCCCTCCTCGACGGTGTTGCCTCCATCGCATTCGCATCATCTCTCGGTATCGGCGTCGCCTTTTCGGCGCTTGCCGTTTTTGTGGTGCAAGGGACCATAACCCTTCTGGCGGGTAAACTGCTCTTTTTGCAGGACCCCAACGTGCTGAATGCCATAACCTCATCGGGGGGCATCCTCATCCTGGGAATCGGTGTCAACATACTGGATGTGACGAAGATCAGAATAGGGAATTTCGTCCCCGCCGTATTCCTCGCGATTATCTGGGCGTTGATATATTATTAGCAGATCCAGATTCGATACCGATGTCGTATCAATCTAGTAATGTCATTTCGACCTTGGTTTTTCAACAAGTCGTCCCGATACAAATCGATGGAGTATACTGGATATAAGATTCTGATAAGGCATACCATCTTCAAGAGCCCGTGCTTGAAGCTCATCAAGGATCCTGGATGAAATTCGAATGTTGACTCGTTTGTCCTTTTTTAAGGTCTGATGTGCATATTCCTTATGCTTTTGAATTTCCTGATTAAGATTATCAGCGGACTGCCACTCTCCCCGCTCATAACTATCAAGAATGCCTTTTTCTTCCTTATCGAGTTTTATTTTGGTCATTTCACTCTCCCAAATAGTCACGAGTTTCGTTACGACTCGGAATTATTGTTTTTAAAAATTTACACTCTTTATCTTCGACACATGGAACCAGATAGACATAATCCTCTATTTTCACAACAAGCATCTGCTGGTTCGGATATTTAGATTGATTGGGATGCTCAAGTATGTCGAGAAGATTACCTCTCTCAATATGCAGAACAATTTGCTCAAAACTGATACCTCGTTCTGCTTTGAGTCTTTCGTTTTTGTCGTGATTCCATTTGTAATATATCATAGGACACCGGATGGCACAATGTGTGCTTATTGTCAATCAATAGCCCTCTGTGCCAATGTAAGTGAGACACTTCCCCCCTTGGAGTTTAGAGTATATTAGAGAGGGCGGGGAGGAGAAATATAATGGAGAAGAAGGATTCGATGTTGGTTAATGAT
>Ga0307990_1003411_pt1 | contig 12125 bp, 12 predicted proteins | sample EllFjometagen129_FD_203168 | JGI IMG/M metagenome (GOLD analysis project Ga0307990, IMG submission 203168) | Marine microbial communities from Ellis Fjord, Antarctic Ocean - #129 | ecosystem: Environmental > Aquatic > Marine > Unclassified | place: Southern Ocean | collected 2014-10-08
AGCAAGTTACCACAACGGATTACAATCATAGTAGACCCAAGGAAAGTCAAAAGCTGCAATAAATTAGGGGGTAATGGGAAGGGTGAAATAAAAATTGCATACAAAAATGGAGCCTATGAAAAAGAAGAAATAATTAGTGTAAATTTTAATATTGAAATAGAAGAGGAAGCATTAGGTCGCTTTAAAATAAATTTATCCTCAGCTTTTGCCCTTCTTGGCATCCCAGTAGGTCATATTGTAGAGCATTATTTTGGTAATCCATCTACAGATTTTTTTGTTTCTATTGCTGGCATCATCGCAGGCATAAAAGTTTTTAGTATACTTTCAGATGAGGGTGGTCGGAAGTATTTTTTGATCAACATTGGTGCATGGTTCGTTTATTTGGTGGTAGTATCAAGTATTTTAGATGAAGGGGCCAGTTTTTTTTATTTTCTCATGTTTGCCTCACTATTTTTCTTGTTAGGCCGCTTACTCTCAAAAAAATTATTTCATTATGGCAAAGACATTATACACATTATTTGGACTGCAACGGGGATTTTGTCATTGGTAATAATTGTTTTTTTTAGTTATGCCAAACAAGAGCAAGAAGCAAAAACGTTTCCGCAAGAAAGCGTCAAAGAACAAAAAGTTAATAAAATTAAACCTAGCCGACTATTTGTTGAGACAGATCCTGCCAATTGCGGGATAAAAATAATGAATATTAAACCCAAATTTTATCAAGGCATGAAATTGGACCCCGGACGATACCATATAGAAGTTTCAGCAAATGGGCATAAAACGGTGAATACATGGGTTGAACTCAGTGCAGGAGAAGATAAGACCATTAATATAGGTATGAAAAAAAATGAGAAAATTATTACTAATCCTCGATATTCATCAGGAAGTCAAATCGGTAAGGAGGGTAAAAAAGCTCATTTTTACAAAGAAGAACAAAATGCTGAAAGATTCTTTGAGGAAATCTTTAGCAAGAGACACAGACTTACTTTCTTCGAAAGTGGATATATACGGCCGAAAAAATTATTTTACCAAAGCGTTTTTCATAAAAATAAAACGAGATATATTAATTATCTACTAAAGTTAAAACACAAAGCACCAGGTTGCCGAATAGAATTTCCCATAGTAGCGCTATATAAAAGAAGTAGTGGAACAATTTTTGCGCGTTTTACTAACAATAGTTATGTTGAACGAACTACGGCAAATTCTTACCATTCACTCGGCAATGGGTGGAAAAAGACTGGAAACTGGCCGATCGATTCTTACAAAGTTGAATTATTTGTCAAAGGAAAAAAGATTTCCAGTAGCAATTTTAAGGTTATTGATTAAAAAAGGAGGTTTTAAAATGAAACACTTAGCAACACCATTCATCGTTTTATTATTGTTAGGGTGTGCTTCCGGTACCCAGCAAGGACAAAATGTAGGCAGTATCGCAGGGGCAATAGTTGGTAGCGTTGTTGGTCATCAATTTGGTGGTGGTTCAGGAAAAACAATTGCAGCTGCAGTAGGAGCAGTTGCCGGAGGGTTAATCGGCTCAGAACTCGGCAGGGTGTATGACAGACTTAACAGGGAGGAACAAAGGATTCACACTAAAACATTATCAAACACAATACAGACATCTAAAATAGGAAAAGGTAATAAATGGTATAATCCTCAAACCGGCAATTCCGGGAGAGTTATTGTTACCGAGCAAGAAGGATATTGTAGGGAATACCAAGAGACAATCGTTATCGAAGGACGAGAACATCAGGCTTATGAAAAAGCCTGCAGACAACCTGACGGTACTTGGAAAATTAAGAATTGAGCCAACTTTAATAAGAAATTAGATGACTGAAAAAATATTGACATTATTAACCGGAGCGTTTATCTATAAAAAAGATTTACAGGTAGGGGTAGCTTCAATTTTTGATGAATTAATCATATTAATCTAATAAACCTTGTATATTATGGAGGTAATTATGGCAAAGAAAGTAAAATGTCCCCGTTGCAAAGGAAAGGGCACGATTAGGGAAAGTGGTATTCTTGGACCCGGAAAAGAAAAGACATGCCCAAACTGTGGTGGTACAGGGTACGTTTACGAGAAAAAATAATATCAGGGAGATGAACTCTTTTTCATGTTTTCCCTTTTGTATTTTTCCCATTTAATAAAAGAAGTTATAGAGGAGAAAAAGAATATGCTCTTCAGTTTTCTTTCCTAAGAAGTGTTAATGCATAAAGGTTAATGAGCAAAAAGCTTTATTTGTGCCTGTAGTGTCTGAATTGCAGATTTCTTCCGTTTTTATATTAACAAATTTATATAATTCTTTATACTATTCTCCGTTGCGGTATAATTGTGCCGCGTTAACCAGCAAATAACATTAAAATTATCGTAAATTAGTTATTGAACACGTTGCTGATTCTTGTGTTTTTTACTTGGGTGTATAACCGAGAAGGAAAACATTTAATGGATAAGAAAGATGATATCAATTCTATTACTCAACCCTTAGAAGAAAGCGAGAAAAATAGGGAGTCTGAGACACCGGATACTAATAATCAAAAATATATTGAGCAATTTGATGAGGGTTGCTTGACTTCTGAATGTGAGGCAAAACAGCAACAGATATTCGGAGCCATAGACAGTTTGGCAACAGAGATGTCCTCTCTAAATCAGATTATACAAGAGAGATTAAGTTATGATCGCACCAAGGAGGAGGCGTTCGAACGACTCTATGTTGAACTCGGAGACCTCAAGAAAAACTCCAAATTTGAGCAAATTCGTCCGATCTATATGGATCTAATACTGCTCTTCGATAGGATCGAGAATATCAGCGCAGATATGTCTCACTCGATGGCATCATCGCCACTATCTGATATACTCAAAACGTTAAGTGATGAGTTACTTGAAATACTGTATCGACGGGAAGTTGAACTTGTCAGTACAACAGATAGATTTGATCCAAGCATTCAGAAAGTCATTGATATTCAATCGAATTGCATTGAGGACGAGAATAACCAAGTTGTTCGGGTAGTTAGAAGAGGATTTAGATACCGGAGCCAGATTCTACGTGCGGAAGAAGTAGTTATTAAGAGATATAGTCCGGGGAACGGTTCGGAATCTGATATACAGAACTATAATAACTAACGGGGGATTGTAAAGATGAACGAGAAGACCATTGTTGGAATTGATCTTGGGACAACATTTTCTGCCATCGCTTATGTCAATCAGCATGGCAAGCCGGAAATCATTCCTAACCGAGAAGGAGACCGCATTACTCCGTCCGTCATCTTTTTCGAAGAGGAAGGAAATCCAATTGTTGGAAAGGAAGCTCGTAACCAAGCGATCATTGAACCGCGATGCACTGTCCGGTTCGTTAAAAGAGAGATGGGTAACCCCTCCTTTCGCTTTAATGTTGGTGGTAGGGACTACTTCCCCGAAGACCTCTCTGCAATGATTCTGAAGAAGTTGAAGAGTGATGCAGAGGATTTCTTGGGAAAAGAGATCCGCAAAGCAGTCATAAGTGTCCCCGCATACTTCAAGGATGCCCAGAGGGAAGCAACGCGTCAAGCAGGGGAAATAGCTGGCCTTGAAGTAATCCGCATTGTAAATGAACCAACTGCTGCTGCCTTGGCTTATGGTCTCGACAAGGTAGAGGAAGATCAGACTATCCTCGTTTATGACTTCGGTGGCGGCACTTTTGATGTGACAGTCATGAAAGTCAGTGAGCAAGAATTTACCATCTTAGCTACCGACGGAGATTCACAGCTAGGCGGGAAAGATATTGACGGATTACTGGTAGATTATTTCGCTGAAGAGTTTCTACGTGAGTACGAGATCGATCTTCGGACCGAGCCTCATACACATCAAGACCTGTGGGACAAAGCGGAGATTGCGAAGAAGGATATCTCATTCAGGAACAATCTTGCGGTAACTCTCTCCGCTGGAGAGAAAACTCTACGCATAGATATTGACCAGCAGATGTTTAACGAACTTATTGAAGACGTAGTCAAACAGACGGAAGAATGTATGAACCGTGTCATCCAAGAATTGGATCTGGATTGGGCTAATATAGACACAGTTCTGTTAGCAGGGGGGTCAAGCCGTATCCCCGCAGTTAGGGAGATGATCGGGCGTAGAACCGATAGGGATATCGCTCTTGACATGAATCCTGACGAATGCGTGGCTTTAGGTGCTGCTATCCAAGCCGCAGTAACAACCATAGAGGCAGAAGGAGTAGACTTCGCGCCTCCGCTTGAGAGTGGCTCTGATATTGTAGTTCATGACGTAGCTTCTCATAGTTTGGGTGTTAAAGCGTTGTCGCCCGACCGTGAGAAATATGTAAATAGTATTATCATACCACGCTTTACGCCGATGCCTTGCGAACGAACACGTACCTATGCTACGAATGAGGACAATCAAAACAGTGTTGAGATTGAGGTTTTACAGGGAGAGGATGAAGATCCTCGATCTCCTAAGGTAAATCTGATCGGTAAAGCTGGATTAAAAAACCTACCACCGCACAAGGCAGGTGAACTGGTCATCGAAATAACACTTAGTTACAATGCTGACGGCGTTATTGAGGTAGTGGCAAAGGAACTTGAGAGTGGACAGATGACACGCGAGGTGGTTATGCAGAAATTCGGGGAGTTATCGCCAGAGATTCTAAAAGAGAAGCAGAATTTGATATATCAAACTGAATTGTGATTTTTCCATGGTTCGGATTCTCCAAAAGAATAAACTGTCGACTATGCTCCTCAACGTGGTGAAAAATAGTGGATATGATGTAAACTCACTGTTTGTAGCGTTTTTGATAGGAGGTAAAGGATATGGGCAGGATTGTCGGCATAGACTTAGGCACAACATTTTCTTCTATTGCCATAGTGAATCAATATGGAAAACCGGAAATTATTCCAAATCGTGAGGGAGAGCGCATTACACCCTCCGCCGTACTTTTCGATAATGGTATGCCTATTGTAGGCAGTATTGCAAAACGTTCTGCGGTTAATAGCCCTGTAAATGTCGTGCAATTCGTCAAACGGCAAATGGGTAATCCTTCCTGGAAGTTTCCTATGGAGAACGCCGAGGTATATACGCCTGAAGATATATCGGCTATAATCCTCAAGCGTCTGAAGGAGGACGCAGAGACAATGCTCGGTGAGAAGTTCCATGATGCCGTAATTACTGTTCCTGCCTACTTTAATGATGCCCAGCGTAAAGCAACCCAAGACGCTGGCCGCATTGCTGGATTTAATGTCTTAAGGATTATCAATGAGCCGACTGCTGCTGCGTTAGCATATGGATTCGATAAGGCTGAGCAACAGTTAACCATATTGGTATACGATCTCGGCGGCGGCACATTCGATGTCACAATTATGCGTCTTAACAGAAGTAAAATAGAGATTGTAGCCACAGGAGGTGCTAAAGATCTAGGTGGATTTAACTGGGATAATAAACTTATGATAATGCTGAATGAGGAGTTTCAAAAACAAGGAGGTACAGATTTATTTGAATCTCCTTTTCTTGAACAGGACCTCCGCGATAAAGCCGAGATTGCCAAGAAAACTCTCTCCTATAGAGACAAGACAAACGTTTTCCTCTCGTCTGGTGGAAAAAATATCTCCATTCCTTTGTCCCGTGAACAGTTCGAGGAAGCCACAAGACCACTCTTGAGTAGAACTGAGAACATTATGGGATTTGTACTTGAAGATGCTTGTCTCCAGTGGAAAGATATCAGCAAAGTTTTGCTTGTTGGAGGCTCTACTCGCATGAGTGCAGTTCCTGTATTGATCGAAAAGGTTACTGGAAAGAAGCCATCCATGGAAGTTCATACGGATGAAGTTGTCACATTAGGGGCTGCTCTGCAAGGAGCTTTGCTGCAGGCCGAGAAAGGGGGGATTGACTTAGTCGAACAGGAGTCTTTTCCTTTGGTTGAGATCATAGATGTTAATTCCCATAGTATGGGTGTTATAGCTCTCGATGAAAAGGGAAAAGAGTTCAACGCCATTGTTTTGAATCGAAACACCCCGGTTCCCTGCAAAGTTAGTGATGTCTTCCAAACGATTGTAGACAACCAGACTATGCTGCATGTCCAGGTAACACAGGGAGAGGAAGCAAATCCAGATTACGTGGAAATTATGAGAGAGGTAACCATGAATATCCCACCGTATCCAAACGGTGCGCTCGTTGAGGTATTTTTCGAATATGATCTTAACCAAAATATCTGTGTTACAGTTATGGATTTGACTGCCGGTAAACAGCTTGGTAAGGAGATTCAGATTAAGCTGACTTTGAACCTGACTGAGTTGGAAGTCCAGGCGAAGGAGCGAAAAATGCGTAAACTACACATTAGCTGACACAAATAGAAGGAGTTTGTAGAAAGTCTGTATAACAAAAAAAAGGGTGGAAGTTATTGTAAGAGCCCGATTGGGGTATTTGATCGAGAAAGATTGCTTGAAAATTGTTTAAAAAGCTATAAAGCTAAATGGGGCAATTCCAGGAGGGATGCCTACATTTTATATGCTGGTTGGATGAAAATTGGGGACGCATCTTTAGCTAACGAGGGCATGATTGAGGCAGAGGACATGGTTATACAACAAATGATCTGACGATGATGGTATTAGAGCAATACGGCAAGAGAAACAAATGTTCCCAATTTAACCAGTCGTTTGTCTGATCGATTTCGTGTGAGCGTTTTGATAATGCCTGCTAAAGGAAAGGAGTATTTAGGGATGAAGAGAACACAGGAAGCTTTGAAAAATGTAGTTAACTACGATGCGGTTACTGGAATTTCACCATTAGAACCACCAGCTGTCAAAAAGGTAGATATTCCCAAGTTTATTGTTTGTCCGAAGTTTGATAGGGCTTCACAGAGAATTGACCGTACAATGGAGCGATACAATAACAAGGTGAATGATTTTCAAGAAAGGTTACAGCAAAGTAATAATGAAGTAGATGCCATGGAGAGGGAACTTAAAGGGTGGGAAAAAAAGACATCGGGGTATGTTGATAATACTAGTGCAAATGCTGTTACACGTCATAATGATGCAGTAGATCAGTCACGCCGACTTCGGGACAGAATCTCAGATGCAATCGGCAGGCATAATGATTTTCTTGAAAGATACAAAGATGCTGTAAGAGATGCTGAAGAGAAGCTCGATGAACTCACTCAAGAAGCTCTGTTGGTGATTGATGATGATATTGTCACAGTGCTGGATAAATGCAGTCAAACTGCTGAGCGTCTTTCGGACAGCGAGAACTCCTATGATGCTTTAGCTGCTCTCGATAGTTGTTTTATGGCACTTAAGGTCTTTCGTTCTTTTGAGGAACATATGGACGGAAATGTTGCACGGGAAGAGGCCCGGAAAAAATACAGCGAGATAAGTAAATTGTTTGCTGAGTTATGTGACAAAGAGGATATCCGTAATTCACTTGCTGATATCTTTCGCAGAAACATCTATCTCATCGAGAAGAATGAGGAGATATACACTCAATTGCTTAAGGTAATCGAGGAGGTAGATCAGAAAACATTGGACGAAATGACTCAGTCTTACCAGAGAACATTTGCAGAGAAATTCGTTACAGACTTTGAGTATAAGGGCATCATTGATCCCTCCGAACTAGCGTCCATAATAGCTGAGATTCACAAGACAATAGGTGCTATTAAGGCTAACTTTGGTAAGGTACAGGATATCGATGAACCTACTCAATCCACAGCCGAAGCCGGCGTGAATGCATATCGGAATGCAGAATCTCTGATAGAAACGATGAAGAGCAACGTGGAGGAAATGCGTGACGACCTTTTCTTCGAAAGACACTTTGCCTGCGACATGGTAGAGGAATCTGTAATGGAAGGCTTCTATGAAGAAGATATTCGGTCGTCAGTAACTGCACTCCGCAAGCAATTGTCAAAACTTATTGGGGAGGAACAGATAGATACGGTGGTTATGGAGCAGGAGGACCGATACTCCTTAGAGAAGGCCAAAAAATCCATCGGGCAGGCTGACCTTCTTCGTCTGCAAGCAAAGCGAGATCAAGTAGAAGGTTATACCAAGAAGCTTTCCGGTATGATTGCTGATGCAGAAGCTGATATACAGGAGGCAGAATTGGTCCCGGCGAAGAACGCAAATAAGTTTCGATCAGCAGCATCTACATTCTACATTTTGTCCTGTATACCGTTTATTGGCTTTGCTTTTGCCTTGAATATGCTTAAGAAGATCGAAGAGTTCGCGCCCGGGTTTAGTAGCACCAACGAGATATATAGGAATCTTGGGACTGAGATAGCCTCTAAAAATAAGACCATAATGGCAGTAAATCTATTCCTTGGAGTAGTCCTAGGAATTGTTGGAATCATTGTTTGTCTCGCATTAAAAGTTGGTTCAGGGGTTGGTTTTAGAATAGTCTTTCCAGGTGCCATACTGGTGCTCTACGTGATTACATGGATGATCTTAGCTAACGCTGACAAGAGTCTTCAGTCTTACATGACCTCTCCTCGGGGCTGACCCATGAACCTGGGTCAGCAACCGGAATAAAATTTACTTTAAACGGCCTAAAATTGAGCTTTCTCAAAAAAATTGATTTAGTCCTAAACAAATTATTTCAATGAATCTATATTAGCCTGGATATTTATTAACCAACGAGTATCCAGTGGCTAAATTATGATTCAAATCCACTTCAGTGATGAAGAAATCGAGGCTTTAAAGTGTGAACGTTATCATCATCCTCATCCAAGGGTTCAACGAAAAATGGAGGCCTTGTTACTAAAAAGTCAAAATATAGCGCATAAATAAATTTTCGAAATTATCGTCATATCCGCAAATACTTTAAGACATTATCTCCAGGCATATATTGAAGGTGGGATAGACAGATTAAAGGAAGTACAATTTTATCGCCTGCAAAGGAAACTCTTAAAGCATAAAAATACGATTGAAGATTATTTTCGTCAATATCTGCCAACTACTATAAAAGAAACAATCGCAAAGATTTAGGAACTAACAGGGATAAAACGAGGCCCGACTCAAACCCGTAAATTTTTAAAATCCATCGGTATGCGCCTATTGAAAGTTGGTGTTATTCCTACAAAGGCTGGCCCAGATAAACAGGAAGAGTTTAAAAAAAACGTTTGAACCTCGCTTAGAGGAAGCCAAATCCGGCAAAAGGATCGTGTTTTTTCTGGATGCGGCCTATTTTGTCCCCAGCCCATATATAGGTTTCCTCTGGTGCTTCACAAGGATGTTTATCAAAAGCCCATCAGGGAGAAATTGTTTCAACCTATTAGGTGCGTTAAATGCAATTATACATGAACTTATAGTGATCACTGATGACAAATATATCAATGCATGCAGCTTCTGTGAGCTGCTTTGGAATATTAGTTGTAAATATGCAAATATTAATATTCCGATAACCCTTGTATTGGATAACGCGCGATATCAAAAATGCAAACTTGTATTTTATTTTGCCAAGTTATTGGATATCGAATTGGTTTATCTATCTACATATTCACTAAATTTAAATCTCATTGAACGTCTATGGAAATTTGTTAAGAAGAAATGTTTATTTTCAAAATACTATCCTGATTTTAGATCATTAAAAGGTAGCATTTCTGATTGTATCAGTAAAACACATACTGAACACAAAAAAGAGTTGAGTTTTTTGCTCACATTAAATTTCAAAACTTTTAAAAAAGATCAAATGCTAAAGTTATGAAGTAAAGTCGTTCTCAGTAAAAGCGCAATTATGGGCCGTTTGCAGTTTAGAAAAGACAATCGGCTCTTCCTGTGCGAGTTCGTAAGAACTATATGAAGGATGGACACCGTTATCAAGCCAATGCAATTTTCAAACAGAAGGGAATAGGATGCCTGCTGAATCATACGATAATTATCTTCGATTGATAAAGTTGACACGCAACGCTTCGGAAAAAGAGATACGTGCTGCAATCACGAAAGAGCAGCGCGTCCTGATACAGCGCATGAATTCATCCAAGCTAGAGCTAAGACAAGAAGCTGAACGCATGATGTCAACTCTAGAAGCAGCTGAGAAGATACTGCTCGGTCCAGAAGGTCAGATAATCAGAAGTCAACAAAAGGAGCATACAGGCTTTGATTCGACTCCGCAAGTCGATTTTTTGATGGACGTTGAGACTATTGCAAGATCAATAGAATGGGTTGCATGCAATAGGGGGCGTAAAGCTCAAGAGAGACGAGGTACAGTTCGATATAAAAGTGCAGTGATTTTCCACAATGGAATTGATTACCTTGTTGAGGAGAGTGTGCATAAGAAGTATCAAACTGAGCAGGATAGAAAGAGGTGTAGTGCGAATCAAGGAGATCTGGTGTTATTCGACTGGTATTACATGAACACAGAGAAGGCAGATCAAGGCAGTGTAAAGACATACATCCCCGGTCCTTGGGTCACAGATCTGAGTGAATGGTGTCAAAGCTTGAATTGTGAATTAATGTTTGATTAGTTTTTACTACAACTCAAAATAGGAGTTTATGATATGCCAAAGAGAGTGTGTGATGTTTGTGGGAAATCGAAAGAGGTAAGAGGAGGAAAAACCTGCGAAAAAGGACATTTCATATGTGCAAGTTGTGTAGATATGGGGATGTTTGCTGGCAGGCGCACTCAATGCCCTCTTTGTAACTCAAAATTAAGGTGAATTCCGGCTATCAATTGGCTCCACTTTGACTGGAATGGCGTTATGTCTTTAGCTGATAAATAATCTTTTTAAGTCTCGATTTGTCAATTGCTTCAGCCATTACTGAGCAGGTTTTCCGGCAAGTTAGCTTTTCATTGGTATAGATTATGGCTATCAAAGAGATTGATTCGATTCGCTTGGAATAACAAAACTATAATTTTTAGTCTCTTTCAGATTTAAAGGCAGTCATTGCCTCCTCTATGATTTCCTCTCCACGACCAAAATACCGTGGAGAAAAATGAAAGGTTGTTAAATCTTTAACTCCTGCCTTTGCACCTATCAAACCAGCCTCTTTAGCAGTAAGATGATACTTCATTTTCGCCATGTTTCTATCTTTTTCTAAGAAGGGGGCCTCAATAAAAAGGTGAGTCGAATTCCGGGCTAATTTCACGGCCTTTTTTATATTCTCATGGCTTCCTATTACGTCGGTAATATAGGTAATTTTTTGCCCTGGTGATATCCTTGCAATTTTATCGATTAATGTATCCATAGGAAATAATTTTTCCTTTATGTTTTGATTTTTTTCCTTCCATGCCACCCTAAACATTTGGCCGGAATCTTGCCCTTCGTATACTGCATTTTTGAATTCCTTAATCCATGGACCTACTAAAAGATCAAGTTCCTTAAGCCCCTCTTTAATTATATTTATTGAAAAATTTTCTTTTAGTGACAGCCCCATACTGTCAATCTTATGATCCAGCAGAACTGCATTAACTGAGAAGGATTGCTCGGAAAGCAGTGTCCCTGTAAAGGGCAACTTTTCTGGTGGGCTGAGTGCCTTAAATCTGTCTCTACTTTTATATTTCTGAACAAAGATATATTTTTCATGTACTTCTGTAACAACTAAAGAAAGGGTATTCTCATAATTTTCTATGAGGTTCCAGATTTAGGCATTTAATGTAACTAAATTGCTATAAAACTTTTTTAGCTCTTCTACCCTTTTCTTTGCCTTATCGTATTTTTCATCACTCATCATTATTTCCTTTTTTTGAGTTAATGTTTCTTGTTAATGTTCAGGTTAATAACCTAACAGGTTATAATCAAGTTAAAAAATACAAAACAATGAAAATTATACTACATCTTTTGTTCGGTAAATGACCCCGACGCTTTAATTCAAGTCTAAAAATGAGAGAAACTTATAAGTTTCATAATCGACTATTTTATTTTCTAATTTTCAATGTAGTTTCTTAGGAGCGTTTTCCGTAAAACTGAAATAAACAGTTACATAATGATGCATTATAGAGTATATTTCATTGAATAAAAATTAAAAAAGTTATTACATAAAAGATGAAGTAATATCTCAATAAACCTGTATCTTACATTTAAAAAAAGACCATGACTGAAGAGTTTAGATCAATTATATATAGATTAATTAAACCTGCAGAAGAAGAAATCAATTTCTCTATATTTGACCCGGTAAAACAGTTCAATGAAAAACGAACAGATGATGCCGGCATTGCT
>Ga0307990_1003415_pt1 | contig 12114 bp, 10 predicted proteins | sample EllFjometagen129_FD_203168 | JGI IMG/M metagenome (GOLD analysis project Ga0307990, IMG submission 203168) | Marine microbial communities from Ellis Fjord, Antarctic Ocean - #129 | ecosystem: Environmental > Aquatic > Marine > Unclassified | place: Southern Ocean | collected 2014-10-08
CGGGGGCGACCCCGTGTCGGTTCGATTCCGACCTCCGGCACCATCAATAATTACAAGGGGTTACAGTCTTATGGCTGTAACCCCTTGTTTGTTTTTAGAAGGTGGTATGTGTAATCCCTGTGTAATCGTGCCAAAATTTTATATCTGTAAAATTAGGCTTCTTGTCTTTTTATTTCTGTATCAAAAATGGCATCGTAACGTTGCTCCAGCTTGTTCATGGCTGATTTGATGTGTTCGCCGTTCTGGTGGCTGTAACGAGCTACCATTTGCAGAGTTTTGTGTCCCGAGATTCGTTGTACAGTAGGGAGGTCGACACCGGCCTGTACGAGGTGAGTTATAGCGGTGTGGCGCAGTGTATGGATAACGACTTGTTTCGGGTCCAGCCCAGCGGCTTTAACGACAGATCTGAAGGCCTGGTCAGGCCAGGTGATGTGTCCGTTTTTTGACTGCTTGGAAGGAAATAGCCAGACCTGGTTTGGCTCGGTTGTTTTGAGGGATCCCGACAGGTAGTTTGCGATACTTTTTGTGATTGGTTGTTCCCTTGCCCCCGTTTTAGCCTTTGGGATATAGATTGCGCGCTTATCAAGGTCGATATTTGCCAGGCGAATGCTAAGAATCTCCGATTTTCGCATGGATGTCCCTAAAGCAATCCTGATAAATGGATAGATGAAATAACTCTGATGTTTGCCCGCCGCTTCAAGTAGGTTTGTGATTTGGGTTTGGGTGAGATAGACTATTCTGCCGCTATCTTCCTTTAAGCGATTTATCTTGGCGGGACGATAATTGATCCATTTCCACTCCACAGACTTTGTGAAGAGATGAGACAAAGCGGCCAATTCCCTATTAATAGTACCATTAGAGGCACCTTCTTCTGTTCTTGATTTTTTATAACGCTCAAGATCAAAGGTCGCTATGCTCGACAGTGGCTTATCTTTAAAAAACGGGCATAGATGCAGTACTAAGCGCTGCTTTTTTCGCTCAACATCCTTACCTCCTTCCTGCTCCAGCTTCTCCAGATATGCTTTTGCTGCCTTTTGAAACCCAAGCACAACTTTTCTGCCTTGCGGCAGATTGAGTCTGTCTTGTCGGGCCTCACTTCGGGATTGCTCGATAAAATCTTCGGCTTGTCTTCTGGTTGTACCTTCAGATTCCGTGCCTATTACGCGATGAATGCGGATCCCATCCACCATGATATTGACGGAGTACCGTCCGTCGCCATTGGTAAGCCGCTCAAACGATATTCCATGTTCTTGTAGTTTTTCTCCGGGCTTAACTTTACGAATGCTTGTTCGGGTTAGTTTCTGGAACTTAAGTGACATAGCTACCTCCTAAAATGGGATTTCAACCCCACTACTTGTCATATGCCGAATCTCGCTCTCAGGTAAAACCGGCAATGAATCCCCGTCCTCATCCCCATTCGCAACCTTCTGCAACAGATCCCAACAGCCTCGAACTCTTTGATACCAGATGTTGTTAGAATCGGTAGACCAAATTAAGGCACTACTAAGTTTATCATTTTTTTCGACACGCAGAAAAAAATATGGCGTCTCTTTTATTGTTTTCCAGAGTCGTTCTTCGTCAAAATTCAACAGTTCAGGACAGGCCTCTGCAAACTTTATAAAACGATCTGCCTCATCAACATCCCAAATAATTGCAGTAGCTTTAAGCGCAGAGGTCTCGTAATTTTCATGATTTTCATGATCTCTGATTTTAACTTTCTCTCGTGAGACCACTTCCCCTATAGCCCACTCTACGAAACTTGAAAGCGTTCGTCTTTGATCCCGGGCAACCAATTCGGCGGCAAATCTCAATTTTTGATCAAGCCGAACAGTAATTACTTCTGATCTTGCCAGTTTGCCGCCTTTCCCTTTTTTTTGTGCCACCATGGTCATGCCTCCTGCATTAGACTATTAATAGTTCTATGAAATTCTTAAATCTTTATAGCAGTACAATTAGAGTTTGACAAGATATATTTTCGCTGCTATAGTTATATGAGTTTAAGTTAGTACGCTTTGCCTTCTATGTTATGACGTTTTTACAACCTAAAGAGGAGATATTTATTATGGAACAATCCCTACAATCAGTTGAGACCGTAACGGTAAAAATGTATCCTGACGGCAGACTGGACAGCAAAAACGCCTCCCGCTATCTCGGCTTTGAGGAAAAGACCCTGGCTATGAAGCGTAGCGATGGTAGCGGTCCTCGTTTTATCAAACGTGGCCGCATCTTTTATTTTAAGGAGGATCTGGACGCCTGGATAAGCCAGGCGACAAAAGCTACCAGCACCGCTCAAGCGCGTCTGGCGTAAAGGCACACAGTACCGAAAAGTCTACCAAAGATTTTCCGGGCAGGCGTGGTGTGTGGATCCTCTGATAAGCGAGAGGATCTTAAAGAAACACACGTAGAGTTGCAACCATACTGAAAAAAGGTACCCATGGCGGCCAACGGAATTTATCTCGAAAGAGAATTATATAAGTCTGAAGCATTTAAAAAGCTCAGCAAGGCTCAGGTGGAAATCCTGTTTCTTTTAATGGAGAGACGAATAATCAATAAGCAGAAAACGCCTAAGGGTAAGCGCGACAAAAAAAATATTATCAATAATGGTGAAATCATATTTACTTACAAAGAGGCCGAAAAGCTAAAGTACTCCAGAAGGACGTTTGCCAATGCAATCAGCAGGCTGGTTGAGGTCGGTCTTGTTGATATCGCCCATCTTGGGAATGGTTCGATAAAAGGAGATTGTAGCAAGTATGGTTTTTATGACAGGTGGAAAAAATACGGTAGGCCTGACTTTGTAAAGAAAAAAAGGGATAAAGACTCCAGGCGGTCGCATTCATTTGATGACTACAATAAATCAAGAAAAAAGAGGGATGTAAAACCAATTGATATCATACAAAACCTTGACGAAGCTGCATCATTTTAACACATAAGTGTATTGATTTACACTTGCAATCATAAAATAGAGTGTTAACTTTTTCACTGCCTTGAAAATAGAGGAGTGAAAAACTGTACACTTAACAATTTTCACCTAAAGATAATAAGTTATTGTCTTTAATGATCTTTTCCAGTTTTTATGGTTTAGCGTCGAGATATGTGCTCAAGTGAAAATTGCGACACTATCTTAAAGACTACTCCATACCACAGGGTAACATGGATACTTTGCAGGAATTTTTCTGACCACAATTAAACCCTGAAGCACTAAAAGATATAGAGATTTATGCGGCGGCATTTTTCGCGGCCAAAATCAACCCCGCAAAAACAATCATTGCTTAATGATTTCGATAAAAAAGTGAGGTGAAAATGACCAAAAAGAAAAAAGAGTTAGCTCAAAGACAATCAGATCAGGCACGAACTTACGTTGAGCGATACGAGACAAGACTGCAACCTCCGAAGTTTAAAGCTGAGTACTCAGAAGATTCTGGTATTACAGTTGATCTTGATGCTAAGCCAGGTGACGCATACAATGCCGTACTTGCCGTAATTCAGGATGCCAGCGGTATGGCCGACGTCAAAGTGGGTTCTCATTTGATAGGGCAAGCAGCTGTGTACTGTTTAAATCAAAGCCCAGAGAGCTTTCAGACCGCAATGAATAGAGTGTCATCATTAATGCTTGAAATGAAGCCCCAAGACGCCTTTGAGGGTTTGTTGATTGCCCAGATGGCTGCAACACACAATCAGGCAATGGACTGTTTAAGCCGTGCAGAGCAGACTGGTACGGTTGTGCAGCGTGAGATGTATCTTCGGTTTGCCGACAGGTTTTTGCGGACATATACAACCCAGATGGAAGCTTTATCTAAGCACCGACGTGGCGGCCAGCAGAAGGTCATTGTCGAACATGTTCATGTTCATGAAGGTGGCCAAGCGATCGTTGGTAATATTGAAAATCACAGAGGGGGTGGTGGGGATGCCAATAAAAAGTGACAATCGACCCCATGCAAGCCGAAGATGTGGTGCCAAAACGAGAAGCGGTACTCCTTGTCTCAACTGGGCCATGCCGAATGGCCGCTGCCGGATGCACGGCGGTAGATCGACGGGAGCCCCGAAAGGCAATCAGAATGCCTTAAAACATGGACGTAGGAGTCAAGCATTCACTGAAGAGCGAAAACAGATGATGGAAACCTTAAGAGAATATCAGAATCTTACGAAGAGCGTTTGACATTTGTAATGCTTTCCAGCTATGTTTCCGATTCCCCTGCAGCCCTGACCATTTTCTGGAATGGCAAAACAATTACTTTGAGTCAGAAACTATGAGTGAAGATTTTTTCCTTATCAATGGCTCCCTTGGCGATAAAGAACAAAACAACAACGACAATAACAACGGTCCTGTAGGATGCGGAGTTATTATCGCCCTTATTCTGGTTTTGTTCTTATTGGCAAGATGTCTAATTTGATCTTTCCCAAGATAGGGATTGCGTCTCTGCCATCACTACTCAACTATAGCTTTTATCAATGCATCTCGGGCATCGGCGTAAAATTGAATATCGATCTTGGTCGCCATATCATCGGAAAGATCAATCAACTGGCGCCGGCAGGAGACCGGCATCAGGAGAGCCACCGCCCCCTTTTCAACAGCGATTTCGGCGAGGATAACCGGATTGTACACGGGCTCAAGCGACCCTCCTAGATTAAGCTCACCCACGACAATCAGGCCGCCCTTAACACTTTTCTTAAGTAGAGCCGTACACATGGCAACCAGGCCGGCCACCCCGATTTTCCCACCCGAGCGGGCCGTATCAAAGGCCCTAAACTGGGCCGAAAATTGATGCTGACGCGGCTCGCGGTCGCCGACCAGTTGCAGGGCCCGGGCATAAAGGTTTTGCAAAGCGCAGCCCATACTCTCGCGAAAAGCGGGAGGCACGGGTTTATTGAGAATCTCAAGACCAGAACCCGGCCCTTCATTAACCTCAATCCGATAAAGACCAGGATGCTCCGGTTCGGCTCCCGGACTAATCGTCCAGATCTGACCCGGCTCCAGAGGATCGCTGCCAATACTGTTATCGCTCTGCAGTTCGGGGGTAGAGACAAATTTTTCAACGCCTTCAAGCCCCATGACATAGCTGAAATGGGTATTGCGGAACTCGGCCGCACCAATCCTTTTCTGCTGCTCCTTAACACGACGCCGGGCCTCTAAAGCGATACGAACGGCCCACTCCAGATCTTCGTCGGGGATCTCCTGCTCGCTGTCTGGGTAGAGTAGTTTAAGCAGGCCGCTAACTGTTTTATTGACGGCATTGGTATCCCGCCCAGATAGCGACCCACCAAAAAACACCCGGTTCTGGAGAGCGCCGATCCGACTCTGGTTACGAAGCTGAGTCCAGCACTCGGAGAGGAAATCACTGACCAAGCCAAAGTGATCGGTCAGCAGCTCTTTACTGACCTTGGGAACATCCCAACCCGGCAGGTAGGCATGCAGACGATCCATAAAGGCCGTATCGTCGCGCATCTCCAGCGGCAGAGGGCCAAAAAGATGACCGATACGCTGCTGATGTTCAACATCAACCTCAAAATTTCCCACCAGCACGATACTGCCGTCAGCCCGAATGCTCTCCTTGCCCCGACTGAACTCACCGGACTCCATATAGCCCTTCATGATATTGACGCCATCCTTCTGGTCAAAGGAAATCCCGGAAATCTCATCGAAGCAAACCACGTCATACTGACAAACCAGGCCACGCTGGCCGTTAGCATTATTGACAAACATCCGGGCGACCGTGGCTTTACCACCGGAAATCAGATGGGCGTAAGGTGAAACCTGCTGAAAGAGATGGCTTTTGCCGGTCCCCCGCGGCCCCAGTTCGACCATATTATAGTTTCGTTCGACAAAAGGCACCATGCGCAGGAGAAAGGCATCCTGTTGCCGCTTATTTAACGTCAGGGGTTCAATCCCGATAGAGCGCAGGAGAAAAGTCTTCCAATCTTCACTCGAAAAGTTTTTGCGGGCATCGGCCAGAATCTCCAGGATATCTCTTTTAGAGAGCTGAATCTCCCTTAATGCGGCGACTGCGAAAGGCCGACCACTACGTTCCTGGGCAATAAGCGGATCGTAGCTGATCGTGATCTCGGCATAAAAACCACCGGTCAACATGCGTTCGTGATGTCGCACCAGTTCATCTTCAATCCGGGCATCGTTTATCCTTAAGCTGGGGATCGTCGCCAGATAGCAATCGGAGCGGGCATCAAGCCGGCCTGTAATCAGATCGATAATCTTAACATCACCCGTTTCCCGGGCCCGGGATTTAAAAAGCTCCTCTTCTCCAGCTTTAACGGTGCGATCCTTAAGCTGGCGTTGAACTATCTCCAGACCCTCTTCGATCTCCTGCGGGTCGATACTGGCACAATAGCGTCCAAGAAGAAATTCGACAACATAAGTTGGCACCGGAAACTGCCGGCTAAAGGTGCGTACCAGATCCTTACGCACCAGGTAACCTTCAAAAGCCGTCGCTGCCATTTGATCTATGTGATCAAGATCCATCATCTCTCTTCTCCACCAATAATCGTTGCAAGTTGGGTAATCACCATATCATCTTCGCCCAGTATTATCAGACTTGCGGTTTCTCCGATAAAATCTTCATTTTCGACGACAACCGAAGCCTTACCGTCATCAAATTCATTAATATTACTGACCAAAGAACTCGCCGCATCAGCAGTCTGACGCCTAAGGTCAAGCCGCAAACAAAGATCAGTCCGATCAATCGTCACTCGGCAGCGCAGACCGTGCCACTTGACCAGCGTAATCGTTACCAGTGTTTTAGCCTTGGACAAAGACTCGCTGACAGTCAACTGCAGGGTCAGACACTCCTGCAGGCTCAAGCCCCCATGCGCATACTCCTGACCAGCTTTATAGCAGCTGATGCCAGCGGCCAGAGCAACCAACTGCTCCGGATTCCAGAACCAGGGATAAAGCCGCTCATCGGTCTGGGCCCCATCTTTAAGCGAGGCGCAGCGGCCCCACTTGTTTTCCGCCAAACAGGCCGCAAGGCTAGTCTTCGGGAGCCCCCCGGGCAAGAGCAGCCAGCCGTGATCGGTAACCACCTGCACATGCTGCCAACCGGCCTTAAGCAGGGCCATAATGCGGTCGTAAATATCACGCAAGAGATCATCAAGGTGGCGAGCCATCTTCCAGCCCTGGTGATGACCCTCATGATCGATATCACCATATTCACTCCAGGCCTGTCCCTGACTGTCGCCACACTCACCTGGGCCTAGAATCTGCCAGCCATTTTCACTAATACTCTTTTTTAAGAGATAGGAGGTAATCGGCTCAAAAGCGTAGCCGGCGCCCACCTCGGCGACTTTACCGGAACCAAATAACGGGGCCACTGCCGGCTTCCCGGTAGCGGTAAGGCTCGGCAATGGCACCCAGTAGGGAGTGGTCTCAACCTGACAGCCACCGGCCTGCAAGCTTGCCGATAAACGCTGAGCCAGATCGAAACGCAGGCCGTCAACAAAAAGGCGGCAGGTCCCCGCCTGACCAACGACCGGAGTTGCCTCCAGAATAGTTTTCCCGGGATAAGAGTCCTTAGCAACCAGCTCCTGAAGATAACGCGCCGCATCCTCAGCCCAAGGCAGATAGACGGCCCGGATAGCCTTCTCTACAGCCGCAAAGTCATTCGTTTTATCAACCAAGGCTAACGTCTTAAGCAAGGCGTCATCTACCCGCCAGCCACAATCGCTATAAGCCTTGACCATATCTTCCAGAGAACCAGCGGCTAAAGTTTTTCCGGAAACCTCAGCTAACTCGGCCAGGGACTTTAGAACCCGAGCCAGAGGAGCCTCACCGAGCTCGGCCCAGACCAGATCGCGGCGTTGACCATGTTGTTTCTCAAGATCAATTATCTTTACCCGGGCGGCCGCCGAGGTCAGGCTTTCCAGGGTTGTCAGTTCCTGACGGAGAGTGGCTTCCTGCTCGTCGTTCCACTGCGGCCAGCCGGCAAAGGCACCATCATTCAAACGCCAGAGCAGGCTTTGATTAGGCGGTTGACAACGGCGGATGAGCTCAGGAATCCCAGGATAGCGCTGCGGAGCCTCACAATAACGCTCCCAGACTGCCAACCAAGAACCTTCATGTGTTGCCAGGCGAGCTGCCCCCTCGAGCAGCCCCTCATCTTGCGGATTATAACCCAACTGTGATTTGCAGAGTTCGACAAAAGCCCGCCACTGATTATCATCGCAGGCCTCTTTAAAGGCCTCACCCCGATCAAGCCACTTAAGAAGATCGCGCACCGGATCCCCACTGGTCAGCAGGGTATTAAAATAATCCCGATCAAGTCGTTTACCTTGAAGAGATGAAATCTTTTCATCAAGCAACCGACCCAGAGCCGGCGACATGGCGGCTTTAGTCTCGTTATCGGCGGCAACATCAAGTCCCAAGCCGCCCTGATTGCTTTTCAGATAGGCTAGGAGGGTCCAGTCTTTGCCATTGATCTGCGACCAGATCGTCCCCCGATACTGGAGTTCGGCCAGAGGCTTTAAGTGATCCGGGCAGCTTTCAACCGCGCGCAGATCCTGACGACTAACTCCGGGCAAATAGAGTATCGGCGGCCGGTTCCCGGGCAAAGAGATATTTTCGATCTTATCCGCAAGCACACAACGCAGCCATATCGCCGGGCCGCTACGCTTTTCCGGTTTGTAGTCCCCCAACAACAGCAACTCCGGCAGTTCGGCCTGAAGCATCGGCATAACCGCCTCCCATTGGCGGTCACGATCGGGCCACAGAATGCAGGCCGGGGCCACCTGGATTTCCGGATTGAAGACAGCGGTATCACGAACGGCTTTGAGGAGGTGTTCAATAACTCTCATGCGTGCTTCCCTATTTATGCTTGCAAGGCCTCAATAGAATTGAGCCAGGCATCAAATCTATGACACTCGCGTCTTATGGCATCTAAACCAATTTCTATCGCGGCGAGCGATCCATGAAGTGGTTTATCATAAGCTGGATATAGCCTTTTAATCCGTTTGCTTGGTGCGGTAACCGGACTATCGTTTATCTCCTCAGGCGTGTCAAAAGCATCACGAACCATTTGCAGTGATTTTTCCAGACCAGATTTATTGATTCCTAGAGCCATTTTCCCTGGATCACTGAATAAAAGCCCTTCAAATTCATACATCTGAACGTAAGGAATGAAACGTCTAAGCGGATCATTTCCAAGTTTTTCCTTTAATTGCTCATTGAGTACTGACAATAGGATATTAGCTTTATCGGCAACACTATTTTCGGCTTTGGCTTCCTGCTTTCCAGGGAAATCTTCAGGCAAACCATAAAAATCAAAAAATGTTGTACAATATGCGGTTTTATCGCCGAGTAGCAGTGCCCTAACATCGGTCAATAAACGAGCAAATTTAAAATTTCCACCTTTGTGACCAGGTTTGCCGATCAATGTGGGGATGAGAAAAATATCCTTCGAGAAAAATGCCTCGGCCAACACTTCGTTAACAAACATTTCTTCAGTCTGGCCTTCACAAATCACATAAATACGAATCATTTGCGAGGCCTCCCTCCGAAGATATTCTTCTCCCACAGCTCACCAACCGTGTACTCTTCCAACCAAGCTTTAAACTCGTTCTCTTCGTATCGCTTGAAGATAGTCTCGTCTTTCTCGCGCTCTACGATAATCAGATCATCAATTGAAAATTCGTTAACAAGGGGTACTGACTGGGTAGAAACAATAACCTGCATCCGTTTTGATGCCGACCTTAAAAGTGACCCCAATAGCGTAATAGCATATGGATGTAACCCCAACTCCGGCTCATCAATAATAATTGTCGATGGAGGGGTCGGTTGTAATAATGCTGCCACCAAACAGATAAATCGAATTGAGCCGTCTGACAACTGGCTGGGCCAGAAAGGATAGTCACTGTCACGCTGTCTCCATAACAATCGAATTTGCTCCTCGTCTGTGGGAAGGGTTTGCGGCTTCAAAACAAAATCATCAAAAAAAGGAATCGCCAGTTGTACAGTTTTTCTAATTCTCTGATAAGTTTCTGAATGAGATTGCTTTAACTTGTATAAGAATGCCGCCAGATTTGCGCCATCGGTACGAAGGTATTCATTATCCTGCAACGAAACAAGTCGTTTTACTCCTGCGGTCTCACTGGTATCGTGAAAATGAAACACCTTCCAATTGCTAATCGAGCTATAACAATAATCTTCGACAGTACCGGAAGCGCCCGCTGTAAATCTTTCTTTCAGTTTGGCTTCTCTATGACCAGAGCCCAGATCGTACCAGGATTTCCCATAATAGGGACCATTAAAGAATAGCTTCTCTTCAGCAAAAGAAAACCCGCTTTCAACGGTCGGCTCAAGTTCAAATATATAACCATTAATGCCAAATTCAATAAATGATTCTATCTTTTTGGTTTCTTTAACCCCAAAGCTGACAATTCGATCGGCTGAACCTTGGTTACTCGTCCACTTTTGCAGACGACCTTCAACCATTTCACTTAACATTTTAAAATAGGAGACGAAGTTGCTTTTACCGGCACCATTAGCTCCAATTAAAACATTTAAGTTTTCTAGATAAAATTTATCCAGATTCTTAATTGACTTAAACCCCTTAATGGTCAATCTGTCGATATGATTTTTTTTACTCATAAAACATTCTCCCGTGCGGTGCGTTTTTCGGCCAGGGTCAGGTGGTGGTCGCTGATGCGGTCGCCTTCTTTGCCGCCGTAGGTGGATCCTAAATGATACCAGGGGGCGGATTCGACGTCTTTGCCGCGGTCTTTGGTCCATTTGATGTTGGGTTTGTCACGTAAAACGCCGGCGCCTTTCTTGCCGACTGCGGGCACGGTGAGGAAAGGGCGGATATTGAGGCGGACGCCGTCGTTTAAGTCGGGTTCCCAGCCGAGGGATTGTTCTGCGAGGGGCTTCCAGCGCACAAAGATGTCGTAGGGGGCATCGCCGATCAGGATCAGCTCCAACTTTTTCTTGAGACTTTCGGCGGCGGCCAGACGTTCTTGGGCGCCATCGACGCCACCCGCGATATCCTGTTGCTGGCGGCTGATCCAATCGCCTAAGTAGGTGTAGATCAGGGCCTCCAGAAGCTTTTTGTCGAGCTTATGGTAGTTGACCAGGGCGGCGAAACCGTCGCGTAGGCCATCCCAGATATGCCAGATAAAGGGGCGATGGCCGAAGAGTTTGCAGTGCTGAGGAAAGAACTTCTCACGCAGCCAGGTTTCGAGGGTCTTGCCCGCGTGGTCGGCGTTTTTTAAGAGTTGGGCCAGGGTGTTGTTGGACCAGGTATCGCCCCCATTCTGATTAAACGCGGCAGCCAGCAGGTTGAGCAGGCGGTCACTGGCAGCAGCCTCACCCCGCACCGGCGGGATGCAGACGATACCATCATCATCGGCGTAAGGGAGCAAGGTATCGCAACGATTGACCCACTCACGCTGCTCATCGGCGAGCTCCATGCCGCCGTCCAGTTCGGCCGGCCAGCGATAGCCGAGGAGGCGGATGATGGCGACTTGCAGAACGGTGTCGCCAGTGCGCAACGGGCCTTGAGAAGTCCATTTTTTATCCTCATCCCAGACCACCGAGCCGCAGGGATGGCCGTGGAAGATCCATTGGGTGGGGTCGTCGGTATATGGCTGAGGTAGGCCGTTGGGATATCTTTCGGCAGCGACCTTTGTCCAGTAGTCGAGGTCAAAGGGGACTTTGACCAGCGTGGCATTAGTGACGTTTAGTTTTTGATCAATTCGCCGTACCACTTCGTTGTATTCGGGTGCAGCGCAGAAACACCAGATGGCAGAGAGATGGTTTTTGTCGTTAGGTAAAATTATTGCAGTATTGGTATCAAAAGGTGTGGCGTGTGTTAGAGTTGCTGGTAAATTACGCATTTGTCGAACCGCAACACCTTTATTTGACCAAGCAGCTTGCCCTCTTAGATAGACACCTGATTCGTTTGAAGCAGCACGATGTTCTTGAAAATCATTTTCAGCATAAACAGTCTCACGAGCAGCTTCATAAAGTTCAGTTAATTTTGAAAGCCATACAACGGATTTGCACCCCCCGTATAACTGTACTAAGTCTGAACCACTTTGGAACCAGCACCACCCATCATCCAAAGACACTAGTTCCCAAAACATCAATCTGAATCGAGGATTATCACTCGTAGA
>Ga0307990_1003416_pt1 | contig 12113 bp, 5 predicted proteins | sample EllFjometagen129_FD_203168 | JGI IMG/M metagenome (GOLD analysis project Ga0307990, IMG submission 203168) | Marine microbial communities from Ellis Fjord, Antarctic Ocean - #129 | ecosystem: Environmental > Aquatic > Marine > Unclassified | place: Southern Ocean | collected 2014-10-08
AATAAACATTTAGCAATTCAGCGAAAGAGAAGGAGATATTTTTTTATCTCTTTCCTTTCCTGAATAATATTATTTTACTTCCCTTTTCTCGCGATTAAAAGTCGCATTTCTTAATTGAACTTACATAAAAAAATATCAGAGATTGAAGCAGAATCAAATCAGGATGTGCTTTTAAATTTGGCTCTTAGTGGCAAATATGACAATATCTGTTTTTTTGCAGTTAAAAAACTTAGTGATCAGAATTTTTTGGCAAATGTAGCAATGAAAAGCCATGACAGGAATGTAACAAGAATAGCGATTAATAAGATTGTTAATAAAGATATGTTGGATAAAGTTAGTAAGGGTGCTTCAGATAATGCTGTTAAAATTGCTGCCAATATCAAATTAGGCGTAAATTCCTGGGATGAACTATTCCAAGATGCATCTGAAAGCAACTACTCTGTAAAAGAAGTTGGAGATGTGTTAGCTGCTGTATCACTTCTACCAGATCAGGTTAACATTGGCAGTCTTGTAACAGAAGCTTGCTTAACTTTAATTAGAAATGGTGATGAATCAAGAATACCTGAATTAGTTAAACTGCTTCACACTTATGGGGATGTTAATTTAGTTGAAGATTATCTTAATTGTGGACAACCAGATTTGGATGATGCTGGTAGAATTTGGGCAAATAATCATGGATATGAAATTGAAACAGGAGCAGGTTCAAATCGGGCACGATGGGGATCAAATAATTAATTTTAATCAAGAGCTCTATTAAAATGAATAATTAAAGTAAACAAGAGATTTGGTTCAACTATATAGGACAACAGTGCTTAGAGTTATAAAAGAATAATTTAGTATAATCAAAAATTTTAATAGTAAGGAAATATTAAAATATAAAAGCGTCAAAGGTTGGTTATTATTGTGTTAGCAACTTATACATTAGCAAGTAGTGCAACTTGAGTAGAAGAATTTAATAATAATTATAAAATCCTAGTAAGTTATAAAAACGCTGATTTTTTAAAAGATTAATAATAATGTATCAAAGATATTTAAAAAAAAAATTATAAGCTATGGAAAACATTTCAGAACAAAACAAAAACAATGACGAATTAGATAATCCTTTTGATGAAAAAAGTATGAATATTTTGTTGTCATTACCAGCACGACCACAAATTCTTCAATTTTTATTGAAAATTCTAAATGGATTAGGTGTCTTACTTTATTTTGTAGGTGGAATTGGAATAATTGCTATAGCTTATAATAATTTCACACAATCTGGAGAATCGTTTTCTTATATAAAATATTTGATACCCATAATCCCATTTGTCATTGGATTTATTCTTAAAAGGATTACTAAATTTTATTTATTTGAAACAGCACCAATAGGAAATCATGCTGGAACAATGATACAGTATTTTTTCAAAGGAGATATTGAAAAATGCAAGAAAATTGCACAAAAAGTCCTAACTTATCCTCAACCGGAAAAAATTACTGAGGCCCACTTATTTATTAAAGTATTTGCAACCGAGCTTATTGCTGAAGCTCATGAAATATATTCTAATAAAGATACTGCAAAATATTTTGCTGAAAAAGCAATTGAAATAAGTAATGAGTTAAAAGAAATGGGAACTCAAACACCTTTTTTCTTATATCTATTTGCAAACTCTTATAGAATGGCTGAAAAAAAGCAAGAAGCTATTGATATATATACTCAATATTTGCAATTAAGACCAAAGGATAATCGTACAAAAAAAATTATAGAAGAACTTAAACAATAAGCTTAGTAATTATAAATAAATTATTTATTTCAATAGCTTTTTTTAAATATAGCTATGGAATAATAATTAGAATTTTAAAAGATACAAATTTTCACCAATTGAAGTTATAAAATGTTTTAAGATAAGAGAACAACGTTTACTAAAATTTGGGGCTTAACTTCTCTTACCCTACTTCCTGTTTTCAGAAGGTTTCAATAGGAATTCCAAATTCGTTGAAATGCTATATTCCCAGACTAATGATTCTTCTTTGGGTTTTGATTTTAGTATTCCTTGCTTTACTTCAGGTGCATATTTTGCCAAAAGGGAATTGTTGGAATTTCCATTTTTTGAGTTTTGTTTAACGGGTTTAATATTAATATCAACACCACCACAAGAAGGCATCCAAATCTGTCGGGTTAAAGTTCCATTTTCTTTTTCAAAGGTTTTTGGGAATTCTCTAAATGCACTTTTACCGGGTAATTTTTTATTTACGTTGATTTCAGTTTCTTTATAATCATTAAGGAAGTAGGAAAAAAAGTTTTGAATATTAAAATTCTCGGAATTATACTCTTTAAAAATTTTTGCCAGTGTAACCAAATAATATAAATTATTCAAATCTTTATAAATCATCCGATTGTTAGATAGTTTGCTAATTTATGATTTTATAAGGTAGTTGAAAAAATACCCACTTTAGGGTATTTTTGTTATTTGAATTTTTTTTTATTTTTGATTTATTATTATTCGATTGTATTTGAAGTTTGATTTATTCTTCTAAACCCTACTTGTTTTCCCAATAAATTTAATGGGTACTACACGAAATTACTGAATAATATTTTTTTATTATTAATGAAATTTTTATTAATCTTCACTATTATGAAAAGTATTTTTAAGTTAATTATTATCTCTTCTTTTTTAATTATTTCAATTAGTGCAAATGCCCAATTAACAGGACTCACCAAAAGTGCAGTTGCTTATGCTGACTACAATAATGATAATTATTTAGATTTTATTATGTCAGGCGAACAAAGCAACGGCACTGAAGTGGCATGGCTGTATAAAAATAATGGAAACGGTACATTTAGTTATACTAATTCTGGTATATGGGGCACATCAGAAGGATCTGTCGATTGGGGTGATTATAATAGAGATGGATATTTAGACCTATTAATTTGCGGTATTGATGCTTCAGCTAATAGAGTAACAAAGGTTTATAGGAATTATGCGGGGATTTATTTTTATGAAGATACAACAATTTCTTTAACAGGCATAAATGGAGTTGCAAAATGGGCTGATTTAGATAATGATGGAGACCTTGATATTATAATGGCTGGAAATACTACATCAGCTATAGTTTCTCCCAATGGTTTTTTAAGAGCATATAAAAATAATGGTAACCAAGTGTTTACTCAAGGATATAATCAAAATCTTTATTACACATCAAACGTTCAATTGGAATTAGCAGATTTTAACAATGATAATTATATTGATATTATATATAACTATCGAAAAAGATATTCAAATTATGGCACCACATATTACTATGGTGAAACATGGATTAGACGCAATAATGGGAGTTGGTCTTTTTCAGGATTTCAACCATCATCAGGATCCGGTTATCATTCGGGTGCATTATCATGTGGAGATTATAATAATGATGGTCATATCGATATCCTGATTAGTGGATTAAGATATTATTCTGGACAATATGAGTATGCCACAAAACTTTACAAAAATGATGGATATCCAACATTTACAGAAGTTACAAATGCTAATCTTTTAACCTTAAGTGGAGGTTCTTCTGTTTGGGGTGATATTAATAATGATGGTTATGAAGACATAATAATATCAGGTTCAACAACTAGTTATAGCAAAGTAACAAAAACATATTATAATCAAAATGGTGCTGGAACCTTTAGTTCAGCTAATTTAACAGGTTTACATAGTGGTGATTTTGATTTGGGTGATATCAATAATGATGGTGATATTGATATTTTAATGACTGGTTATTCAACATCCGGACCATATTCAAATTTATTGACTAACAATGTGGCAGCAGTAAATCCTAATACTGCTCCAAGCACACCAAGTGGATTAATAACAGAAATGAATGGTAATGATTTAATATTAAAGTGGAATAAATCAACTGATGCACAAACAGCACAGGAAGCCCTACAATACAACTTAAGAATAGGAGCGACTAGTAATTCTGTTGATATAAAGTCACCACATTCAAATATCTCAACAGGTTTTTGGAGAATAACAGACAAATCAGATCTTCTGTGTGATACATTTTTTATACTTGATGTTACAAATTTTCCGTCTTGTACTGATTTTTATTGGAGTGTTCAGGCAGTTGATAATGGATTATTAGCATCAGCTTTTGCAACTGAAAATTTATCAACAAAGTATTTTTTAGGGATGGGACAAGATAAGACTATAAATTTATGGGATTCTGTTCAAATATCTGCAATTATGGATACTTGCAGTCAAGCTAGCTTTGTTTGGACGCCTTCAGCTGGTCTAAGTAATCCAAATATTAAAAATCCTAAAGCATCTCCAAGTCAAACAACAACCTATAAAGTAACAGCAAGTGTTAATGGTCTGCAAATAGAGGATAGTCTTATTGTAACAGTGATTCAACCTTATTTAGTTATGGGAAGTGATAAAATAATTAATTATGGTGATTCTGCTGAGATTACAGCACAAATGCAAATTTGCACTCAAGCTAATTATGTATGGTCAGATGGTGCAACATTAAACGATTCAACTTCAAATATCACACTAGCTTCACCTTCTCAAACAACTACTTATACAGTAACAGCAACATGCAGTGGCTTTATAGAAATTGATAGTCTTATTGTAACAGTGTTGCCACCAAGTTCCAATATAGAAACAAAATCAGATAGATTTGGGGGATCAGGAACTGATATAGCTAAATCTATTGTTGAGACTCTTGATGGTTATATTTTTTGTGGCTATACAAATTCAACAGACTATTATATAGACACTCTAAGAGGAAACTATGATTTTTGGGTAGTTAGAGTTGATAATTTTGGGGATACTCTTTGGTCGAAGACATATGGGGGAACTAATTTCGATTTAGCCAACTCAATAGTTGCTACACCTGACAGTAATTTTATTATTGCTGGTTACAGTAGCTCTAATGATATTGATGTACATGGGAATCATGGTCAGAATGATATTTGGGTAATAAAGATTAATCAAAATGGAGATACGGTATGGACAAAATCATATGGTGGCAACGGTTCAGAATTTGCTTATCATATTATTAAAACGAAAGACGATAATTTTGTTATTGCAGGATATTCAACTTCATCAAATAATGGTGATGTAATTGGTGCAAATGTTGGTTATTCGGATCCATGGTATGTTAAAATAAATACTAATGGTACAATTCTTTGGTCAAAACTTTATGGCGAATCAACCTATAATGATCGAGCTCATAAAATATGTCAAAAAACTGATAGTACTCTCATCAGCTCTGGGTATTATCAACTAAGATACTCGCATTGTGGAGGCTATCATTGTTCGTATATATACTATTCTTATCATGATTTTGGTAGATTAAATCTTTTAGATAAAGATGGAAATTTAATTAGTCGTAAAAAACCAGTTAATTATGATCCAACACAATGTTATGATGTTGTAAATACTTTAGATAGTCAAAATATTGTATTATCAAAGTATAACAGCACATGGCATATTACTAAAGTGAATAATCTTGGTAATAATATATGGAATAAGTCATTAGCTGTTTCAAGTAATAATTCACCCAAATCAATAGTTGCAAATAATCAAGGTGGTTATATGATTTGCGGGAATACTAATATTTCTTTATCTGCTTATGATAACCATGGAAGTTCTGACTATTGGACAGCATTATTAAGCTCAAGCGGAGATACTATATTTACAAAATCATTCGGTGGAACTGGATATGATGACATATCAGATTTAATTACAACAAGTGATGGAGGTTATTTAATGGTTGGTAATACATCATCAACAGATGGAGATCCAGGTAGTACTAGTTATGGAATGTCAGATGCCTGGATATTAAGATTTGGATTTAAGCCTGAAATTATTTCTCAATCAAGTGATTCTACAATTTGCCAAAATGATACACTTTTAATCTCAGTTACAAAAGATAGTTTATCTAATATGGTTACCTATCAATGGCAAAAAAACTCCTTGAATATTATAGGTGCAAATAGTGATAGTTTAGTTTTGGATGCGTTATTAGATAATGGAAGCAATATTTTTAAATGCATACTAACTAATGCATATGGTGTTGATACCTCTGATGCAATAACTGTAAATGTAATGAGTACTAATTACACTATCCATGATACAATATGTATTATCGATACAAGTTATTATAATCCAGCTACTAATATTAGCAATGACACATTAATTACATCCTATTCTTCAAGTAGTTCATGTGATAGTATAGTAACAAGGATTACTTATAAATACCCTAAGTTTAAAACTATTGATTATGATACAATTTGTAATGGAAATTCATATTATTTTGGTGGTCAATGGTTAATAGCAGCAGGTATATATACTGATACTCTCACTACTAATTGTAATTGTGATTCAATATTAGAATTACATTTACATATTAATCAAAATACTACAGGCGATACAAATGCAGTTGTATGTAATAGTTTTAGCTGGTATGGTACAAATCATACAATAAGTGGTAATTATACTCACACATTAACAAATCATTTGGGTTGTGATTCGGTTGTAACTTTGCATTTAACAATAAATAATAGCAATACAGGTGATACAACTGCAGTTGCTTGTAATAGTTTTAGCTGGTATGGTACAAATCATACAATGAGTGGAAATTATACTCACACTTTAACAAATCATTTGGGTTGTGATTCAGTTGTTACTTTACATTTAACAATCAACAATAGCAATATTGGAGATACGACTGCAGTTACTTGCAATAGTTTTAGTTGGGATGGTACAAATCATACAACAAGTGGAAATTATACTCACACACTAATAAATCATTTGGGCTGTGATTCAGTTGTTACTTTACATTTAACAATAAATTATAGCAATACCGGAGACACAACCGCAGTTGCATGTAATAGTTTTAGCTGGTATGGTACAAATCATACAATGAGTGGAAATTACACTCATACACTAACAAATCATTTGGGTTGTGATTCGGTGGTCACTTTACATTTAACAATCAATAATAGTAATACAGGTGACACAACCGCAGTTGCATGTAATAGTTTTAGTTGGTATGGTACAAATCATACAATGAGTGGAAATTATACTCACACACTAACAAATCATTTAGGTTGTGATTCAGTTGTAACTTTACATTTAACAATCAATAATAGCAATATCGGAGATACCATAGCAGTTTCATGTAATAGTTTTAGCTGGTATGGGACAAATCATACAATGAGTGGAAATTACACTCACACTTTAACAAATCATTTAGGTTGTGATTCAGTAGTAACATTACATTTAACAATCAACAATAGCAATATTGGAGATACTACTGCTGTAGTATGTAATAACTTTAGCTGGTATGGTACGAATCATACAATGAGTGGAAATTATAATCACACATTAACAAATTATTTGGGATGTGATTCTGTTGTAACACTACATTTAACAATCAACAATAGTAATACCGGAGATACAACTGTAGTTGCCTGTAATAGTTTTAATTGGTATGGTACAAATCATACAATAAGTGGAAATTATACCCACACCTTAACAAATCATTTAGGTTGTGATTCTGTTGTAACTCTACACTTAACAGTTGGCTCAAGCTATTTCTATCAAGAAACAGATACAATTTGCGATGGTAGTTATTTAGTTTGGCATGGAGATACTTTTACAATTGCGGGAATCTATTATGACTCTTTATTAACACAATATGGCTGTGATAGTGTTTACGAATTAGCACTAACTGTTAACCCAACATATTTCTATTCAGAAACAGATACAATATGTAATGGTGGTTATTTAGTTTGGCATGGAGATACTTTTACAATTGCGGGAATCTATTATGACTCTTTACTAACACAAAATGGCTGTAATAGTGTTTATCAACTACAATTATTTGTAAATCCAACTTATTATTTTGTAGAACAGGATACTATTTGCTATGGAGATAGTCTTATATGGCAAGGGATTTCTGTTAATTATTATTCGGTTTCTGATACTCTTTTTGCAAATTACAATTCAGTAAATGGTTGTGATAGCATTTATGAATTACAATTGATTGTTAATTTACCTTATTATTTTGTAGAACAAGATACTGTTTGCTTTGGAGATAGCTTGTTTTGGCAAGGGAATTATTATTCAGTTGCTGACACTTTTTATGTAAATTACAATTCAACAAGCGGTTGTGATAGTATTTATAAATTGATATTAACAGTAAATCCATTGCCAAATGTTGTACTAAGCAATTATTCACCTGATACGATTTGTGACAATCTTCCACAATTCAATTTACCAATAGGTAGCCCAAGTGGTGGTTCATATTCAGGTTCAGGAGTTATTGGTTTGTATTTTGATCCTGCAATTGCCGGTATAGGTGAGCATTGGACTTATTATAATTATACTGACTCAAATTCATGCTCAAATATTGATTCATCAAAAATAGTAGTGATTATATGTTCAGGGATAGAGGATTTTAGTGATAAAAATAATATCAGCATTTATCCAAATCCTAACAAAGGAAAATTCACTTTGAAGATAGATGATAAAATTTCTCAGGATTACAGAATGAATATTTATAATTCATTAGGTATGATTATTTACTCGGAGGATATAACATCAAATGGTCATTTAGTTAAGAATATAAATTTACAAACTCATCCAAAAGGAGTTTATATAATGATTTTGACCAGTTCTGAGAAATTAATGTATAAAGCAAAAATTATAATTCAATAATAAATTTAAATCATAAAATCTAAAGAAATGAGACATAAGTTAAGCTTATTAATTCTAATATTTTCAGCTACTCTATTTTCATCTATTTCTGGTTTTTCTCAGGAACAGCATAAAATAGATTCGCTACAAAAAGTGATTTCAGATATTGAAAAAAAATGCCCAAAGCCTTGTTCTGATGACACAATACGAATTAAAGCTTATTTTGAATTAGTTGATATTTTTGCTAAGACAAATCTTGATACGGTTTTATCTATTGAATTAATAGTTCAAAAAATTGCAGAAAGCCACTTAGAAAATAATCCCGATAAAGTTTTAGAGTATAAAATGAAAGATTATTTAGCTGAAGCCTTAAATAACATCGGTTATGTTTATTATACAAAAGGAAATATGCAATTAGCATTTGAATATTACGATAAAAGTCTATCAATATTAAAAGAAATAGATGATAAACATGGTGTGGCTTCAACTGAGAATAATATTGGGATGACTTATTTAATGATTGGAAATTTTCCTAAAGGCCTTGAATATTTAATAAATAGTGCTTCGACACTTGAGAAAATTAATGATAAAACTGTTTTAGCAGCTACATTAAGTAATATTGCAGCCATATATTACAGACTCGGAGATATTCCTAAATCCTTAAAATATTTTCAAAAAAGTTATGATATTAGAAATGAGTCTGGAGATAAGAAGGGAATGGCAAATTCGTATAATATGCTTGGTATGATTAACGAAAGAAATGGTGATATAGATAAAGCATTGGTTTATTATTTTAAAAGTTATAGAATTTGTGAGGATTTAGGAGAAAAGATTATGAGTGCTGATGTATTAAACAATTTGGCAATAATTTATAATTTTCAAGGAAACATACCAAAATCAATGGAATGTTTTGATAAGTGTATTCAAATTAAGAAAGAAGCTGGAGATACTCGGGGAGTGGCAACAATTTACAATAATATTGGAACAGTCTATGATAATTTAGGAAACTATAATAAGTCATTGGAATACCATAATAAGAGTCTGAAAATTCGTACTGAAATAGATGACAAGAAAGGATTAGCATTATCAAATAATAATTTAGGATCAGTTTACCAAGGATTAAATGAATATAAAAAAGCTATAAATTACTTATACAAAAGCCTAAATATTTACAAAGAAATGGGTGAGAAAAAAGGAATAGGAACTTCATATTTGAATTTAGGGGAACTACATTTTTTAACCGATAGTGTTACTAAGGGATTTGAGTCTATAGAGAAGTCTATAGAAATATTCAAGGAGCTAAAAGATATTCAATTGCTTTCAACTGCCTATATAGCCGCAGGAAAACAAAAATTGAGAAAGCACGATATAAAGGCTGCATATCCCTATTGCATAGAAGCGCACAAAATTGCAAAAACTATTAAATATCCATTGCAATTGAAAAATACTTCTTCGCTGATGAAGAATTTATTATTTGTACAAAATAATTTAGAAAGAGCTGATAGTTTTGCTCAAGTTATTGTTGATATTGATAACAAAACAATTATCTCAAATTTCACCATTTTATCTGAATTAGAGCAGGAAAAATATTTTAATTCAATAAGTGCAAATTATATGGATTTTAATTCTTATGCATTATTCAGACAGAAAGATAATCCTAAAATTGTCAATCAGGTTTATAATAATACATTGAAAAACAAAGGAATACTTTTGAAATCATCAACAGCAATGCGTAATGCTGTTTTAAGTTCGAAGGACACAATTCTTATCGATAATTATTACAAATGGATACATTTGAAAAAGCAAATTGCAAAGCTTTACAATCAAGGAAAATCAACTAAAGCATTAGACGAACAAGCAAACGAATTAGAAAAGGAATTAGTTAAATCTTCACAGCTTTTTTCTGATTTTAATAACCTGCAGGACATCAGTTGGAAGAACGTACAAAAATCATTGAAATCAAATGAGGCATCGATTGAGTTTATACATTTTGAATACACGAAATATCATAAACAAAAGTTTATAAATCAGAAAGATTCAATTTTGTATTGCGCTTTGATTGTAACTCCTGATTGTGATAATCCTATTATGGTTCCTCTATTTGAAGAAAAAGAATTACTTACCATATTAAACAGTTCAAGAGGTATAAGTTTGATAAATAAATTGTATGGGAAAATTAGTCAAAAGTCAACTAAACTTTATAAGTTAATTTGGAAACCTATTGAGATACATTTAGATGGAGTAAGCACTGTTTATATTTCACCATCAGGATTATTACATAAAATATCATTCCTGGCAATCAACAAAAGTCAAAACGTTTTTCTTTGTGATAATTACAATATAAATACTCAAAGCACAACTGCTAAGGTTTTTAAACCTGAAAATTCTGAACTTGGAGTAAATATTACTGCAAATGTTTTTGGAGGAATAGAGTATAGTACAGATTCAACAGAAAAGGAAATCTGGAATTATTTGGAAGGTACCCAAAATGAATCACAAATCATCAATTTCTTTTTGGAAGAGAAAAAGGTAAAAACAAATTATTATTCAGAAACAGATGCAAGTGAAGAGAATTTTAAGAAGACCAGTCCAAATAGCAATCTTATTCATTTAGCAACACATGGTTTCTTTTATCCTTCTGTAGGCGAAATTAAGAAAGACACAAGTAAATTAAAAGAAATATCCAGACTTGGTGAAATAGACTTCGGTGAATATATGTTTATGGATAATAAAAATCCATTAATGCGTTCTGGATTGGTTTTAGCAGGTGCAAATGATGTTTGGAAAAAGGATTATAGTAGCGATAAAGAAGATGGAGTATTAACTGCATTAGAAGTCTCGTCTATTGATTTACGAAAAACTCAATTAGTAGTTTTATCAGCTTGCGAAACAGGTTTAGGTGAAATTAAAGGAACTGAAGGAGTTTATGGTTTGCAGCGAGCTTTTAAAATGGCAGGAGCAAAATTTCTTATTATGAGCCTGTGGGAAGTGCCGGATAAAGAAACTGAAGAGTTTATGACAACATTTTATTCAAAACTATTATCAATTAAAGATATAAAACAAGCATTTAATCAAACTCAGAAAGAAATGCGCAAAAAATATGACCCTTATTATTGGGCAGCTTTTGTGTTGATTGAATAATTTATTATAAGTTACAAAATTTTATGTCGTATTTTTACGTGTCGTATTTTTATAAGTTGAAAATTTATGTGTAAATTTTTGTAAATATTTACCATCCATCCTTTTTAACCGTAAATTATTTCTCAATTCATCTTTGCCCTGACCCTAAAGGGAATCAGAATTGAGAAATGATTGATACCCGTCCAAAATAGTGTGTCTGTAACCAAAAAAGTTTCCAACAATTTAACAAGTTTAAAACAACAACAACATTAAACTTAAAAATTGTAGAAACTATGAATTTAACAAAAAAACAAACAG
>Ga0307990_1003417_pt1 | contig 12112 bp, 5 predicted proteins | sample EllFjometagen129_FD_203168 | JGI IMG/M metagenome (GOLD analysis project Ga0307990, IMG submission 203168) | Marine microbial communities from Ellis Fjord, Antarctic Ocean - #129 | ecosystem: Environmental > Aquatic > Marine > Unclassified | place: Southern Ocean | collected 2014-10-08
TCGCCGGCCCGCTTTAACATAGCTCCGGAGAGGCAAGCAAGGCGGGCATCATACATCGGACATCCTTTTTTTTGATGTTAGAAATCAGATGTACGAAGTCAGATTTTTGATGTGGAGTAAACTCACAGATCTCCGTTTTGCTCTAAATGAGTCCTTTGTGTGATTTGAAATCGGGGGTTTCATTATTTTTGATTCATATAAATAAAACCATATTTATCAAAACCCTGCCTTAGTAGTACAATATAGAGCATTGATTTGCCGATAAATCAAACCTTTTTACCTTATCCAAAACCATGTTTTAACATATTAAAAATAAGGTAATAAGGTTACATATATTTTTGGGGCAACAATTTTCTATGAAGGTTTGTAGAAAAAAATAAGCTCGCTTTGCTGCGAAGCAGGGTTTTCATTCCACGATATGAATAATTTCCGCTTGGAACATTAAAAATCTTATCCTCAAAAAAACAACCTTAGAAGAAAAAATTTTCCATCCATGAAAAACCCAACCTTATTCATACAACCATCCTTACAAGGAATATGGTTTGATGAATCTGTTGGTTGACATTAATCTTTAACTGAGGTGATGATAACTGATTAGGTTTTTGTGAAATAAGTATGGGATTTCAGATTGTCCGAAGGACTCCTACGGAGATGATAGAATTTGGAGGTTAGAGGTTAGAATTTAGAGGTAAGAGATGAGAGATGAGAGGTTAGAGATTGGATGTTAGAGGTTGGAAGTTGGGGAGATATCATTTTTTGATATAAGATATCCGATTGCCTGCCCCGTTTTTTCGGGGTAAGATTTTAGATTTTTGATGTGGGGGAAGATCAAAGATCATAAATCATACTTCGGACATCTCTTTGATTTACGAAGTAAGATGTAAGATGTTAGATGTTAGAAGTTAGAGGTTAGAAGTTAGAGGTTAGAAGTTAGAGGTTAGAAATTAGAATTTGGAGATTAGAATTTGGAGGTTAGAATAACGGATAACGATTAACGGATAACGATTAACGGATAACGAATAACCCGCCTTGCCATCTGCAGTTGGCTTACGCAAAGGCGAGACAGGCAATTAACGATCAACAATTAACTATTAACTTTCCCCAAATCCATCAATCTAATTCCCGCCCTGCGCCTGAATGGCAGTAATCACAACAGTATTTACAATATCCTTAACGAGGCAGCCACGACTAAGGTCATTCACGGGTTTGTTTAAGCCCTGCAATACCGGGCCAATAGCCACAGCATTGGCAGCACGTTGCACAGCTTTATAGGTATTATTTCCTGTATTGAGATCGGGGAAAATAAACACAGTAGCCCTGCCGGCAACTTCGCTGTTCGGCATTTTTTGTTTTGCCACGGAGGGCTCAATGGCGGCATCGTACTGGATTGGCCCTTCAATTTTGAGATCGGGGCGATGCTCGCGGGCAATTTGTGTGGCTTTACGCACCTTTTCCACATCGGCACCTTTTCCTGATTCGCCCGTAGAATAACTTAGCATGGCGATGCGTGGCTCAATACCAAAATTAATGGCAGTTTCGGCCGAGCTGATGGCGATGTCGGCAAGGTCTTCGGAGTTCGGATTTGGGTTCACGGCACAGTCGCCATAAACCAGCACACGGTCGTTAAAGCACATCAAAAATGAACTCGAAACGATAGAAACCCCGGGCTTGGTTTTTACAAATTCGAACGCGGGGCGAATAGTGTGTTGGGTTGTATGCGTGGCTCCCGAAACCATACCATCAGCATGGCCTTTATGAACCATCATAGTTCCAAAATAGCTCACGTCAAACATCAACTCGTAAGCCCGTTCTTTTGTAATGCCTTTGTGCTTGCGCAACTTAAAATATTCGGCGGCATACTCATGTACCAGGTCATTATCGTAGGGGTCGATAATATTTACACCGCTCAGGTTAAGTTGTAATGATTTGGCTTGTTTAAAAATAGCTTCTTCGTTGCCAAGCAGGGTAATGTCCACAACATTCCGTTTAAGCAGTATTTCGGTAGCCCGGAGGATGCGTTCGTCTTCGGACTCGGGCAGAACGATGTGTTTTCGATTGGCACGTGCCCGCTCAAACAATCCATATTCAAACATCACAGGTGTAACCATTTTGGAGCTGGTGATTCGTAATATCTGTCCCAAAATATCAACATCCACGTTGGCTTCAAAATGGCTGAGGGCAGTGGTTAGCCTGCGTTCGTTCTCGGGAGTGAGTACCGGATGAATTTTACTTACAGCCATTGCGGTATTATAAGTATCCGAATCAACACCATAAACCGCGAGTGGAATCTGGCGCACGCCCTCCATCAATCGTTTTAACTGTGCGCTGGGTTTAATTCCTCCGGTGAGCAGAACACCTGAAATTTTTGGGAAATTATCAGCGATCATACTCATGAGCAAACCAATCAATATTTCGGTGCGGTCGCCAGGAGTAATTACCAGAATCTGGTCAGAAACATTTTCAAGGATATGTTCAAGGTTCATGGCAGCCACCTTAAAATCCATGATATCATAATTCAAAGCTTCATCATTACCATAAATATGTGATGCTTTTACAGCCTTTACCACTTGGCGCATGGTTAACTTCTGGAGAATACTTTTTTCGGGAAGCGCAAAATTTATTTCACCGGTTTTCCCAAATTTATTCAACAATTCCTTAACAACAACAAGATCGTGTTCATCAATACGGTTAATACATGTTCCTATTTGGGTGCATTTTTCGCTTGAAAGTGTATCTCTCACCACATGAATGCTTTCGCCAATTTCGTTGATGGTTTTTCCATTTCCGTTGATCACTGCAAGAATGGGCGCTCCCAGGTTGTTGGCAAACCGGGCATTCATATCGAACTCGAAAGAAACAAGTGTACCTCTAAAATCTGTGCCTTCGCAAAGAATAAAATCACATTCGCGTTCCAGCTTTTTATATTTATTTAAAATACCTGTAAGCAATGAATCCTGATCACCGGCCTGGATAAATCCAATTGCCTGATTACTGGTCATTCCATACATATTGTCGTAACTGAAAGGTAATTTATAACGCTGGGCAATGAGTTTGATATGCGAATCCATTTCTTCTTCGCTCCTTACAATTGGCCTAAAAAATCCGATTCTTTTTACGTGGCGTGAAAGTAATTCCATAAAACCCATCGCGATTAGTGATTTTCCGGCTTGGGCTTCAGAGGCAGCAATATAGAGGTTGTTCGACATTTTAATAGTAATTAGCTAAAAATTTACAATTTTATTTCGGTTTGCAAAATAACAATGATTATTTCATTGATAGGAAAAAACCATTTTAAATTTGCATGAACTCTGCCAGTGGTTTGATTTTGTAATGATCACCGAAAAAATAACAAATAAAATATCCGGCTCAAAATGATGATAACTTAACATTATTTTAATAAACAGCTTGGTGAAAAAAGAAGCACTAATAAGTGTGTGTCCATAAAGTCGCCTCCCACCACACACCCCTCTAACCTGCCTAGCCGGCAAGGCTGGCTCCCCTGAAGGGGAGAACCAGCCAACGCACTGGCAGCAAGGGATTTCCCCGCCAGCTGGCGGGGACTAAGGGGTTGCGGAGGCAATTAGTGAAAACATCGACTTTAAAAACAAACTCTAATTATGGCTATACTAGTCCAATTATCACCTTGGAAAAAAGTCTATCCCTACACCCGAAAACTAATCTTATCAGGAATATTTTTTACAGGAGGTTTACGGCCATAAAAAAGATCATCGAGTTGAACTGCTATTCTGCGAAACAGGGGATTATACCTGATGCCAAATCTCACCAGGTTGTGAAAGAAATTATCGGGGTGCGAATAAGGACAAACGGCAATACACCTTCCACAATCAGTTCCGACCTGGCACCAGTAGGTAAAACATTTTTCCTGATTGATTTGCCATCTTTTTACGCCATCAATTTTGACTTCATCGTCAAATGGAATCGCTCTGGATGGGCAAGCTTCTGCGCATTTTTTACAAATTTTACAAAATTCAGGAATGCTGGAATCTATTTGATTTGGGCTAATTTTAAAGGGGGCATTTGTTGTAACTACGGCAATCCTTACACGGGGGCCTTGCCCTGGAGTCATCAGCAAGCCCATCCTGCCTATATTTCCCAAACCTGCATCCCGCGCAACCAGAGGACATATAACCCGGTAATTCCCATCGATGTGTGCCCGGGCTTCAAAGCCAAGTCTCCGCAAAAAACTGGCAATCTGCACAGCCACTTCTCCCGACTCCAGATATTGGAGCGTTGTTTCAAGTGTTACAGGTGCTTTTGGCGCTGTGTCAATCAAATCCTTGTCCATTTCAACAGTTAATGCTATCGCATATTTATGATCCAGATTCACCGCTATACCATAATCGGTACCCCTGCCTACTACCGAATATTTATGATAATCCTTAAGCTCGGTAAATCCAATATCTTTTGCCCCAAGTTTTTTAGCCCATTTTTTAATGAAGATTGTTAGTTCATCCTTGTCAACAATTTCAAAATTGTCTCCAACCACTCCATCAACAATGGGATAAAAAGCTTCTACAGTATCAAAACTTGCCAGAGCAGCATTAAACAAAAACCTATCATAAAAGCTTGCTCCTTTTTCGAGTAAGCCAGGTTTCTCCCTAAAAAGGTTGTCGGGGGCTAATTTTTCCGGATGCAGATTGTAGTATTCTCTGAATCTTTCTGAATCCGGTTTTAGCAAACGTCTCGAAAACATAATATTCCGTTCATCATATCCGGGTTTTGGAATACTTAAAATAAATTTTTTCTTCCATTGGACAGGAAAAAAGAAAACCACCACAACCACAAAATATACAATTGGAACACTCCAAATCAGTGTTTGATTTAACCTTTCGGCAAATAACAGTAACAAAACAGGGGGAATCAATACAAGCATCCCGAAAAGGAAAACAAGCAAAGCTGCCCGTTTTTCTTTTTCTGCGATGGAAATAAAGATAGCATACAGAAAAAACAATCCGCAAATAAAAATTAGAATTTTTGAAATGATAAGGGAAGTCACCATAATTTTCAATTAAAAAACCCAAAAGTATTCTAAATAAAAACATTTCTAATAAAAGCATGTTTCTTAAAAATAATACTGCCAATCCAACATATCCTAAATCGATGAAAATAAATATGCAGAAAATATAATGTATAATGAAGGGTTTAGTTACACAGATGCCCTGAAGATAGCCCGGGAACCGGGTTTCGCCAAAAGCAACCCGCACCTTAACGTGGAAGGCCTGAATGCTTTATCAAAACTTGTTATTATTACTGTTCATGCTTTTGGTTGGTTTGTAAGGCAGGACGAGATTTTTCATTTCGCCATTTTATTACAAGCAATTTATGTTTGGCAGAGGTGCGGGAGCTTATCCCACCGGTTCAGCAGTTTTATTGGACATTACGGCAAGGGGATACAATTACCGTTATGAGTATAAATAGTGTTGGTCTTTAAAGTAAGTTTTTTTTAAAATATCAATTGCCACATCCTTTAGGGTGTGGATTAAATTGAGGTGATGAAGCCCCCGCCTTTTCGCTGTCAATGCCTTCGGCATTGACAGCGAAAAGGCGGGGGAGGCACTGTTAAATTCATTAATCCCCGGGCTAAAGCCCGGGGCAAGTGAAAAGTATCGACATTATGGACAGACACTAAATAGGCTCTTGAAAAAGAGGAAATTTTTATTGCTAAATTTTAGAATAAATAAATGGCTTGTTTTTGAAAATTTCTACTTTTGTGCCTTGAAATTTTGCCACCTTAGCTCAGTGCCTTAAAAACATCCCGAAGTTTCGGGATTCAATTTCGTCTTTTTAAGAGGCCGCTGTTAAAGCGAGCCAGGCATCCTCGCCCAACAGGGCGGGATTGGTAGAGGCGGCTGTTGAAAGTTTTGCCACCTTAGCTCAGTTGGTAGAGCAGCGCATTCGTAATGCGCGGGTCGCGAGTTCGAGTCTCGTGGGTGGCTCCCGGTGATATCAGATACCCGATGTATGATGTAAGAATTTTGATCTTAAGAATACAGTGGGTATCTGATTTTTTTATCAATCTGTTTTTATTAGAATACAATTTACCATATTCAGGTAATATATTTATTACCTTTGTGCGTATTTTTATTTATCATGAAGAGCAGTGAACTCTTAAAGATTTTAACAAAAGATGGCTGGTATATTGTCCGGCAATCAGGCAGTCACATGATGATGCGTCATTATGAAAAAGAAGGTTCGATATCATTTCCATTTCATGCATCACAAGAGGTTAAGAAAGGCCTGCTTTCCGCGATATTAAAAAAAGCAAATATAAAAACGAATAAACGATGAATAAACCGGAGATAACAATTAAGATTACCAAAGAGGCCTCAGGATACAGTGCCTATGGTAATATTGAAAAAGATTTTATCGGGACACAGGCAGAGACAATGATGGAATTGAAAGAGATGGCTCTTGAATCTGTTAATCTTACCTATTCAGATAAAGGATTCGTTTATGTGGTCGATGAATTGAAATTTGATTATGACCTTGAGAGTTTCTTTTCATTTTATAAAGTCATTAATGCAAAAGCGCTTAGCGAGCGGATTGGGATGAATCAAAGTTTACTTTCACAATACATTAAAGGGAAAAAGAACCCATCACCAACTCAAACCAAACGGATTTTAAAAGGGGTTCAGCAAATTGGACGGGAACTATCTGAAGCCTCTTTTCTACTTTAAAAAATTAATACAGCAAACTACCGATGGTTGGAACTTCTTTAATATCAGGTATCCGATGTATGATGTGAGATTTTTGATCTTAAGAATACAGTGGGTATCTGATTTTTTTTATTCTGGCGGATGTATTCCATTTTCGACTAATAAACTCCTCAAATTTCTGACCTGAATTCTATTCAACCTCAACTCATTTACAGTTACTCTTCCTATAATTGAGGTTTCAATGATTTCTGTTCCGTCATCAATCCAATTGAAATTATCGCTTCACTTATTTTTTCGTGGATTAAAAACCATTGCCTTGCGAAGTTACAAAAACGAAATGAGATTGGGAATATTTGAAGATATATGTGCTCGGGAAAGTTAGAGAAATGTTTAATCAAACCACCTCTATCACCTCACCATCATACTCTACTTTACTCCCGGTTCTGATCTTACAACGACGGCGCAATTCCGTTTCTCCATTTACCATCACTTCGCCATTGTCGATTACCATTTTGGCTTCGGTACCTGATTCTACCAATCCCTGAAATTTCAAAAGCTTCATCAGTTCGATGTATTCCTGATTGTTTAATTCAAATTTTGTCATCATCTTTCATTTGTATTTTAATCGCCTTAATCGGGTTAGTAGCATCAATCGGATAATGCTTGTTTTCATAACCATCAACCAAGGTACAATAATAAAGCAAAGTTTGCAAAATGCGAACAAATTTTTTTTATGCACACACTTAATCTAATCTAATCACCAAAATCAACACCTTCAATACATATGAGAACAAAATAGCCGTACAGATTCCTGTGGAGGTTTTTCAGCAATTAATTGCCGATTCCGAATAATTGGAAGATATTAAGGAATACAAAAAACCAAAAAAGTGATCAGGTTTCTTTTGAACAGGCTTTCGATGAAATGATAGTCAGGGTATGACTTAAAGTCATGCCCTGACTTTCTGTATTCCCAGCAAGTCACACCGTGAATAACCCAGGACAAAAGTGCAGCTATTCAAAAAGAGATGTTCCAGACTCCGGCAGAATTCACGTGGTAACTATACCAGTTTCGGGCAGGATTCATTTAGATTTTGAAATCCAAAAAAAAAGAAAGCCTGACATTATAAATAATGTCAGGCTTTCAAATTAAAAGTAGAATATCCTGATTTCAGTTATGAAATCTAAATATTAAAAAGTGGTTTACTGTTTGATCAGTCGTTTTTTAACAATCTGACCATCAATATTTACATTTAGAATATAAATTCCTGAAGGCATATCATTGATGTTGAATGAGGTTTTGGTTTGTTCAATTCCTTCACTCATTACCAATTGTCCATCAATCCTGTAAACCTCAAGTTTACAAGTTGTGAATTTTTCATTGTCAAGTAACAGGATAAACTCACCCGTTGTTGGATTTGGATATACATGGATGTTAAACGATTCATTTGCCGGCATTAACACGTTTGAGATGTTATGGAACTTAATAATTCTCGACAATCCCAATTCTCTATATACAGGCAAATTATCAGGCAAGGTTTGATCAAACTCATAATCAATATCTGTTTCTCCCTTCGTATCCTGATCTATAATCTTTAGCCATATATGTTCATTTTCGATCATACCATCAATTTCCGTTGTAGAAAAATCATCCCCAAAAATTACCAGTCCAAGATTTTCTTGCAGACTTGAGATTTTTGAGTAGCCAACACATAAATTCTCATCATTGAATGCCGCGATATAATCCCCAACCCTGAAATCGGCAAGCACGTCAGCATCTACTGATATTATATGATATGAACTGGTCTTTGTTACTGAATACAAACCTTGTTGCTTCTGGATATTTACAGGTTCAACCCAGGTTTTAAACTTATTACATTCCTCAAAAGTAATCGAGCTTTGCTGAAGCATGGAAATCAAATAACCCCTGCCTGGTACTAAATTTTGCAACGTATATATTCCACCTTCAGGCCAGTAAAGCAATTGATCCTCTAAATCAAAGACAAAGGCAAATTGACCTTCAATCTGACTTAAAAATTCCTCTGCAGGAACTTCACAGCTTGATAGTACAGGAAGAATATAAGTTCCTACAGGAAGTTGAAGGGTTTTCTCATCCACCTCTTCCCCAAGCATTATCACCTGATCATCAACACTCATTTTAACCTTATATCCCAAATATGGATTCCAGTCTCCAATCGTATTTACACTCTGACTTGGCCAAAATACTCCTTCACTATTTAGCATAAAATATAAGGTGGAACAGTCAATCTGACCTTCAAAAACATCTTCAAGCTGAGGCTCCTCCGGCAATATATAACTTGATAGATATGACCAGCCATAAGGAATATGAATAGCCTGCCCGTTTATAGCATCAACAATATGTAGCGTAACTGGAATTACAATCTGCAATGATTCCGGGTCGTTAGTATTAATCACAATATCCGTATAATAGTCTCCCAAACCAAGTCCACTTGCATCAAACATGAAACTAATCGGTTTCGCTGATCTAGATGGAACAATTCCAATTAATGGATCAAGCGGCATCAACCAATCAGCACCTTCTGAAATTTCATATTCAAGATCAACAAAACCTGCATTGTCAATAATTATACTTCGGTCGAATGTTTGATCAGGCAAAAGTGTCAGTTGCATACAAGATGGATTTGTTGAAACTTCCGGTATAGTTTTTAAAAGTGTTAAGCCTAAGCAAGAGACAACATCATCACAACCTTCATTTGCATAAGCTGTAAGACAAAGCTCAACATAACCAAAGGCTATATCGTTTTGCCCGGGAAGATAAACAGGATTCAAATCTGTAGGTTCATCAAATGAACCGTCCCCATTAGTATTCCACAACAATGACACTGCATTTGATGCTGTGGCTTGAGAAAGCACAAAGGTCTGATCGTTGAATATGGAATCGCTCTCACCCGCATAGGCTTCTGTAAATGGTGATACCAGGATACTAAATGAACAACTATACTGACATCCAAAATCGGGTTCAGTATAAGTATATAAGATTTCAAATCCGCCAAGAGAAGCACATTCCGGATTGAAATAATAATCCTGACCTTCCACAGAAACTCCCTGACCTGTAAATTCACCACCCAAGGGATATAATCCTTCTAAATACATTAGGTTTACAGGTTCGGCATCACAACATACAGCAAAATCATCAGGACAAGATATATCTATTACAGGAGGTTCCTGAACTGTAAATGTGGAACTACAGCTTGCAGATTGTCCGCAGTTATCAGAAGCCTCAAAGGCCACCGACACAATACCTCCGAAAGCATCCGGTGGAGTAAGACTGCTTAAATCAGTTGCAGTTGCTTCACATCCACCTTCGATATAGAAAGCATTTATCCAGGTTTCGAAGGCTAAATCAACCTCCTCCTGAGTACGACAAGGAACGATACTCACATCTCCCGGGCAGCTTACCGTGAGTTCAGGAGCTGCAATTACAGTGAAGGTTGAAGTACATGCTTCGCTTTGGCCACAGGCATCGGCTGCTTCGAAGGTAATCTCTACCATTCCACCACAGAAATCAGGTGCAGTGTAAATGCCGAGATCGTTTGCTTCGGTATCGCATCCACCATTATAGGTGAATTGTCCGAGCCAGTTTTCAAAGGCTGCGTCAACTTCCGTTTGATCTGTACATGCCTCGATTTCGGTTTCTGCCGGACAGCTTACCGTGAGTACCGGGACTGCAAGAACCGTGAAGATTGAAGTACATGCTTCGCTTTGGCCACAGGCATCGGCTACTTCGAAAGTAATCTCTACCATTCCACCACAGAAGTCAGGAGCAGTATAGTTGCTCAGGTCTGTTGCTTCGGTAGAGCATCCGCCATTGTAGGTGAATTGTCCGAGCCAGTTTTCAAAGGCTGCGCCAACTTCCATTTGATCTGTACATGCTGCAATTTCAGTTTCTGCCGGGCAGCTTACCGTGAGTTCCGGGGCTACAATTACCGTGAAGATTGAAGTACATACTTCGCTTTGTCCACAGGCATCGGCTGCTTCGAAGGTAATCTCTACCATTCCACCACAGAAATTAGGTGCAGTGTAAATGCTGAGATCGCTTGCTTCGGTATCGCATCCGCCGGCGTAAGTGAATTGATTTATCCAGCTTTCAAAGGCTGCGTCAACTTCCGTTTGATCTGTACATGCTGCAATTTCGGTTTCTGCCGGGCAGCTTACCGTGAGTTCCGGGGCTGCAATTACCGTGAAGGTTGAAGTACATGCTTCGCTTTGTCCACAGGCATCGGATGCTTCGAAGGTAATTTCTACCATTCCACCACAGAAATCAGGTGCAGTGTAAATGCTGAGATCGTTTACTTCGGTATCGCATCCGCCATTATAGGTGAATTGACTTATCCAGTTTCCAAAGGCTGCGTTAACTTCCGTTTGATCGGTACATGCTGCAATTTCGGTTTCTGCCGGACAAGTTACTGTGAGTTCAGGTGCGGAAAGTACCGTGAAGGTTGAAGTACATTCTGCAGTCTGTCCACAGACATCGGCTGCTTCGAAGGTAATTTCTACCATTCCACCACAGAAATCAGGTGCAGTGTAAATGCTGAGATCGTTTACTTCGGTGTCGCATCCGCCATTATAGGTGAATTGACTTATCCAGTTTCCAAAGGCTGCGTTAACTTCCGTTTGATCGCTACATGCTGCAATTTCGGTTTCTGCCGGACAAGTTACTGTGAGTTCAGGAGCTGCAATTACCGTGAAGGTTGAAGTACATTCTGCAGTCTGTCCACAGACATCGGCTGCTTCGAAGGTAATTTCTACCATTCCACCACAGAAATCAGGTGCAGTGTAAATGCCGAGATCGTTTACTTCGGTGTCGCATCCGCCATTATAGGTGAATTGACTTATCCAGTTTCCAAAGGCTGCGTTAACTTCCGTTTGATCGGTACATGCTGCAATTTCGGTTTCTGCCGGACAAGTTACTGTGAGTTCAGGAGCTGCAATTACAGTGAAGCTTGAAGTACATGCTGCAGTCTGGCCACAGGCATCGGATGCTTCGAAGGTAATCTCTACCATTCCGCCACAGAAATCAGGTGCAGTGTAAATGCCGAGATCGTTTACTTCGGTATCGCATCCACCATTATAGGTGAATTGACTTATCCAGTTTTCAAAGGCTGCGTTAACTTCCGCTTGATCGCTACATGCTGCAATCTCGGTTTCTACCGGGCAGGTGATCGTGAGTTCAGGAGCAGCAATTACCGTGAAGCTTGAAGTACATTCTGCAGTCTGTCCACAGACATCGGCTGCTTCGAAGGTAATTTCTACCATTCCACCACAGAAATCAGGTGCAGTGTAAATACCCAGGTCTGTTGCTTCGGTGTCGCATCCACCATTATAGGTGAATTGACTTATCCAGTTTCCAAAGGCTGCGTTAACTTCCGTTTGATCGGTACATGCTGCAATTTCGG
>Ga0307990_1003418_pt1 | contig 12112 bp, 10 predicted proteins | sample EllFjometagen129_FD_203168 | JGI IMG/M metagenome (GOLD analysis project Ga0307990, IMG submission 203168) | Marine microbial communities from Ellis Fjord, Antarctic Ocean - #129 | ecosystem: Environmental > Aquatic > Marine > Unclassified | place: Southern Ocean | collected 2014-10-08
CTGGCCCTTAATGAGGACACCGGCGTTGATGACCGGGTGGTGGTGGAGGGGCAATTCGGTTTTTGGAGGTATTACGATCCGTAGTATTGTGATCTCGGGGGTTCCCTTTGGATAGGCGGGCAATGCGGTACCTTCCCAGCTTTGGCCGGACTTTACGAGTGTCTGGACCTCGATCTTGCGGTCAACGTTCGATGCACATCCGGAAAACAGCACTGCTGCGAGTACCAGTGATAGAGCTAATAATCGTTTTGTCATTGCTTTTCTCTCCTAAGAAATCATATTTTCACAACTCAACATCATACCAGATTGCAAAAAAAGTACAAGTGCATTAGTTTTGGGGGATTTTATTGATAATTGCTTAATTTTGCTTAAAAAAATGGTGTATTTTCCCTTGCAATACCAACTTTTATGTGTAAAATGCTTTGCTTGTTAAGATTTCGGCGACGTAGCTCAGCTGGTTAGAGCGTGGGATTCATAAGCCTGAGGTCGGTGGTTCGAATCCACCCGTCGCTATTTTTTTGTTATAAGCTCTTTATATGCAGGATCTTAAAGACGCTTACAGTCCAAGCTGCCCCCATCGTCTAGCGGCCTAGGACGCTGGGTTCTCATCCCAGTAACAGGGGTTCGAGTCCCCTTGGGGGTATTTCCATTATTTGCCAGGAATGCGGTTTTTGACCCATCCTGGCTGTTTTTGTATCCGCGTCAGCCAATCCCCCTTTAGGCCTTGAATCTGTCGAACAAGCTATTATTTACTGACTTCAGTGATGGGTAAATGCTTTTGTAGATTTCAAAGAGTTTTGCGTATTTTGCGGTTAATTCGAGGTTTGGGTTGTATAGTTTTTTTGTTTTTTTTACCCGCTCGTATGCTTCGTCGAGATTTTTGTACAGGCCGATTCCTATTCCGGCTAGCATTGCTGCTCCGAGTGGGGTTGCCTCCTGGACGTTGGATACTTCTATCGGCAGGCCGAGCATGTCGGCTTTGTTTTGTATCCAGAACTCATTTTGTGAGCCTCCGCCGGAGACGATTATATTGTCGAAAGAACAGCTAAGACCGGATTCCATTGCCTGGCGGATTTCGAGGAACTGATAGTTTAGGCCTTCGATAACGGCACGGAGCATGTCGGCATGAGTTGTTGTGCTGCTTAGTCCTACGAACGCGCCCATGGATTTGGGGTCGATGATTGGACAGCCTGCCGCTGAGAGATGCGGGAGGAATATCGCTCCGGATGCGCCTGGGGAGGTGTCATTAAGAGATGCCATAAGGTGCTGCCATACGTTTCCTTGTTCTTTGGCCTTTTGTTCGGCCTGGAAACCGAAGTTCGCACGGAACCATTCGAGGGATTCGCCGGAGGGAGCGCCGCCCCATGCGGCGTAACATTCCGGTGCGACGTGCGATTGTATGCAGATGGCGGAGCGGCGTATATCGTCGGTCATTACAGGGGACGAAACCGTTGTGATTACGCTTTCCCATGTGCCTAGGATGTCGAAAAGTGTGCCAGGCTTGTAGGCACCGACGGGAAGCGTGCCGCAAATATGATCGTGGCCACCGAGGACGACGGTTGTTTCTGTTGACAGGCCGGTTAAGGCCGATGCCTGGGCAGAGACTTTGCCGAGGATGCTTGCGCTTTGCATTATCGGGGGCATGAGTGATGCTTCGATGCCGGAATCTGCGAGAAGCTGGTCTGACCATTGATGTTTGGCTTGGTCCATCAGGAGCGTACACGAGGCCATGCTGCGGTCTGTTGCTATTTTGCCGCAAAGCTTGTGGTTGAGGAAATCTTCGATCAGGAGCCATTTGTCGGCGGCGGCCATGATGTCCGGCTGATTTTCTTTCATCCATAGGATACGCATTGCCGCGGTGATCGCCCATGTTGGAAAGCCGGTTATTGCGAATGTTTTTTCGGCGCCGATGTTTTCGTTCCACCACTGGGCCTGGGCGGCGGTGCGGGGATCGTGCCAGCTGATGAAGGGGTAGAGATGGTTTCCGTTTGAATCGACCGGAACGCCGTCCATTCCCATTCCGGTTACGGCGACGGCTTTGACTTGTGATGGGTAGTCGATAGCGGCGAGGGCTTCTTTAACAGCTGCCGCTGAGCCATTCCAAATCTGGTCGGGATCCCAGATAACCCATTCGGGATGGTCGTCGGAAGTGATCTGTTCGGTTGGACGGGAGGCCGATGAAACGATGTTACCGTCCAGGTCATAGATTAACGCCTTGAGGCTGGTTGAGCCAAGGTCGATTGCCATGAGGTAATCCATTATCGTCACTCCTTTTCTGTTTGTGCCGTGGCGGCTTTTTTGATTCCATCTTCATATTGGCTGTGCATAAAGTTTCCTCTTGTCAGGACGCTTACGCCGAGCATGAGGACTATTATACCGGCTATGATCCATTTGATGCTGGTTTTGCTTGCGCCTTTCCATTCGCCTGTTAGAAAACCGTTGACATTGCCGACCATGATCGCAAACGACATGAATATCGCGTAGCCAATGGCGGCGCCTATGTCTCCGAGTTTTGAGGCACCTACTCCGTAAAGGAGAATCGCCCCGTCGTGGAGGCAGGCCATAATCATGGCAATGAGAAGAACTTTTCCTATGCCTGACTTTGTCAGTGTCGACCACGTCTTATTTTTTGAGAACTTGAATACGCAATACCCGCAAGCCGATACCGACCCTCCCCAGAGGATGAGTGCCGAGACCACAAACGCCGAACGCCATTTTGAATTGCCAAACTGCTCGACCGAAATATCCTTAATATCATCGCCAAACAAAAACGCAATGCCATAACACGCACATAATATACCAGACAGAAACGCGACGATAAGGCCTTTCCTCAGCTTGCTGCCTGTTGGTATTGTTTCGCCGCCTTCATCGCCGGATGCCTGACTGGCATTCTTTAGGATGGCAGCTCGTCCGCATACAACAACGCCAGCAAGGCAAACAGCAATGCCGCCGATGATGGTAAGGCCGTGGGCGGTGGCGAGTTGGTCGGGTTTAAGTATGACAAAACCGCCGAGTCCGCCGGTGATTATCTGGGCTCCGTAATTGATCGCGTATGCGAGTGACAGGCCGATGAAGGCGAAGCTCATGCCGAGTGTCATTGAGCCGAGGCCCCAGAGGAATCCGAAGGCTACCGGGTATATGACAATGGACCACCCTGCCGTTTTGCATGTCTGGAAGAGGCCGTCTGCGATTAAGGGAAAGACGGTTGTGGGGAGGAGTATTGCGACAAAGAAGAAGAATGGGCCCCAGAGTGTTTCCCATGGTGTGTCTTTTTTTACGAATTTACTGGGCAAGCCGAATGAACCGCCGCACATAGCCCCGAAAAGTAACAAAAGTAAACCAAACGCCTGTGGTCCCATATCCTGTTTCCTAAATTTAGATAATATTTTCGTGCTTTACATATTTATTACGAATCCGATTTTCCGTATAATCTTAATGCGTCTAACATTGCTTTGTAGTTTTGCGGGTTGACTCCTCTGTGGATTGTGTTGCTTGATGAGAGGATGTATCCGCTAGTGCCTGCTTGTTTTATTGCGTCTTTTACTTCGGCAGCGACATCTTCCGGGGTTCCGGTGCAGAGTGCGCCCTTGCAGTCGATGTTTCCTTTGAGGCATAGTTTATTGCCGTATTTTTCGCGGGTCTGGTCTAGTCTCATTGCCGCACCGGGGTCGATGGGGTCGAGACAATCTATGCCCGCTTCGACCCAGTAGTCGATGACGTCGCTGATGTCGCCATCGCAGTGTTTGATGACATAGTAGCCCATGTCTTTGTAGCCCTGAATGACTCTCTTAAACGTCGGGCCTATCAGTTCGAGGTACTGGGATGGTCTGAATAGCAGTCCGGCGGCGTTGGCGATGTCGTCGGTTGTTGCTACGATGTTTGTTCCGTAGCGATGCTTGGCGATGCTCGCAAGTTCAAGATTGTAATCGACCGAACGGTTCAACAGTTCGATGAAAAGGTCCGGTTCTATCATGAACTGTACGAGGGCCTCTTCATAGCCGAGGAGGTCACGCATGTCGGAAAAGCCGTCGCGGAGATTCAGGATGACCGCGCGTCTGTCGCCAAATCGAATGATCGCTTTTTCGAGGGTTGCGAAACGATGGGACGCCTGCGAATCCGGGAAGGTATAGTCTTTGTGGCGGGTGATGTCTTTGATAGGGTTTTCGGTAGTCGCTGCGATGCAGTCACCTGTCAATTGCCGTCTAGCACCCCATTCATCGATGTATTCCTCTTCGGATGTAAAGTCTTTGGTATAGTCGGCACGAATGTTGATTCCGTCTATATCGAGTGATTCGACGATCTCTATGGGGTCTTTTGAGCCGGTTAGAGCCTCGCCGACGGTTTCGTCTATAAACCACTCGAATGTGCCGATGCAATCTGGCTGTTCCATTCGTAATGCTGCTTCAATGCGTTCTTTGCCAGTCATTTAATCTCTCTAGTTTGTGTTTTTAAAAATTGCTAAAAAGTAACTCAGGCCAGTTCTTTCCAGATCGGGTCTAGTGTTTGTATTACTTTTTTGTACCTGGCGTATTTTTCCTGGTAGAGGGATTTCATGTCCGGGTTTGGCTCTATTCTTTTTGAGAAGCTTACCATGCTGTCTATCGCCTGCTGGTAGTCATCGAAGCATTGGCAGGCGACACCGCCGGCTATTGCGGCACCGAGTGCGCCAAGTTCCGTACCGTCCGGTATCTCGACTGCGGTCTGGAAACAGTCGGCGAATATCTGGAGCCATACATCGCTTTTTGCCGCCCCGCCGGTAAGTCGGATGGTCTCGGGCATTTTCCGGAAGCTTTTGAGGTTGTCCATGTGGGTCATGTGGGCGAAAACGACGCCTTCGTAAATTGCACGCAGTACGTCGGCCCTGGTGTGGTAGCTTGCCATGCCGACCAGACAGGACTTTGCGTCCATGCCAGCGTTTGAGCCGTAAAGGAACGGCAGGAAGATGACATTGGATTCTTTCGGGTCTGTGCTTGCGACAAGTTCGTTGCAAATGTCATAGACGGAGCGGGCTTGCTCTTTGGCGATTTGTTTTTCGGCCTGGAAGAACTGGCTTACGAACCATTCGAGGTTGCCTGCCGATGTTGCGCTTCCTTCAAGCATGAGGTAATAGCCGGGTATCGAATAGCACGAGGTCATAAACACGCCGTCGACGACTGGTTTGTCGGATATGTACTGATTGTTGCCCCATGTGCCGACTACGACGCAAAGCTGCGATTCGTCGGTTATGCCGGAGGCAAGTCCGCAGGCGTCGATGTCGAACATTCCGCCTGCGACGGGGGTACCTTCTTTAAGGCCGGTTTTTTCGGCAGCGTCAGAGGTGATCGCCCCGCAAATATCGCTGGATTTTTTCAGGGGCGGCAAAAGCCTCTGCATTTCGCTTATTCCGAAAGCTTCCAGGACATCTGGGTCATACTCGGCGGTTCCGACATTCATAAGGCTAGTTCCGCTCATATCGGTAAGTTCGGCGTAAGCTTCGCCGGTCAGTTGGAAGCGAATAAAATCCTTGGCCATCAGGACGTATTCGGATCTGGCAAGGACATCCGGTTCGTTATCGCGTATCCAAGCGAGCAAAGCGTTGGGCTGAGCCGGCCAGATGCACTGCATCGTCTTGGGGCGAATGGCTTTGTCGACGCCGTCTGCGGTCCATTTTTCGATATAGTCACGGGCTCGTCCGTCGCTGGACATAATAGCATTTCTTGTCGGCTTGCCGTCTTTGTCAATAAGATAGATGCCGTTTCCGTGGCCGGTACAGGTGACACAGGCAATGTTGGCAGGATCAACGCCGGAGGTTGTAACCACCTCGCTGATAGCCTGGGCGGTCATTTCCCACATGACAGCGGCGTCACGTTCGACGAATCCTGCCTTTGGGGTGATAAGCTGACTTTCTCTTGAAGCGACGGCGATCTCTTTACCATCAAGAGTAAACATCGCAGCCTTAGAAACTGTTCCACCGTTATCGATACCGAGTAAATATTTAGCCATAGCTTTTATTCCTTATCAATTAAGTGTTACGTTTTCAGTCCATTTCGATAACGGAGATCGTATGCGGAGCGTCATGTTCATTGCCGTCGAGCGTCAGGTCGATATTAGCGACGTATATCTTGTTGCCGCGAATGCAGACTTCCGAAGGCTTGTCGAGTTTGCCGCCGATGCCGCCGGAGTTGTTTTCATTTTTCGCGATTGTCGTAACCTTGCCCGTCTTCGGGTCAACCTTGTGAACGGCATTGCCGATAAAGTCAGCGATATAAATGTCACCGGTAACCGGATGAATTTTCATGCCGTCGGTGCTCTTGATACCATTGCCTTGTGCGAAGGTTTTCTGCGAGACTACTTTACCATTTTCATCAAGTTTGATCTCTTCAACGCTTGCTTCGCCAAAGTTACACACATACATAGTTCCGTCAGCGGCAATAGCCATGCCATTAGCACCGACCGTCCCCCACCACTCTTCATCTTGTGTTTCAAAAGTCGTAACAAGATGCGAGTCCTGCTGGTCAGAGGTAGTATTATAAGGAGCTACATTGACAGGCCCTGTCGCAAACTCTGAATTTTTGAACCGCCATACGCCGCTGATCGTTTTTCCGTCGACGGTAGCCATATTGGTATCAGTTACAAACACGCTGTCTTTAGTGCATACGATGGCGTTTGCCTGCATGATACCGGTGGCGACCACCTCGGTGCCAGTTGCCTTTCCGTCTTTCATATTTACACGGATAATTCTCGACAGATTATCAGTTCTGCCGACAAAGCCCTGGTTATCGGCGACATAGAGATTGCCGTCAGAACCGATATCGATCCCAAGTGGGGCTGATTTGCCGGTAACAGGATGAACGGGCAAAGCAATAACCTCGCTGATCTCGTCATTTTCATCGATCTTCAAAACAACGGCTGGGAATTTATCATTATTAAAGTTCGGCACGCACAGTAAAATGTTATTGTCGGCGTCAAGTACCATGCCATCAGGAGTGTTATATTTCTCGGGAAGGTTGACAGCTATCGTCGGTGTTTTCAATGCCGGTGCAGATGGAGGAGTTTTCTTACACCCGCCGGACGTGATTACCAGGACAAACATAACAGTTAAAATCAATACAAACGCTGGATTTCTTTTCTGCTTCATAATAATTCTCCCTAATTAAAGTTATTACAAGTTACCACCGCATCAGCATCGTGCCGACATTTATCTCATTAGCATCCCGCCTGTAACGTCTACTGTCGCTCCGGTCATATATGACGATCTTTGCGAAGCGAGGAAAAGTACGACGTTGGCGATCTCTTTCGGTTCTGCTATCCTGTGCAGGGGGACGCGGTTTAGATATTTCTCAACATCTTTGCTTATCAGTTCAGCGACCATCTCCGTCATCACCAACCCCGGAGCGATAGCATTAACACCTATCCCATGCGGAGCCATCTCGCGTGCAAGCGCTATCGTAAACGATACCATTCCGCCCTTGGTCGTGTCGTAAGGGGATTTGCCCGAAACCGAACCTCTAAACGCTGCCTGGGAAGCAATATTGACAACCCGGCCCTTTAGACCTTTGTCAAGCTGCTGCTTTATAAATTCCCTGCTGCAAAGAAAAGTACCGTCAAGATTTACATCCATCGCCTGTTTCCAGGTCGCAAGTTCCATGTCCTTTACCGGTCCGACCGGACAAATCGCCGCGTTATTTACAAGCACATCGACCTGATTATACTTGGCGGTGATATCAGCATACATCTTAAGAACCGCTTCTTCGCTGGAAATATCCGCCTCGAAAATATCAGCTTCTGCGGAGCACTTTTCTTTTATATCGGCGACAAGTTTCTCTGCCATTTCTTTCTGGTTGCCGAGATCGATATAGTTAACTGCTACCTTCATACCTTCTTCGGCAAATGCCCGGCAGATCGCTTTTCCTATACCGCCGGAACCGCCGGTGACCAATACCACTTTATCTTTAAGATTAAGATCCATTTTTTCTACTCCTTATTATCAATTAGTATCGCCAAAGGCGATTCAAAAGCATTTCACACTTTACGCCTTAGCTTTTCGCTTACGGTTTTAATACTACTCGCAACGCTTCGCCGCTTTTCATTAGTTCGTATGCTTTCATAATGTCATCAAGCGGCAAAATGTGGCTTGCCAGTTTATCGGCTTTAAGCGAGCCACTGCTGATGATCTCTACTGCTTTTTCGACCTGGGCCGGCGTCGAGTCACTGCTGCCGACTAGCTTGATCTCGCCATAGTGGATGATCCTGCTGTCGATGGTGATCTCGCTTTTGCCGGCTGGCAAGGATGCGAACAGGCAAACTGTCCCGCGTTTACGCACCAGCGAAATGGCGTCTTCCTGAGGTTTTGCCGCCGGTGCTGCGACTATGACAACATCTGCACCGACACCATCGGTCTGGGCCATCACTATCGAGGCCAGATCCTCATTTGCCGGGTCGACCAGGACATCGAACCCGAAAGACTCGGCTTGTTTGAGTCTTTCCTGGTTAATCTCGGCAAGAATTATTTTGGATGCTCCAAACTGCTGGGCTGCACAGGCATTCAGTATACCCATGGGACCTGCGCCGATCACGACGACAACATCGCCTTGCTGAATATCACAGTTAAAGCAGGAGTTAACGGCACAACTGAGCGGCTCGGAAAGTGCAGCATGCTCGGCGGGTACGGATGCAGGCACTTTGATCGCGTGGCCGCCTTTCAGTGCCCTTTTCGGAATGATGGTGTATTCGGCCATACCGCCTTCGAAGGTAAATCCCATCGGGGCTATGTTTGCGCAGAGATTTCTGTGACCCTGTTTGCAGTAATAGCAATCGCCGCAAGCAACGGATGTTGCCATTACGATCCGGTCGCCGATCTCGAAACCGGTGACGCCGTTTCCGATGGTATCGACAAGACCGGTAAACTCATGGCCCATAACCTTGGGGGCTTTGATCCGCGGATTGCCCGAAACATAAGCCTTAAGATCCGTCCCACAAACTGCACAGGCGTCGATCTTAACGCGTATCTCGCCAGCACCGCAAACAGGGACTGGGACCTGCTCGACTCGGATATCACCGGGAGCATAATAAACAACCGCTTTCATGGTATCGGCCATTAGTAGTCTCCCTCTGCTGGGACGCCGTCGAGAACCGCTTCGGTTGAGCCTACGCCGAGTCTTTTGCAGCCCTGTTTGAGATACCCTACTGCCGTTTCGTAAGTGCGAACCCCGCCTGATGCCTTAACGCCCATCTTATCGCCGACAGTTTTCATCATAATGTCTATGACTTCCGGAGTTGCCGGGCCATCGCCAAAACCGGTAGAGGTCTTTACGAAGTCTGCGCCGGCTTCGAGGCAAATCTCGCAAGCTTGTGCGACCTGTTCATTTGACAGGTAACATGTTTCCTGGATCACTTTAACCAGTGCTCCGGTTTTCTTGGCCTCTGCGACGACGGCTGCGATGTCGTTCTTGACATAATCAAGATCGCCGGACAGGAACTTGCCGACGTTCATAACCATATCAAACTCAACTGCACCATCGGCGGCACCGAGTTTTGTTTCGAGAACCTTTGTTTCGGTTTTGTTGCTGCCGTGGGGGAAGCCTACTACCATCGAGACAACTGTTTCGCTGTCTGCGAGTTCCTTGGCGGCGATCTTTACGTCGGTAGGACGAACACAAAGACTCATAACACCGCGCTCGTCACACATCCTGGCATTCTTGACAATATCTTCATCGGTAGCAAAAGGTTTAAGCACAGCATGGTCAATAGTTTTAGCGATTTGTTCTTTAGTATACATTTAAAATACTCCTTTTATTAAATTAGTTTGGGCCGAAAGGCCGTTTCGATCATTATTCATTTGTTAGTGCATTTCGCGGCCGCCGGTGATGTTGATCGCCTGACCGGTCATATAGTCTGATCCTTTTGAACAGAGGAAGGTCGTCACTGCTGTTACGTCTTCGATCTTTGCAAGCCGCTGGAGCGGCACCTTTGCTTTAAACTTATCGACAACTTCATCCAAAGTCATATTCAAGTTGTTGATGTAACCCGATGAAGCAGTCTCCCATACGCCCGTATTTTCCGTGATGCCCGGGCACACACAGTTTACGTTGATGTTTGGTGCCAGTTCAAAAGCCAGCGCCTGCGTAAACCCGATGATCCCTGCCTTTGCAGTACCGTAATGGCTCATTAACGCAGAACCTGTTTTACCCGACTTTGAAGAAAAATTCACGATCTTTCCATATTTATTAGCCTTCATCATTGGGACTACAAATTTGGTAAACAGGAATGGTCCCTTGCAGTTAACGGCCATCATCATGTCCCACTGATCTTCTGTCAAATCTTCAACCGGGCAAGTACCGATGATACCGGCAACGTTTATGAGAATGTCGATCTTGTTGTTAAACGCCTCAGCTGCTGCTGCGACAACCTTTTGTACATCATCGATCTTAGTGACATCAGCGGCAAGAGCGAGGCATCCTTCGCCGATTTCTTTAGCTACGACGTCAACAGCGTCCTGATTAATATCCGAAATAAAAACCTTTGCCCCATTGGCTAACAATTCCCGTGCGATGTCTTTGCCGATCGCCCCGGCTGCACCTGTTATGAGTGCTGTTTTTCCTGTAAAGTCCATTTGAAATCCTTATTTTAGTTTCATAATATTATCGCCGGTATTTACCGGCCTTGTCAATTTTACGCCAAAGTCACCGAAAGTCCATTATCTTCCAGCAACTTTTTGGAGTCTTCTTTAAGTTTAGAATCTGTTATGATCGCGGTTGCCTTTGTCAGCGGCTGGATATGGGCAAACCCTGCCCTGCCGAATTTTGACGAATCGGCTAGGAATATATTTCGCTGGGCTCGTGCAGACATCTGCCTGACCACCTCGGAAACCTCTACCAGGTTCGCCGTCATGCCGTTTTCCACCGAAAAGCCGTCGGTGCCCAGAAACGCGATCTTGACATGAAACTGCTCGAGCTGGAGCAACGTGATCGGCCCGACGACAGCTTCGGACTCCGGTCGATATTCGCCGCCTAACAGAGTAATATCGAGTGAAGGGTTTATGCGGGCATACTGCAAAAGCATAATAGAATTGGTGACGATTTTGAGGTTATGTTTGCCAAGAAGATATTTGCCTATAAGAGCAGTAGTGGTACCTGCAGAGACCATTATCTGGTCGCCATCCTGTATAACTTCAGTTGCGGCCTTGGCGATTCGGTTTTTTTCTTCGGCAAATTGTTTCTGACGAAGCAGAATCCTCTGATTTATCGCCGGGACAGCCCCGCCGCGAGTTCGGACAATAAACCCGTTTTCAGCCAAAGCATCCAGATCGTTTCTAATGGTCACCGAGGAAACGCTGAGCATTTTGCTGATTTGAGCTACAGATAAACTCCAATCTTCAAAGAGGGCATCCAATACCTGCTTCTGCCTGTCTGATAACTTTTCTATCACCTACTATCGACCTTTCGTTATGATTTCCTTACTCTTTCGATTTGGCTTCATTTTAGGCAATTGCGATTGTTTTGCAACAATAAAATCTGAAATTGAACCAGTAATTAAAGAAAGGAGTAATCCTTGAAAGTTTGAGGTGAATTTGGTAAGATCATCGATGTCGCAAGGGTCGACTTATGTTTTTTGGCGATTAAATTGGAAATAACAGGCAAAAGAAAAGGATGAAATAATGAAACAAGCTATGTACTTACTTACTTTGGCTATCGTCGCTGCCGGCTGTAGTGTTCAACCCGAAAATGTATTATTACAGAAGTGGGATACGCCTTTTGAGACACCTCCATTTGATGAAATCACAAACGAGCAATTTATGCCGGCATTTCTCAAAGCAATGGCAGTTGAGAAAGCAGAAGTTGAGGTGATTGCAAATAATAAAGAAACTCCTACCTTTGAGAACACTATTGTAGCAATGGAGAAAAAAGGAGAGTTGCTTAGCAAGGTTAGCAGAACATTCAGTTGTCTCAACGGGGCTGATACAAACGATCAATTGCAGGAAATATCAAAAAAACTTGCTCCTATACGTGCTAAACACAGTGATGACATCAATTTAAACAAAGCACTTTTCGCAAGAATAAAACAAATCTATGAGAAAAAAGAAAGTCTCGGACTTACCGACGAACAAGAAATACTGCTGGAAAACTATTACCTG
>Ga0307990_1003421_pt1 | contig 12109 bp, 15 predicted proteins | sample EllFjometagen129_FD_203168 | JGI IMG/M metagenome (GOLD analysis project Ga0307990, IMG submission 203168) | Marine microbial communities from Ellis Fjord, Antarctic Ocean - #129 | ecosystem: Environmental > Aquatic > Marine > Unclassified | place: Southern Ocean | collected 2014-10-08
GATTGTGTAGTTGAGAGCCTGTTTCCTTGCCCAGGAGAGCTGACAACCTGAGTACGGGAGAAGACCACAATGTACCCACAGATTCTGCGGAAGACCCAAGATTATAACGCAAAAGACATAAAAACTATGACGACATTATCGAAATACCTGCTTCGCTTTCTGGTCTGCATTTTAATTATTTGGTTAGCCGTGGAAAGTGAGGTCACGCTCTCTCTACTTAAAGATCCGGCCATTATTATCAGCTTATTTCTATGGATTATTGCTCTGGTGGCTCTCCTGATCCGAAGGGATATTGACATTCATGACAAGCTTTCGTGGGTGGTTACGATCCTGCTGCTAAATGGAATCGGCGCAATCCTCTATTTTGTTTTTGGCCCAAAACGCAAATACTCAGAAAGAGATAAACCAGAGGTCAACGAAAACGCAGTTCCGATCAACCCGGAGAAATCATCGTGGAATCCAGTCCTCGGTCAGAACCGAATGAGCAAAGGCGTAGGGCTCAATCCGAAGGAGACCGATCAGGAGACCGAACAAGGCCATCAAAACGACTTGACATGATACACCCTTCTAGTTAATGTGCGATCATTGATCTCAAGTAATAAGGAACAGCAAAATGATTCACTCAAAGACCACAATTATTGCAGCCGTATTGATCGTGTGTGCTGCCTTTGGTGTCAGCCGTGCTGCCGATCCGGCTGACCAGGAAACCGTATTCAAGGTACCTCCCCAGACTGCGAAACCCGGTGTGTAGTGGCATTGAATGGGCTGTAACGTTACCAAGGCCGGTATTACACTCCTGAACCCAATGTGGGTACCAGACTGGAGCAAGGCAAATAACGATTAATAATGAAACGGGAAAGAAAGAAAAGTGAACGATGCGAATCATCTTAAGTCTTACCATATTAGTATGCGCTATGTCGGTTCATGCGGGTGTACCTATGATTGTAGCACATAGAGGAGCATCCAAAAGAGCGCCACAAAACACCGTACCGGCCTTCAAGTTGGCCTGGAAACTGGGTGCTGATGCGATAGAAGGAGATTTTCATGTTACGAAAGATGGATACATCGTCTGCATTCATGACGGCAATACCAAAAATGTTGCAACGAACAATCTGAGTGTAAAGAGTTCCACGTTAGCTGAATTGCGTACCGTGGACATCGGGATCAAGAAGGGAAAAGTCTGGAAAGGCTTTGAGGTCACCAGGATTCCCACGATTGCTGAGGTCTTTGCAACGATTCCTGAAAACAAGAGCATCTATATCGAGCTTAAGTGCGGCACGGAGATCATTGCGCCTCTGCTTGCAGAGATCAAGAAGTCCGGACTTAAGAATGCACAGATCGTGGTGATTAGCTTCGACGCAAAGGTGCTGGGAAGTTTGAAAGAAAAGGCACCTGAGCTTAAGGTTTCCTGGCTGTGTCGCTTCAAAACGAACAAGAACTCTGGCGAGAGTAAGCCTTCTCTGGAATCTTTACTGAAAACCATAGAGCAGAACAAACTGGATGCGATCAGTTCGAACACCGGTATTCGGCAGGCGTATGTTGATGCCATAACGGCTAAGGGATATGAGTGGCATGTTTGGACCGTGAATGACGAGAAGACCGCCAGGAAGATGAAAGCGCGGGGAGTCAAATCCATTACCACAGATGTGCCAGAAAAAATGAAGAAATACGTTGCCGGGTAATCGGCTACAGGCGGTGCTTCAAGAGGGATCGAAACATAAGAAGGAGATAGAAAAATGCGATTAAAGAATGTTCTGTTTGTTGCGCTTGCAACAGCGTGCTTTTATATGGGCCATAGTCAGTTAAACGCGGCTACATATCCCGTGGTTCATGGATCGTCGATCGATACTTGCGAAAAATGGGCAGCAACCGAATTATCGATGTTCCTCAAAAAAATATATGGTAAAGATGACTTTCCTGTCGTGGAATCGATTCCAGACAATGGTGATTACATATTACTTGGCAATCTCAAGAGCATGGGCAGCCTGAAGCATTATGTGAATGCGTCTGAAGTCGATGATCCGGGCGAATTCATTGTAAAACATGTAAAAGCAGGAACGCAACAGGTCGGTATCATCTGTGGCAACAATTCACGCGGTGTAATAGATGGGGTTTATTCTCTGCTGGAACAGAAGCTTGGATACGGGTTTTATCTTTCAAGCAATGCATGCGAGAATGCTGATAAAGGCGCGTTCTCTTTTAATGGGTGGCGGCTTAGTGCTTACCCCGAATTTACCGAGAGGACCACCTTTAACTGGTATAACTTTATCAGTGGTGTCAGTTCATGGAACCTGTCGGAATACAAGAAGTGGATTCGTCAGTCTGCCCGAATGCGTTACACCAGTGTCATGCTTCATGCCTATGCTTGGAATCCATTAACCGAGTTTTCCTATAAGGGGCAAACTAAATCGGTTGAATACCTCCAGAATACGGTCTATGGAGCACATTGGCACAACAATCACACAAAAGATGTGAGGAAGCTGATCGGAGGCGAACTGTTTGCCGATGAGGGACCGGTTTTCGGTGCTGATGTGAGCAAGATTGGCTATGGGGGTATAACAGAAAGCAACCGAGTTGCAGCGACCAAGAAGATGCTCAGGGAGGTCGTCGCCTATGCCGCAAACACGGTTGGCATCGGATTCAACTGGTCCTTCGATATCGACACGAAATGGGCGCATCCACAAAACATCATTAAAACACTGCCACCTGACAGTCGATTCCTGGTTGGCAAACACTGGATTGCCCGTCCCGATACGAAAGACGGCTACCAATATAGCAGAAAGATTATCGAGACTGTAATGAAAGACTATCCCGGCATTTCCACCATCACGGTCTGGTGGCGACATAAGAGCGGAAATAATTTTGGCGGTCTGATGAACAATATGAAGGAAAGCGAAATTCCGACTGATTGGAAGGCGGAGTTTGATGCTGCTCCTGCAGCAGCTAAAGAACATATAGGCCCGGCCAACCTCTACTACTCAAAAGTCACCAAGGCATTTCGCCGGGCACTTGACGAGCTGGGCCATAAGGATGTTAAGTTGGCTTATGGTAGCTGGTGGATGAACACCAGCCAACATCATAAGCTGTTTGCCTCTGCAAACTACTTTCAAGACAAAATATTCCCCGCCTATGTGCTTGATTACAGTATGAATTTTGACAAGAGCACTTCATACCGTTCAGAGCTCTTGAAGACCGGCTTAAACCGAAAACTCTATGTTATCGAATGGGCGCAGCATGATGACGGCAAGTATATGGGGCGACCCTATACACCAACGACAAAATTCAAGGATAAGCTGGGCGAAGTCAAGGCATCCGGGTTTGGTATCATTCACTGGACAACAAGACCCCTGGATATTTTCTTCAAGAGTCTCCAGTATCAAATCTGGAGTAACACGTTCAATGAGGACCTGCCTGTCACCTGCCGCAAGATGGCGGAAGACTATTTTGGGATGTCGCAATCCGACATCATGACAGACTACCTCCACACCTGGCTCACAACTGCTCCGCAATTCGGCCGTGAGACAGGCAAGCTGGGAAAAACCGGTATTAAAGATCATGATCAACGAGCCAAAGAATGTGATGAGCGAATCGCTATTCTAGACAGAGTCAACATAAGCGAGCTGACCAAGGCGGGCCTGAAGCGATGGAAATACTTCAAAGGACACGAGGAGTGGATTAAGATGTTCCACCTGGCCCAGAAGAACTGGGATATGGATCTCCAGAAAAAGACAATCCGCAAATTCATAGAAAAGGCATCTGTCGATGGTGGAATGACCCGGGGCGAAGAAGGACTCCTGATACAGCACAATATAAAATGGCTTAAGAAACAAAAATCGAACAAGCCGGATGGTAAATAGCCGCGCCTGATCCGCGATGTTCTACAAATAAGAAAAGAAACTATGATATCCAGAATCTTAGATAGTTTGGCGCAAATTTATAAACACTTGCAGGAATATGGCCAGGCAGGAATGTCTTCCGGCGTTTTACTTGCGGTCATGCTTCCAATGGCAATAGCAGTTCCCTCAATGGCAGCTGATACCACTGGTCCAGATGTTTTGGCGGCCACAGACCTTCGGTGCGAAGACCTCGTTGATCCGATCGGGATCGATATTGTCAAACCACGGCTATCCTGGCAAATGCGTTCGGACAACAATGGTGCTGCCCAGACAGCCTTCCAAATCCTGTGCGCCAGTTCCCCGGATTTGCTCAAACAGGGAGTAACGGATCTCTGGGACTCGGGCAGAATCGCCACCAACCAGAGTCAGCACATCGTCTATGCCGGTAAAAAACTTGCGCGCGGCCTTCCCTGTTACTGGACGGTACAAATCTGGAACGAAAAGACCACGGCCTCTGTCTGGAGCAAACCCTCTGTGTGGACATATGCCGGCATGACGTCCAATAAGGACTGGAAGGCCACGTGAATCACCGGTAACACAAGCTCGCCCTGGTTACGTCAGTCGGCAGAACTCAAGGCCATCCCGTCCAGGGCGTATATCTATGTCAATGCACTTGGATACTTCCAGCTGTTTATCAACGGCAATAGGGTCGGTGCCGATGAGTTTGCTCCGCATGTGGGCCAATATAACAAGCGCACCTTCTGTATCACTTATGATGTTACCCGGTATCTGAAAACAGGCAAGAACACCATTGGTTTCTGGATGGGAAGCGGTTGGAACAAGGACGGAGCAGGCGTTAAGCTGGCTCCATCTGTGCGAGCACAGCTTGAGATGGAGGATGCCACGGGCAAAACAACTACCGTTGTTACCGATGAGAATTGGAGGGCAAAGCCCAGTTCCATGACCCATCGAGGTGGCTGGGGTTGGGGTAATTTTGGTGGCGAAGTGCATACGGGATCTAACGATCAACCTAACTGGTCCTTCCCCGGCTTTGACGCTAGCACATGGCCCAGGGAAAGACCGATGACGCGAGCACATTCCGTAGCTGGGCCGATGCCCGCCGCAAAGCGACGCACCAGAAGTTTTACAACCCGCAGGACAAGAAGTACGGCAGTGGCGACCAGGTGACCTACATCCTGCCCCTCGCGGCGGGTGTCGTTCCCGACGAACTGGAAGACAACGTTTTTGCCGGATTCGAAACGACGCTCATGGTGAAAGACAAAGGGCATCTGTCCACCGGGCTCTCGGGTACGTACATGATGATTCAGTATCTGCAAAGCATCGGACGGGACGATCTCATTTACAGCTTTGCATCTAAGACCACCTATCCATCCTGGGGCTATATGATCGAGAACGGAGCTACCACAACCTGGGAACACTGGAATGGTAGAGCCTCCCGGATTCACAACTGTTACAACAACATTGGTTCCTGGTTTATCGAGGGGCTCGCCGGAATTCGTCCGGACCCCAGACATCCTGGCTTCAAAAATGCCATCATCAAGCCTGCATTCATCAAAGAACTAAGCTATGTCAATGGCAGTCATGATTCTATCTACGGCACGATTCAGAGCAACTGGAAGCACGAGGGCTCTGTCATTAAGATGACCGTCAAGATCCCGGCCAACTCCACGGCAACGGTCTATGTGCCTGCCCGAACCGCTGCCGATGTCACCGTGAACGGTCTGTCTATCATGAAGGTTAAACATGTGACATTCCGGAAAATGGAAAGTAATAGAGCCGTCATAGATATTGGCGCAGGCAGCTATGAGTTTCAAATGAAAAAGACCCCGGCCCCGGAGCTGATCAGCATCAATGAATATATCAACGAGTAAAAGACACACTTCAGTGTGCAGTATGAGATTGATTATGTACGTGTATTCCAGAGGGATAACGTGGTAAAGTAATGTTGATTTGCTCCGATGAGCATAATGTTTATATGAATGTTTGGACCCGGAAACACTCCGGACCATGCACGAACGATAATAAAACAAGGAGGTCACATGCGACAATTAACGCTTGTATTGATGTTGTTAATAATTACAGGATGCAACAGTATGTCACTAAAGAAACAAAACCAGATGACCAGCGATGCTTTTACAGTGTATCCGATTGGTACAGTCTCAAAGGAGGATGGGCACGCCTATCTCATCATTGATAAAGAATACCTTCCGGCACTGATGGGATTGGAAGACTTCTCTCATGTGACAGTGCTTTACTGGTTCCACCTCAACGATACGCCAGAGAAACGCGCAGTCCTGCAAGTACACCCCCAGGGGAAAAAGGAAAATCCCATACGGGGTGTGTTTGCCACGCATTCTCCCATGCGTCCCAATCTGATTGCTATTACGCGATGTAAGATTCTTTCTGTAAAAAACAATATCATCGAGATCGACAATATCGATGCCTTTGACAAAACACCGATCATTGATTTAAAGAACTAGGAGAAAGATTTCCTGCAAGCTAATTACCCGTTTCGTCTACCGGATACCGGCGGACATACTGAGCAGCACAGTATATCCGCCGGTATCCGGTGGAGTTAGACTCAAAGGCCGAGAGTTGACGGCTATTATTAATTCCGTTTTAGTTGTTTTTTCTCACCCCAAAGGGGCTAAATAGATCCTTGTCATGATCTTAATCGTGATCCTATTCCAGGCAGTTTCAGATAAGGACAATGATTAGGATTAGGATTATGATTAAGATAATGACTAGGCTAGCGTAGCAAAGACATTCCTGCCTATAAATGTCTTCTATGCAACACGAAATGTTGTTGACTAAAGGTAGGTCCGGTTTGTAACCGGACAGTCCCGATGCAATCGGGACCTATATATATAACAGCATCAATCGAATGTGCCCGAAATCCTTAATACGACTTGACATGACACATCCTCAAAGATATTATAAAGGTTCTTATACGATTTATTCTACATTGGAAACAAGCATATGAAAAAATCATTATTGATACTGGTGTTAGCATTTACAGCCATCGCCTCACTTTCTGCAGCGGAAGCATCCCTCGATGCCTACAAAAAGACCTTCAGTGCGGAACTGAAAAAGATTGAGGGAGATCGGATAATTGGATTTACTAAACTGGTGGATGCTTACGGTGCAGCCCTTGATAAGCTCATCAAAACATCACAGGCCAAAGGCCGGTTAGACGATCTTCTTGCAGCAAAGAAGGAGCAAGCGCGACTCCACATAGCAAAATCCGTACCGAAAGACGTGCCTGCCAAGCTCCCAGATGCCATTAACGCGCTTCGGTTGAACTACTTTGCGGTAGGCGGCAAAATAGAAGCAGACTGGAATATCAGAAGAACGAATCTGACCAGAAAATACGTAGCTGCCTTGGAGAGGCTAACTCGGAAACTAACAAAGGATGGCAAGCTGGAGGAGGCGCTCGCTGCAAAAAACGAAAAGCAGAGGGCTGGGACTATTCTTGCCGAAGGCGAATCGTCACTCACTAATCAAAATGCCAGGAAGTCAGTACCAAAGGGACGAACCGCCAACAACACAGGTATCCCCCAAGCTCTGAAAAAGGGCTTGATTCTGTACCACGATTTCAACGCGCTCGACCGCGATAAAGTTCGCGACCAAAGCGCGAGCGGGTACCACGGGATCGTTCATGGAGCAAAGTGGGTAGCGGACGGCAGAGGCCCGGCAAACGGTGCCATGCAGTTTGATGACGAAAACAGCTACGTCGATCTGGGAGACATACTCAACGATTTAGAGTTCCCGACGTCTGTTTCGCTCTGGTTTAAAGTTCATGAATTCCCGAAGACCTGGACAGCGTGCGATGCGTTCGAATCAGACAAACGGATCGGCACCTACTATGGTTTCTGGGTGAGCGTGGTAAAAACGCATAACGTCGAAATCACGCTGGGTGACGGTGTGGGACTTGGCCCCGGTAACAGAGCAACCTTTTCCGGCCCCCGTGTGGAAAAGGGCACGTGGATACACTTTGCCGCCATCGTGAGCAAGGAGGGCATTGCTTCCATGTACATAAACTCTGAAAAAGTGCCGACGAACCTGCAAGGGGGTGCGAAAGTTAAAGAGATTACCCACTCCAAAAAACCTGCAACCATCGGACGGGCATTCCGGGGCATACTGGACGACGTGATGCTCTGGAATCGTGCTTTGACCGACGAGGAGGTCAAGCAGGTATACACACTGACCGATGGTAAGTGATTTGAAAGTTATGTTTAAAAAATCTGTTCACCATAAATCAGCACACATAATTAGCTTTGGTTTAATGCTGGCAATGACGATGGTCGTCCGTGCGGCTGATGCGAAGCAAATTCTTTGTTCTGATGCTTCGATTTCTGAAAAAGGAATCTTGTTCCAGTGCCTACCTGATATCATCAAGAAAGCGCCCGATCCGTTATTGAAACCCGCACCGAAGGGATGGCCTGACGAGATAAAAACCATCAACTACCCGGCCAGCAGTGATAAGAGTCAACAACCCATGCTGGTGCGCACGGCTAAAAGCAGAGAGAAGTGCCCCCTACTTGTAGGTCTTCACACTTGGTCGGGAGGGTACACTCAAGCTGGTGGGGAGGTGGTTTATGCCCGCTGGTGCATGGAAAATGATTGGCATTTTATTCATCCTGATTTTCGGGGCCCTAATATGAGACCTGATGCCTGCGGATCCAAAAAAGCAGTGCAGGATATCATTGATGCTATCGAGTACATGCAGAAAAATCACAATGTCGACCCTGACCGCATTTACCTAATTGGAGTATCGGGTGGCGGGTACGCTTCCCTTCTGATGGCAGGCCGTGCCCCCAAGATCTTGGCTGGTGTTTCGGCATGGGCGTCGATCTCGGACATTCGAGCCTGGTGGGAGCAGAAAAGCATAGGCAAAAAAAAATCAAAGTATGCAAAAGACATAGAAAAATCTACAGGAGGACGACCTGATCAAGATAAAAAGGCCGCTCGTGAGTGCGTAAAACGTTCCCCCATGACTTATCTCGATCAAGCCGCTGGAGTCAATCTGGATATTAATGCCGGGGTAACCGATGGGCACGAAGGTGGCAGTGTGCCATTTACGCATTCGCTCTATGCATTCAATCGAGTTGTACCAGAGCAAGATCGTCTGCCGACTGAGTTTATATCCATTATGCAGTCCTCAACTGGCTTGCCCAACAACGTAAAGGCAAACGGGCCAAATGGAGGGTGACAGCTGAACACTCCCTGAAGACCGCCAATAACGAGAACAACTCTGGAAAATAAAAAGGACAAATTATGGAGAAAGCATATTTAATCAAAGGCCAATCAACACACGCAATCAATCGTATTGCACGATTTAGTCGATGGATCGTCATTGCGGCACTCTGTTTTGTTACAGGCCTTTCATCTCAAGCGGCAGTCAAGAATCTGCCGATCGAAGGAGAGGTATTCACAATCAAGGAACGGACAGCCTTCCTGATTCTTCCGGAAAAGAGCGCATCCGGCGTTGGCATCCCCTGGGTCTGGTATGCACCGACTCTGAAAGGACTCCCGGGTAAGTCGGAGAAGTGGATGTTCGATAAGTTTCTTGAGAATGGTATAGCCATTGCGGGGGTGGATGTGGGCGAATCATATGGCAACCCAGAGGGGAGGGCCATTTATTCGGCTCTTTATAGAGAGCTTGTCGATAAACGGGGGCTGGCTGAAAAGGTATGCTTGTTAGCGCGGAGTCGCGGCGGACTTATGTTGTATAACTGGGCAGCGGAGAATCCAAGCTCCGTAGCATGCATAGCCGGCATCTACCCCGTCTGCAATCTCAGCAGTTACCCGGGATTGGGGCGTGCCTGCGGAGCATACGAAATGACCAAGGAGCAGCTTTCAGCAAAGCTTGCCAAACATAATCCTATTGATCGCCTGACTGCTCTGGCAGAGGCAAAGGTACCCATCTACCATATTCATGGAGACCACGACAAAGTAGTCCCGCTGGATAAGAACTCAAGCGAGTTGAAAAAGAGATATACAAAGCTGGGGGGTAAGATGACACTTGAGATAGTTGCTGGACAAGGCCACAATATGTGGCCTGGCTGGTTTCATAACCAGAAACTGGTGGACTTCGTGATAACCCATACAGGCAAGGATCAGTCGAAAAAAGCCACTGAGAGCACCAAGAGCAAATGAAACGGAAAGGTGCGAGATTTAAAAATATGCAACCATTTCAAACGCAAATAGAAGATAGCTGGAAGACAGCATTGGCAGATGATTTCAACGCACCATATTTTCTTAAGCTGATGGAGTTTCTGATTGAAGAGCGGAAGCGTCACAGCATCTATCCGCCGAGTTCAAAGACATTCTCTGCTTTCAACTTTACTCCGATAAACGAGGTCAAGGTGGTGATTATCGGCCAGGACCCCTATCATGGAGAGGGTCAGGCACACGGTCTCTGCTTTTCGGTTCAGGAGGGAGTTAAACCGCCCCCCTCGCTGCGAAATATTTTCAAAGAAATAAAACGCGATCTTAAGATTGAGATGACCGGTTCCGGCAATCTTGAAAAGTGGGCTCGACAGGGAGTGCTGCTTATAAATGCGACCCTGACAGTGCGGGCCGGAGAGGCCGGTTCACATCAGAAAAAGGGATGGGAGCAATTCACCGACTCCGTCATCAGAAAACTATCCGAGCAGCAATCTGCTATCATCTTCCTTTTATGGGGTGCATACGCACAGCGCAAAGCTGAGCTGATAGACACCAGCAAGCACCATATTCTAATGTCAACGCACCCCTCGCCCCTATCAGCCCACCGGGGTTTCCTGGGCTGCAGCCACTTCTCAAAAACAAATGCGATCCTCAGAAGCGAGGGGTTACAGGAGATCGACTGGAGCTGAAAAAGGCAGATCACCAAGCAGACAAAGGTAAAGAATAAGGTAAAGACAAGGGGGTATGAATCTCGCTCTTAATCTTTATCCTAATCTTTATCTTGATCTCTCTTAATCCACGCCCAGAATATCTTGTTACGAGATAGTCCTATACCATCAAAGGGTGTTTGATTGCGGGATGTGTCGGATTGCCTGCCTTGACATGCGCTAAGCTGTCGAAAGAGATTGTCGAATGGGAGAGGGCGCGTATGCGAATGAACCAAAGCAAAAATACTTCGCCAACATGCTCAACTTTTCCCACACCAGTTCAATGGACAGCTAGACATTTAATCTGATCTTGGTCAGACAAGGCCCCGTTCTCTTAAAAAACTCATGGGAACAACCATTCCGTTTGGAAGTTCCACGTAGGTCAACGAGTCTGAAATGCTTTGATCGCATAAATCCTCATATCCCATCCGAATCTTGCAAGCTTTTTCAATGTCGCTGGCACGGAATGACACGGTCGACTTTTTGGTACCGAAAAAATCACAAATCTGATCAGATGTAAGATAGTTCGGGGAGTCTCGATCAAACAGGAAATTGAGACGAGCGATCACATACACCACAGCTGAAGCTCAAATCTCCGTCCTCCCTCCCGTAATGACGTAGTTCCGTTTTCTTCCAATCTTCGCCCACATTTTCTGAACATACCCGGTCAGTTGCGGCATAAAGTTTTTCTCGCAAAATGCATCAAGACCTTTAATAGATTCTTCAAGACCCTCTAACAAGTAGTTCAGGAAGTCTATCAGACACTCTTTTGTCGGCTCTGACCCAAACAACCGTTTGAACCCGAAATCAGTGAAAAATTTATATAACGCTCTTTTAATGCTTCTTTCATAAGTCATCTCTAAACTGGTGGCAATTACAACACACCTTGCAAGGCCTGTACAAGTCACCCGAAAACATGTTATTGAGGCATAGTCTAATGTGTCAGTGAAACTTGATGTCGAGCCACTTTGATAAGGAAACGAAGAGCTTCGTTGACAGCATGTTCGTCTGTGAAGACTTCGCTCACATCTGGATCAATTTTGACAATGTTTTTGCCAGCACGATAGCGCTGAGCATACTTGCCGCGTATGCCTCCCTTCATTTTGGAAAAATCATATTCCGGACGAAGGTCATCTGGTTTTTTGTTATCCTGCTTCATAATTTCGTCGCTCGCGTGGTGTTGCGGGGCGCACACTGATGATGGGCGTTTTCATGCCTCTGTCTGTATGAGAGACAATGAGTATTCTCCCTTGGTTAGATAGCCCTATCGTCAGGAACCGTTCTTCCTTTAACGAGTGGTCAGGATCAGGAAAGGTCCAAGAAAGCGAATCACCAAATACGGTAGCACCCTCGTGAAATGATACCCTATGCTTT
>Ga0307990_1003423_pt1 | contig 12106 bp, 13 predicted proteins | sample EllFjometagen129_FD_203168 | JGI IMG/M metagenome (GOLD analysis project Ga0307990, IMG submission 203168) | Marine microbial communities from Ellis Fjord, Antarctic Ocean - #129 | ecosystem: Environmental > Aquatic > Marine > Unclassified | place: Southern Ocean | collected 2014-10-08
CCACCTCGCTCTTTATTACCCCCTTTTATGTCACTACGCCCCACCTCGGTCAACCTGTTTTCCTAAATTTTTATAGCGACAATACAGGAGTGTTTCGGTACTATTTAATGAAACTAAAGGAGATCACCCCATGAAGAAGTCCCTCGTAATTATTTCGGCACTCGCCCTGAGTGTTTCTGTATTCGCTAGCGGAAACCCAGACAAAGCAACGGCTTGCAGTCAAGACAGCGCTACCTGTTCCCTAAAACAGACAGCCTGCAAACTGGATCAAGCTGGATGTGATGCAAAACAAGCCGCCTGCAAATTGGATCAAGCGGAATGCGATGCAAAACAAGCGGCCTGCGCTGTGAAAACGGATGCGGAAAAAGCCGCGTGTACAAAAGAAGCGGCAGCTAAAAAAACCAGCTGTGGCAAATGCCCGCTATCTAAATAAGATTTAACGGACAAACCCCAAAGCACCCCCCCTCTCCCACCCGGGAGAGGTTTTTTTATTTTTAAAACTGCGTTGCGGTATTCGGTTTTTTCCATTCCTTGGAAAAAGATAGAAAATCAAAACGCAACTTCTTCCAAGGTTTGGAAATTTTACAAAATCATTGGCGGCAAAATCATTCCGGCAACCGCAGTTTTCCAAGGCTCGGAAAAGGAAGAGGTTTAAAAGGTATGTAGTCCCGCCTTCAGGCGGAATCCGCGCACGCCCGTTCTGAAATGACCGCCTAAAGGCGGGACTACGGGCCATTTTAAACGCAGGTCTACAAACGTTCCGCATAGCCCTCGCGTGGCGACTTGTCCCGCCGGAGCCTTCGGCGAAGGCGGAAGCGCTATATCCCAACGAAGTTGGTGGAACGGTAGACGATTTCAGCGCTAATGATTTCCGCGATGCGGATTTCGGCTTTTCCGACCCTTGACGTTTCTCTGACCAACACATACATTACACACATACATCGGAGGCGCTTATGCAACGAACACAAATCTATTTAACAGAGACCGAACAAGTCGGACTAACCCGACTTGCCGAACAAACCGGAAAAAAGAAAAGTGAGATTATTCGCGAAGCCGTGGATTCCCTACTCGCGAAATCGACAATACAATCACGCACCCAACAAATGCAAAAAGCGCGAGGCATCTGGGGGGATCGAAATGACGACTTCCTGACCGAACTGCGTCAAGAAGCCAACCGAAAGTTTGCGTGATGAGCGGCCTTCTACTCGACACCAACATCCTGATCGACTACCTGCGAAACCGTGATGAAGCCGTCGCCTATCTTGAGGGATGCGACGAAAATCTTTTTATTTCCGTGCTCACCATCGCTGAACTTTATGCAGGAGCACGAAACAAGAAGGAGCGACAGGCCATTGAGTTCTTCATCGAAGCATTTGAAATCCTCCCCGTGAACAAGGAGATTTCTATTTTTGGAGGTTCCCTGCGAAACAAATATGGAAAGAGCCACAACACGGACATCATCGATGCCTTACTCGCAGCCACAGCCATCGAACACAACATCCAACTGGTTACGCTCAACAAAAAACACTTCCCCATGCTCAAAGAACTCATCGTTCCCTACACCTATACCGTCTGACACCGCCCCTGCGACAAGGCAGGAAAACCGTTACTGAAAGTTTATCTCTCGATCCAAAGCGATGCTGTCCAATGTTTTTTGTAGAACCTGCTCCCGAACAACGATTTCACCACCAGCAAGCTTCGCAAAACGCTCGAGGTCTAGATAAAGAGCCTCTTTAATCTCAAAACTCATCAGTCGAATACTTCTCAATGCGGATTCAAATTTTGAAACAACACCCTCTGGCCCGTGTTCTCGAAGAAAGCTCAATAAATCCTCAGCCACTTCATTACTAAACGTTTGTTTCAAGAGCACCTGCTCCTCTTTGCTCAGATGTCCATCCGATACAAACAGGGAAAGAACGCCCCAGCGCATAGCCGAATTGGCTTCCTTTTTATTGATCTCCGCCAAACGAAATCCACTGACAGCCGCCATGTCTTTTGCCACTTTTTTATCCAGCATCTCTGAAGAAAGAGTCCCCGAGCCTTTTTGGCGACACCAATGATGATAGGGCGTGCTCATTTCAAACCATAGCAATGCCCTCATTCGGGTCGTACATGCTGGATGAGACGACAAAAGTCCGTATTCGGACCCTCCCCTCTCGCGGAGATCACGAGCCTGTTTAAGATATGCCGACAAATCGAACCGGATAAATTTATCCGGCAATCCGGTCGCAAGTTTCAGAACAGCTCTATAGGCATGCTCCTTTTTAGATACAGCCACAAACCCCACTCGGTCCGCGCTTATTTCAGCGGCGCGGCTCAGGGCGAGAATATTCAACTTCTCAACCTGATTCGCGGAGCTGTCCGGTTGCGGATATGCATGGTGACCCAACAAGTGATGCCCTAACTCGTGACCGATCACAAAGCGCAACTCATCCATTGAAGAGAGCTGGATCAGCCCTGATGTAAGAGCGATGGAAATTGATTTTCCAGACCCTGGGAAACAACACGCCTGGAATTCCGATGAGTTCCGAACGTATGCATCCACGGTGTAATCAGGAATCAATTTCTTCCGAACATCCTCAATAGCCCTTCCAATCTCTGGAAAAATTTCCGGCACAATCCGTGTGGAAGAGGCCAGATTTTTACACCTTAACTCCTCTTGATACGCCTCCAACCCCGCACGATCCGAACGAACACCAGCATTTGCCGGAGAGTCATTCTTGAAGCGCAGGGATTCTATCCGCTGACGTGAGTCATCCATTTCGCACCTCGCTCCGCTTTTTGGCGATTATCTCCAACATCTCCTTTGCCTGCTTCCGTTTCTTGGAGTCTTGGTGGATTATCAATTGGTTCCAACGTTGATACTCCTTCAACAGGTGCTTACGCACTTCCGAAGGGGTCATATTCTCATGCAATCCGAGTAGCGCCTCAATATCATTTGTCTCATGAATTGAAACCGGAAGGATTTTATCCCGCATCTCACGAAACTTGCCGTAGTCTAAATCCAGCCACTTCCCAACTGACATCAAAAAGCGCATTTCATCATCTGTCCCAACCCCATCAATCTGGGCAATGCGCAAACAAAGCTCTAATACATCATATTTTAACGAAACAGTGACTGCCTCATCCAACTGCTCGCATGTTTTTTTTATATTCAGCCCCGTCCCTCGGATAGCTTTCAGCGCAGCTTCTTTTGCTTCACGAGCCACCGTCGGAGAAACTCTTATTGATTCCATCCACTCCTGCAAAAGTGAGTCCTCATCTTCATGCACTTCACCGTCAGAGGCACACATCATCATTGCCAATCTTACAATCAGTTGTAACTCGGAAGCATTCATAACTCGTCTAGCCATTTATTAAGCCCATCGGATAGTCTTTGCCCAAATGTGGGCAGAGGATTATCCATTTCAATTAGAATATCCGAATGCTTTCTCCCAGGCACTGGCAACGTGCCATTCCAATACTCGTCCTTGTACCCTCGGGCAGTCAAACGGATCGCATGCTTCAAAAACGGCTGCAAAAACACCTCTTCTCCGGCGCGTCCCAGATATTTGTCGTTGGCATAGATTTTCACTTTGTCATTTTTAATGTTTGTGGTGAAAACAATGGAACTGTTGACCGGACGCAGCTTGAAACCAGTGTACTCTACTTTATCGATTTCGATTATAGCTGTGTTCGAACCAACAACCTCAAATCCGGACACCGTCAGCTTGATTTCATGTTTTTCTGGCAAGAGTTCAACACGATGCGGGAATGAGATTTCAACTGCTTTGAGATTGTCGATTGAAAGCATCCCCCGTGTGGGTAAAAACGGCGCGAACCTTTTGTCTTCCGCGACAACCGAAACTCGAAGGACTCCGGTTGCCAGTTCAAGTTCCACTGTTTTCCGTACTTCTTCACCCGCCGCGGTCCGAACTGAAAAACTGCTTTGTTCATAACCAAGGGCTTTAACTTTAAGGTCCATGGTCTTCTCCGCTGGCACAGGAATCCATTTTCCGGTGCTTCCGATCTTAAGTGACGCGGACCAAACCTCAGCCCGTACCGCAGAATCAATACGAAGTCTTCCGTCAAAAGGTTTCAGTTCAACCCAAAATCCATATCCCGTATATGCTCTAGACATCCGCTTTTTTTTGAGTAGAGCACTGGCGGGGTGGTACTTATCACAAACAACTTTTACCAGATAATCAGCGGGTAATATCTTTCGCGTTGCACACTCAGCGACCGACCCTTCAAACACGGGGTCGTCGGGGTTCGATGAGAGGGAAATCACCACCTGAGACATCGGAGGACTCACATTGAGACGAGCGCTCACTGCGCGCCGAACAAGCGCGTCATAATAGGCTGTCGCGCGAGAAACCTCTTTCACTACCGCACTAGCTGACCCTTCCTTGATCCATTTCGACTGCGCAGAAGAAAGGAAGGTCTTCCACTTTGCCCATTCCGGATCTGCCTGAACCCCAACAATCCTACTCGCTTGATTCTGGGCGGACTGGCAATTCTGCATCAACGTTTTAAAACCGGAAAAATAGGAACGCAATTGATTGTAATACGCGTGCGCTGCCGCCAATTTATCCTCTGTGCTGTGTGGGGCAAGGAGCCATGCCTTTTGGTCGGCAGCTGCAACTCTCGCCTTCCAGTGATCCCACAGTGGCACCCCCTGAATTCCCTGAATCCTTGCCGCACGGGATTGTTCTGACTGACACTGTTTAAGCAATTCTGAGAACCGGATATATTCATCCGCTTTAGCTTCATATGATTTTATAGCCTTCGCCTGTCTCAAAGCGACTTCGTACTGCCCAGCATTCAGCGCCTTATAAAAGTCCTTCCGCCAATTATCGCGATGCACCTTAACGGAAATTATGACGGAGGAAACGGCAATGCAAACTGCTCCCGCAATCAATAGTTTCCGCTTCAAAATTGCCTTTTTTGCTGTTCGCAAAGCATCCTTTGCCTTGGAACAATCTGAATCCAGCCCGAGTACCTGAGTGGCAAACTCCACCGCCTGCCGCCACAGCCTCTTTTGTGTAGCCTCATTCATAAGTGCCAGGATGCGTTCCCGATCGGCGGTTCGAATCCTACCCGAAAACGCACGTTGCAGGAACACCATCTCCGCGTGATCGATTGGGAGTTTTTCGAAGGCCGTCACTTTTTTCCGCGCTTCAGACAGAGACCCTGCCGTTGCGGCTGCAATCAACTTATCAATCTCTTGTTTCGAGGATGAAACCCACGCATGAGCACTCTTTTCACGCAAGCTGGCAAGGACCCCGATTAACAAATCAATCTGATCGCTTTCCTCAAGACAATTCTTAGCAAACGCTGGAATCGGGTCAATCAAAGTAGCGTAATGAGCCTTAGCGTACACCCCTGCCTGATAATACCGCTCGGCATATTTTTTTGCCTGCTTTAGCTTTGCGATATACTGCCTCAACGGCAATAGACGGCGAACCTCTTCAAACTGCTGCGGCAGCCCGTCATTTAATTGCTCAAGCTCAGAAAGCTGCTTGAAAATCTGATCATATGCCTCAGCTCGCCAAGCGAGACGGATTTTGTGTTTTAGACTCTTGAGCTTCTCTTTGCGAGGTTCATGGATACCGGTTGAGCGAACAACGGCATCGTCATCCAAATACAAATTTGAATTGGCGGGGAATCCACTCATTCAAAAACACCCGCGTTCACCAGCGAGTCAGTCTTAAATCGCAGAGCTTCTATACGAAATGAGTGAGCAATTGATGAAAAACTATTGCCCAAATGAATTCCTACAATCTTACTCATTTTTCAACTCGGCGCGTTTTTGACCAATCAGATCTAGCATTTCTTTAGCTTGCTTCCGTTTTTCTGGATCTTTGTGTTCTGAAAGCTGGTTCCATTTTTTGAACTCTTCACGAAGATGTTTCTTCTTTTCAGCCGCGCTCATATCCGAATGAAGACCCAGCAATTGATCCACATCCATGACATCTGAATTGTTCATCATAGAAACCGTTAGATGCTTGTCCTTCATGGAGCGGAATTTGTCTTTGTCTACATCGAGATAGCCCGCTAACTTTTCCAACATCTCAAGTTCATCCTGCTCCGCAATCCCATCCGCTTTTGCAACGTGAAGACAAAGTTCTAATGCTTCATAGCGCTCTGCCGTCGTTGAAACCTTTTTTAGATTTTCGCAAATATTTCGGACATCGTGCGCTCCACCGTCGCTAAAGAGTGCATAGGCATTCTTTATCGCCTGATTCAACCGATCCTTAACGCTCTCCCTTTCATCGCTCGACGCCATCGCAACACGTTGTTGAATCCAGCTCTTGATCACCGCCGCCTCCGCACGATCTACATCGCCATCCGAAGCACTGACCGCAAAGGCCAACTCGACAGCCTTTTCCTCAAACTTCTTTCGATTGTCGTCGGCGTCCAGATAGCCCGACTCAGAACATGTATAGGTTATGTTTTTTTTTGAAGATGCGGACGTTCCATCCACAACAACAAAAAATTCGACTTTTCTTATGCCGGAGCGAGGAAATGTCAGCGTATCAATTGGAATTTTAACGAGTGTTATCCAATTGTTAATTACTGACATTCTAAACGGAATTTTCTGTGAAGTACTAAAGCCCAGCGCTATAGAATCTTCCATTTGCAACACGTCAAGTGCAGAAACAATCGCCTCTTTTTCGCCAGTTGTAACATCCGCTACAAACAACGCCGTTGTTGCCGTATATCCATCATACGGGGCGGTGATCGAACCCTGCATTTCCACAACAAAAACCCGTGCTGTTGTATCCCCGAAGGTTTCATCTGCTTCTCGAACACGAATTTCGAAAGGCTCCCGCGGTGGTGGAAGTCCAACAAAACTGCCAGCAACACCTAAAGCACCACGGCCGAGTTTTCCTAAAATCCCCATTTAAATCTCCAGCTAAACATTCGTTAATCGATTATCAAATCTTCAATTTTCGCCTGCTGATCCTCAATTGTTTCGGACGTGGACGATCCGCTTTCAATATCGAGATTAACGACCAACTTCGTTCGGGAATCCTTGTGCTCGAATATGCAGTTCATCCGCTGGTCTTTATCGTAGCTATAAGTTATGTCGATTGGCGTTCCTTGAGGCAAATCAGAGGGCAACTTAAGACTCCCTTCTGCCCTGATTTGAACAAGGTCGGGATCAGAAGATTCGCCTTGGGTAACTTTCCCGTTAATGACTTCCTGCCCTGCATATCGGGTAAAATAAGTTTTGGAAACTTCACAGGGAATTTTGCTGTTCTTTTTGATCAAGATGTCGTTTGTCGGCACGTCCTTTTCAAGAACCTCATCTATAGCCATACAAGTCGTTCCGTAACTGGCATTGCAAACCTCACCCAGAGGCATATCCACTTTCCCCAACCGAAGCCCCGCATACAGAGCCGCTCCCAAACTGACACATTCATCCACATTCCCAGCGAGCGTCGGCTCATAACCAAACATTTCCTTGAGCAATCGTTGAACGGCAGGAATTCGGCTACTTCCCCCTGCCAAAAGAACTTTTTCGACATCGGAGGCTTCAAGCTCTGCTTCATCCAAAACGGTCTCAATCAACATTTCAATTCGAGCGATGTCCGAAGAAATGAGCGATTCAAATTCAGACCGTGTGATTTCACCGCGAACCGTTCCCCCCTCACCCTTTAAGCGAAACTTGAAGGTTTCTTTTTTGGATAACGATTTCTTGGCTTCCTCAGCATAGTCCTCAAACTCCGCCCGTTCTTCAGGCGTGCTGTACATTTCCCCACCCGTTTCCTCTTTGTATTTTTTTTCGAAATACTCCAACAACTTTTGGTCGAAATGAGATCCGCCTAAATCTGGAGCGCCACAGGAGGTCACAATATCAATGCCTTGCCCCGCAACATTGGCCACGGAAACATCAAAGGTTCCGCCGCCCAAATCGAAAACCATCATACGCCCGGCGATCTCATGAGTTATCGCATAGTATAAAGCGGCGGCAGTGGGCTCATTGACGATACCGATGACATTGAGCCCCGCGATTTTCCCCGCATCCATAGTGGCCTTGCGTGCTACTTCGCCGAAGTTTGCGGGAACACTGATCACAACATCCGTAATTTCTCCAACCTGTGGAATCGCGTCTTGATGCAGTTTCTTCAAAATCAACGCCGAAAGCTCCGCCGGTGTGTATTCTTTTCCATCAATTGAGGTGCGATGATCGGCATCACCCATATGCGCTTTGATCCAACGAACAGATCGCGACGCATCTACTTTTCGTCCGTTGAGAGCTTCAGCACCCACATCAATTTTTTTATTTTCATCAAAATACAAAGAGGAAGACGTTATGCGCTCCCCGTCTGCATTTGGAATCACCTCTGGGCGATCCATATCATTGAGACGTGAAATTGCAGAGAATGTGGTTCCCAAATCGATACCTGCTATTTTTGCCATGCCGTTTCCCTTTCTAATTATTCGTACAACTTCACCAAAGCAGGTTGAATCACTCTCTCCTGCCCGTCGTTAAATTCATATTTATAACCCACTCGTTCGACCGCCGCGATTAGACCGGACTTCTGTGGGTCATCCGTTCTCTCTTTTTCATCAACGACCTCTGCATATTTTTTTTGTTCTGCATAAGGGATTTCGAGGTCTAGCTCGATTTGCTCAACCCCGTTGTCATCCAGCAATTTAAGAAGGTCATCTCTGGCATCCATAACCTCTTCTTTTTCATTGCCGGATAACCTCTCCAGTAGTTGGTCGAGATCGTTAATGGTTCGCGCAACAGGCTTAATGAAGTTTTTGAGAATCTGATAATCGTACCCCGCCTGAAACCGCTGAAGCGTTTCGTTGCTATTCATAAGATGAGTCCGAATCCCGGCGATATCTCCCTTAACACCCGTAACCGTTTCAATCGCGTTATCCACTTTGCTTGAAGCGGTTTTTTGAAACAGTTCAACCTGATCTGTTTGAGCCACCACCACCTCCTTAAAATCCTCTAAAGAGTCATCAATTTCTTTTTTTCGATCATCCGCATCGCGCTGATTTTTTTTGGAAAGAGCCTTTTGCTCCTTTAACAGGCCTTTAATTGAATCCTTCAATGATTTCTCAAGTTGCTTCACCGATGACTCAACAGTCTGCACGCGGTCATTAATCTTTTCGGTTTCAGAATGAACCTCTCGCAACTCATCCGCTTTTTTCTTCGAAAACAGAGGACAGGTTAAAAAACTCTTCAGGCCATCAAACTTCCCCTTTTGCTTTTCATTCGTCATCAGTACTCCTTTGTTTTGAGTTCTCTGCGGTCTTTTGCGGTTCAATCATCTTCCGCATCGAAGGAAGTTCGAAAATAGCGAGTGCCGCTCCGGTTTGCCAGAAGTAAAACTGCTTTTCCAATGCTTGGAAAGAATTCTTCCAAGCCTTGGAAAATGTAGAAATTTGAAGCGCAGTTTCTTCCAAGGGTTGGGAAATCAGGGTTGGAAAATCATTCCGGCAGCCGCAGTTTTTCCAAGGCTCGGAAAAGGAAGGGGTTTAAAAGGTATGTAGTCCCGCCTTCAGGCGGAATCCGCGCACGCCCGTTCTGAAATGACCGCCTAAAGGCGGGACTACAAGCCATTTTAAACGCAGGTCTACAAACGTTCTTCCCGCATAGCCCGCGTGGCGACTTGTCCCGCCGGAGCCTTCGGCGAAGGCGGAAGCGCTATATCCCAACGAAGTTGGTGGAACGGTAGACGATTTCAGCGCTAATGATTTCTGCGATGCGGGCGGCAGGCGACCCGGCGCCCAGCTCTTTTTCCAAGGTTTGGAAGTTTTCGAGCATCGCAGTGCGTGCGGGGGTGTTGTTCATCAGCGGATCCATTGTGGCGACCAGTTCGATCGGTCGCATGCGCTGCTGAATCCGCTCGGGCATAATCTCTTTTCCGGAAATGACGTTCGCAATACCCAACCATGGAATCTTGATGAGCATTCGCCCAATGGCGTAGTTGAACCCGCTGGTTTTATAAACCAGCACGGTCGGACAGCCCAGCAGCGCGGCTTCGAGCGTCGCAGTTCCAGATGCCACAAACGCGGCGTCGGCCTGCTTGAGCACTTCGCGGGATTTCCCGACAACAATGGAAATATTGCGTGGCGCTTTTTTTGCTTTCTGCAAAATTTCTTCAACCCATGCAATGCGGCGCTCCGGCACAGGAATCACAAAGGAAACATCCGAGCGCGACTCTTCCATCAGCTGGGCGGCCTCAAGTAACGGCGACAAGATGTAGCGGATTTCCTGTTTCCGGCTTCCGGGCAGCAAGGCAATTTTCTTTTCGCCAGTCCACGGGATCGGTGCCGGCTCTGTTTCGCGAAAGGCGCGTAGCTCATCCACCATGGGATGGCCGACAAAATCGACCTTTAAGTCCACATCATTAAAGACCTCGACTTCAAACGGGAAGATGACCATGAGGCGATCAATGATTTTTGCCATTTTGGGAATGCGCCCGCGGTTCCACGCCCAGACCTGCGGGCAAACATAATAGAGCACTTTGACACCGCGTTGTTTCAGTTCTTTGGCGAGGCGCAGGTTAAATCCTGGGTAATCGATCAATAACGCAGCGTCTGGTTTCCGCTTGTCGACTTCGGCGAGCACTTCGTCGAAAACGCTTTTAAAAAATGAGTATTTGGCGAGGACCTCCGCAAACCCGAGGACATCCATTTCCTGAGTATCATGGAGTGTTTCCACCCCTGCCGCGCGGAGCTTGTCCCCACCGATCCCCCAGAAGCTCAGATCCGAACGCTTTTCTTTGAGCGCAGCGATTACATCGGCCGCGTGCATGTCTCCGGAATCTTCACCGGCGATGACTAAGAGGGATTTCATGATTTTTCCTCAAGAACTGTAATGACAATTCCCATCGCATTGGCCTGAGAAACAACCGCTTCTTTGTTCAGCAGGATGGCTCCGCCCGCTTCGATGGCGAGACAGGAGGCTTTTGCTTTTTTGAGTGACTGAAGCGTGCGCATTCCAATCACGGGAATATCGAACCGCATATCGTGCCCGACCTTTGGAACTTTGACGACCACCGCGCCCTTCCCGCCGAGCTTCCCGCCGCGTCGAATGGCTTTGTCGGTTCCTTCGAACGCTTCGACGGCAAGAACCATTCCCTCTTTGACGACGACCGTCTGACCAATATCCAGATGACTCGTGTCTTTAATGACGCGCCGTCCAATTTCGATGTCGGCGAGCTCGCGAGTATCCGGCGCGCGCGCGGTTAGACATCCGGCGGTCGGCATGTAGTCCTGCATAAAAGAGCTCGCGGGAAGCAGTTCCAGACCAGCCGTTTCAACCTCTTGGGTAATCGCCCCGAAAATGGTGTGCGCATTTTTGACCGGAAGGCTTTTGAGGAGACCGACCAGGGATTTATCCATCCGGAATAAAAAGAGAACGTTCGGGTTCACCTGCCCCGCCATGACGGCGTGGCGCGCACCGCTACGCTTGAGTGCGTCCAGCAAAGGCGCGAGCTGCCCCGCATGAATCCAGGTGACTTCGTCCGCAACCTGTTCGATTTCGCGGCTCGTCTCGCCCTTGAAAGCGACGGCGATGATTTTTTTGACGCCGCGCGCGCGGGCTGCGCGCGCCAGGAGTAGTGGATAGTCAGCCCGTCCAGCAATCAGGGCTAAAGTTTCGGGAAGTTCATTCATGGTGGGAAAATGGCAAAAGTCGGCGGCATTGGGAAGGATTTTAGGAAGGTATGAAGTGCGCGATATAATTTAAAAGCTATAATGCGCATTCCAATGACAGTTGAACCACACATCAAAAGAGCCCTGCGCATTATCATCATCGGGCAATGCGTCGGACTGGTTGCCACACTTCTTTTCGGCAACGGGTTTATGCTAGCCTACTTCTCAAAACTGGGTGTTCCCGACTACCGAATTCTTCTTCTATTCGCCCTGATACCGCTGATCAGTATGACGCTGATCCTTCCGTTCGCCTATCTAGCTGACCGCACGGGGAAAAAGCGACTGGGTGGACTAGGCATCGCCGTTTCGGCGGTCGGATTTTTCATGCTGATCGGCGCACCCATTGCGCCGGGCGAAACGTCTCTCTGGCTGACGCTCGGCGTTTTGATTTTTGCTACGGGCAATGCCGCCAATGCATCGAGCTGGTTCGCACTCCTCA
>Ga0307990_1003424_pt1 | contig 12102 bp, 10 predicted proteins | sample EllFjometagen129_FD_203168 | JGI IMG/M metagenome (GOLD analysis project Ga0307990, IMG submission 203168) | Marine microbial communities from Ellis Fjord, Antarctic Ocean - #129 | ecosystem: Environmental > Aquatic > Marine > Unclassified | place: Southern Ocean | collected 2014-10-08
AAGACGACAGCAAAAACGGGGATAATCGGCCAAAGCTTCAACGCCGCTTGCTGAAACGCTGCGCCGCTGCGTTTTTCGGAGTTGTCGGCAATGCGGCTGCGTACATTGAAGAATTCGTCAAGGTGCATCCCCGCCAAAGCGGATGCCACCGCGATGAGGGCCATGAAACCGTTGGAGGGCACGAAGCTGAAATGCATCGCTGTGCCGACCAGAAAACCGGCGGCGGCGGCGGGGACAATCCCCGGCAACCCTTTCGCAAAGTCCAGGAGGAGTACGGCGCCCGCGACGCAGCACATATTAAACAAATGATCATCGAAGGCGATCACGCATTCCAGAACTCCGGGCATGTACGCCGCAAATCCGGCAGTTAAAAACCCTGCCAACGGGCCGCCCCATCGCCACCCGAGGGCGCCCATGATCAGTACGAAAAGGGCATAGAGAAATACTTGCGCCCCCATGATGGAGGCATAACTTCGCCCGAAGCGGGTCATCATGAAGGTGGTCAGGCGAAGCAACCAGGGATTATCGGGAATGCCGGGGGCGAGTCCGGGATTTTCCGGCGGCGGCGCAAAATGAAGAATAGGCAGGTGCAGGGATAAATGCGGCCTGGCGGCGAAGGCGGGATACGTGGTTTTGTTCCACCACGCCAGGACGGCGCATGAGATCGCCAGCATAATAAAAATGCCCACAACCGCTGCGACCGCACGCACTGCCCTATTGTTCACGGTATCTTCCATCGGGCGACATAATAACTGCCGATGTTGAAGATTAACAATGCAGAACCGGGAAGATTAATAATGCGTTGTCTGGTCGATCTTGCCGGTGCGTTTGGCGTAATTGTCGCACGTGCGAAAAATATAAGCGGACAATACGCAAAATACGACCGTCAGCCCCGCCAGTAAAATCATGTTCGCTTTCGTACTGAGGCCAACAAGGGCGTCTGAAAATTCCGCATGTCCGAAAGAACGCCGGACAATTTCCATCCAGTAGGTCATGGGCAACGCATACCCGATGAGCCGCGCCCACAGGGGAAGAAAATCGACGGGGTAAAGCACGCCGGATACGAGCAGAAAAAGCGCTCCGACGCCTTCAGCCAGAAGCATGGAATGACGCGCGGTGATCAGGCACACGCCGGCAAAGATAAGGCCCATGGCAACGGCGGACACGATGCCCAGCCCCATCGCGGGCAAAAGCAATTGCCAGTCGATCTGACTCAGGATGATGGGCAATCCCAATACCAGCCTGCCGAATCCGAGGATAATGAGAAGGGAGCTAAGGGCGATAAGCAGCATAATGACGCCGCGACCCGCGATGTAAACCCAGAAAGGCGTGGGAACAATGTAGATGTCGCGGATGACGCGGTAATGCTCCCGGTCCTGAATGACGACCCAGGAAATTCCTCCGGCGACCGCGAGGAAGATCGTGAAAAATGCGTTGCCCACGAATATGGACAGGAAGTCAGCGTTCCCCGCCGGATTGTCCGTTACGGCTTTGAAAAGGAAATACAGGATGAGGCAAAGCGACAAAGGCCGCGTCGCCGCATACAGGATGTATATCCAGGTTCTGGTCCAGTTGGCCTCTTCCTGCCAGCCCAGCCAAATGGCGGTTTTGAGTGTTGTATAAATCGCGTACATTTCAAGCCCAGCAATCAGTCATTCGTGGTCAGCGACCGGTTTTTCAAGGAATAAATTCTCTTTTCAGACAAAGAAAACCTTTGTTGAACCGTCAAATATCAGGTGTCGCGCAAATCCAAATATGCCTCGTCAGAGGCGCTGGAAAATACACTTTATTTGCCCAGCCTCCGACATCCGACTTTTAGTGTAGTGGTGAAATAAAGCGCTTGCAACCGTGACAGCGCCAGCCCCTGTTGCACGCGCCATGCACTCTAATGATCGAGGGTGAAGGTATCGAACACCGTTCCCGCAGGATCAATGGCGGAAAAGGTCGCGGAAGTTCCGGTGACCTCCACTTTAACAAAGTGATGCCGGGACTCGTACACGGTGATGAATTCAATATCATGCGACCAGCCGCTCAGGGAAGCGCCACCGCCTCCGGTAATGACGTGCGTGACGCCGTTCAGCTCGCCCCGCTCGTAATCATGGACATGCCCTGAAAACCAGGCGTCCACGCCGTAAAGTTCCATCAGGGGAACGATGGAGGTACGCATATCCTCCGTTCCGCCGCCGCCTTCGGTCCAGGCCGGGTGGTGGCAATAGACAAACAGCCACTCGAGCTGATCGGCCTGCGCGCTTTGTAACTGGCTTTCAAACCAGTTGTACTGGAGAGAGCCTTGCGTGTAGTTCCAGTTGGAATTTAAGGCGATAAAGCGGCTGTTGCCGTAGTCAAAGGAGTACCAGAGTTCGTTTCCTGGGAAGGAAAATAATTTATAGTAAAAAAAGGACTCAGCTTCGTGATTTCCAATCGAAACGTAAAAGGGCGTTGTTTTCATCAAGTCCCCGGTCTGATTGAAAAATTGCTGGTCGTACTGCCAGAAGCTCCAGCCGTCTTCTATGATGTCGCCCACGTTCAGCACCAGATCCGGCGATTCGGCGGTTATGCCGCCGACCACGAGGGCGTGCTCCTGCGGCTGCGTGCGGTTGTCCCCGTAAACGACAAAGCTAAAGGGCGAATCCTCATTGGGCGCAGTGGAAAAAGTATTTGTTTCGCTTTGGGCGCCGTCTGATCGCACTGAGTAATAATAACTTGAGTCCGCATCCAGTTTTTCGACTTCGACTTCGTGCTTTCTCACCGGCTCCAAATCGCATTGATAAAAGCCCAGGTCTTCGGTTGCGCCGAAACGAATGACGGAATTGGAATCACGGTCGGTCTGCCACATAATCCTGATCGTGGTTTTCGTTACGTGCTGGAGGTAGGGTCCGCGAATGATATTCGGCGCATCGCCATATCCGTATGGCTCGCAGTCCACCGTCGAAGGGCCGGTGTCGTCATCGTCGCCCGTGTCGTCATCGTCGGCGCTGTCATCGTCGCCCATGGTGTCATCGTCTACGCAGTCATCGTCAATATCGTCGTTCGCGTCATCGTCCACGTCGTCGTTTATGGAATCATCATTGACATCGTCATCGGCGTCATCATTGGCGGCGTCGTCGACATTGTTGTCGCTGTCGTCATCATCATCGTCAGAACAGCTTGCCAAACAGCCCAGGACACAAAGTAAAAGGCTGATAGCTGACAGCAAACAAAACATTCGATTTAGGTGCATGGCTTCGTACTCCTCGCATGTGATGCATCGGCCTTTGGCAGCGATATCATGTCCGAACGGTTCATGAAAGGAAATACTTTCCGGCAGGTCTGGTAAGGACACTAGCGGAAGGCCAGTGTTTTCTCGCCACACAGCCATCTTCCGGCCGGTCGTCCTTCCTTGCCCTTTGCATTTCGGCATGATACCAAATACCGCGTTTTCGCTGCTCATCATTTAAATTTTGGGGTGATTGCCGATGATTTCCGACAAAAAGCGTTTTGCGCCGATTCTCAGTCTTTTTGCGCTGGCACTGGTCGTTTTTGTTCCCGCCATCTACGCGCTGTATCTCGATGACATAGGTTCGGAGGTCTCCTTTGAAATCATCCCGAACAAGCCAATGCAAATGACAATCCCCAAAGTTACGATGACTGCGTCGCAGGAAGCCAAACTCGTCGCCGGCAAGCCAGTGTGCCTTCTCCTGGATTCGCCGGACGGAGTTAAAAAGGGATATATGCGCGTGTTTTTGCCTTTTGCGCCCTCGACCGTGTGGGGCGTCATCATGGATATCAAGCACTTCGACCTGGTCTCTCCCGATTTCCCAAAGAACGGTTCATTGACCTCCAAACGCCGCACTTTCATGCCCTACACTTTCGACAACAAGGTATGCGGCGCAAACAATGAATACCTCTATCAACTCCTGGTCATGCCGCTGGTATCGCCCCGTCATTTCACCATGACTCGCCATGGAAGCCGAAAGGGATTTCCCTGGGAAAGCCATTGGCGGCAAACCAAAGAGATGAAATGTCAGGATAAATGGAATCCGGAAATGGACAAGTATCGCAAAAACGCCGTCGTAACCGCGAAGAACGATGGTTGCTGGCATCTTTCCCCGCTACCCAAAAAGTTCGTGAAAACCAAGGCCGACCTGCTCAAAACGGACTGTCACTATTTTGTGGATACAAACCCCGGCGGCAACCTCGGTTCGCTCATGGCCGTTGTCAATAAAGCCACGACAATCGCCATGCCTGCACTGGCGAAAAATGTAATATTTCAGTGCAGTCGCTGGGAAGGCCACCTGAAAAAGCACCACAACGCCGATGACAATAAAGCCTGGAAAAGGGAAATAGCCGATTATAAAAAGGCCGTGGGATACACCGACTGACAGGCTGTAAGGGAACCGCGATTGCTCGGTCGCGCCGACTTGTCCGCCGTAACTTTAGCGGAGGAGGAAGCCTTGGCGATGGCGAATAGCGGCGATTATTCACCCTTCGCTTCAAAGATCGAGGCGAAAAATCCTTCCGGCTCACGCATCGTGGGGAAAAACACATAGTCGCCGTCGCGTGTTGCCGCGCGCAATCCGCTATCGAGAATTTCCCCGGCGTCGAGCTTATCAAATTCAGGATGCTTTTTACAAAACCGGTCTGTCACGCCCCGGTTTTCTTCCGGCGAAAGCGTGCAGACAGAGTAAAGGAGCAGCCCGCCTTTTTTCACATGCCGCGAAGCGTTTTCGAGTAATGCCAACTGCAATCGGGCCAGAGGGGGGATCTTCTCTTTCGTCAATCGCCACTTGGCCTCCGGATTCTTCGCCAATTCCCCCAGGCCGCTGCACGGAGCATCCACGAGAACCCGGTCGAAAGGTCCTCCCGGCGCGACAAAAGGCTCCGAAGCATCACGATGGATGGTTGTGATGTTGCCGAGACCCATGCGCTCTGCATTTTGCCGCACCAGATTCAATCGCCCCTCGTGCGCGTCCAGCGCTGTGACACGGCCCGAAGGACCGACGGCCTCAGCCAGCGCCATCGTTTTTCCGCCCGGCGCGGAGCATACGTCCAGTACGCGCTGGCCGGTTTTCGCGCCGATAAACTCCGCCGCCAATTGACTCGCCTCGCCCTGCACGAAACACAGGCCATCGGCGAAGGCTTTGGACTTTAAGGTTTTTTCCAGTTGTCGCACGCGCAGGCCCCGCGTGGAAAAGCGCGTGGGGTTTGCCTCAATGCCTTCATCGTATAGCCGCGCGATAAGCTGATCACGGTCAATACCCGCAGCCCGCAGCACACCCACCGGCTCTTGCCCGAAAGCCTGGCAAATGCGCTGGGCTGCATCGCGACCGTATGCGTCGGTCCAGAGTCTGATGATCCAATCCGGGCACGAATACCGTATCCCGACCGATTCGATCTCATCGGTGGCCGTCGGCTGAGGCAGTGAATTTTTCACGCGGGCCAGGTTGCGCATGACGGCGTTGACGAATCCCGACGCACGGCGCGGAACCAGCTTGACCGTCTCATCCACGGCGGCGCGATCAGGAATGCGGTCCAGAAAAGCCAACTGAAAAAGTCCCATCCGCAAGGCATCCAGAACCGCAGGTTCCAGCTTGGTCGTGGGGATTTTGGAATACCGGTCGATCCACCAGTCGAGCCGTCGCCTGTGGCGCATCACGCCGTGCGTGATGGCGGTGGTTAGGCGCCGGTCGGCCTCGTCGAGGTCGGAGCGTTTGAAGGCGGCGTCCAGATAAAGGTCAAGATAGGCGTCCCGCCCGCGAAAAGCGGTCAGGGCATCGTAGGCGATTCGGCGTGCACAGGGTTTCATTTATTGCCCCAGGACCTGGCCGGATTTGATAGGCATGCCGCACAGGAAACAGCCGACGTCCATGCATTTTTTGCCTTCAAGCTGCACTTCCAGCAATTGCAATGAACCGGTCCCGGCGCCGACCAGCAAGCCATCGGCGTCCGCCCGCGTGATGACGCCCGGCTCCGCGCCGACATCGGACACAGCCCTGGCTTTAACAATCTTGAGACGCTTGCCGCGCAAGGTCGTCTGCGCCCCGGGCCACGGCGTCACGCCGCGAATGAGGCGGTCGATGCTCTCAGCCGATCTGGTCCAATCGATCACGCCGTCTTCCTTTTTGAGCATGGGAGCGAGCGTGGCGGCGGCGTGATCCTGCGGCTCGAACCGGACTTCGCCTCGCTCCAGTTTTTGCATGGCTTCAACCATGAGGGAAGCGGCGACGTCCGCCATTTTTTGCGTGAGAGTCTCGGCGGTGTCCTCATTTGAAATCGGCACTTCGCTGCGCAGTGAAGTGGGGCCGGAGTCCATGCCCTCGTCCATTTTCATGATCGTGACGCCCGCAATTTTTTCGCCATGAATTATTGCCCAGTTGATGGGCGCTGCGCCACGATATTTTGGCAGAAGCGAGGCGTGCGCGTTAATGCATCCCCGCGGCGGAAGGTCGAGCAGGTTTTTTCTCAAAAATTTCCCGTAAGCCGCCACGGCAATAACATCCGGTTTCACGTCGGCGATGGCGCGGAACGCAGCTTCGTCCAGCTTGGGCGGCTGCGTGATGGGTAAGCCCAACTCATTGGCAGTCTCGTGAACCGGCGTCGGACAAAGGCGGCAGCCCCGCCCTTTTGGCCTGTCGGGCTGCGAAACGACGAGGCTTGGCGCATAGCCCCCATGGGAGAGGGCTCTGAGAACCACGGCGGCAAAATATGGCGTTCCCATAAAAACGATGCGCATGACAACTCCATCGATAACTGACGCACGCGTACACTATAGAGCAAATTTTCCGACAAGGTCACGCCTTAAGCGATAGCCGTCGCGATTCTTTAAAAAGTTTTTGCCGAAGGCGTATTAACTGATGCAGATCCGCATGTTCATCAGCAGAAAAGAAGACTTGACTGTCAAATGACCCCAGGGCGCTGTTTATACAACGCGGGCACTTTTAAAGGAGTTGAATTCAAGTAGGTTTCTGGCGACAATCGTCTTCCCATAGAGGATGCAATGATGAATCTCCAACTGGTCAATTTTTCAGCGTACTGCCTGCTCTTTCTACTAACCTTGTCTGGAGGTTGCTCCAGCAGGAAATGGAAGGAAGACCCACGGAATACGCAAGAAGCCGCCAAGGCCATCTTATTGCCGGTAGAGAAGCCTATAAGCCCGCAAGAAACCACGCCCAAGGCAGTCTTATTGCCGGTAGAGGGGTCTATCAGTCCAATAGAACTTGATCATCAGAATGAATACGAGCGCGTGCGCTTCGCGCGGTCCGAAAAAAACGAGGACATCATTGCCTTGTTCACCAAGGCGCAGGTGATTTATCCACCAAAACGCCTTTTTCTTCGAGCGTTTAAAGGGAGTATTGAGCTTGAGTTGTGGGCTCAGGGAACTGAGGCACAAGAATTCCAGTTGATTAAAACATACAATTTTTCCAATGAATCGGGAACATATGGCCCCAAGAGAAAGCAAGGGGATGCTCAGATCCCTGAAGGCGTTTACCGAATAAACCGATTCAATCCCATGAGCCATTATTATCTGTCTTTGGGATTAAACTACCCCAACAAAAGTGACCGCATATTAGGATCTAAAAATCCAGGAGGCGATATCTTCATTCATGGCGATGGCGTGGTCGCTGGATGTATCCCGATCGCGGACAACGAAATCAAGGAACTGTATATCATCGCCCTGGATGCCTACTCGAAGGGAAATCCGATTTCCGTTCATATTTTTCCCATGAGGATGGATGCCAAAAATATGCGCTTGCTGAAAGAGTTCAGCGATAAATATGACTCATCTCTTTTTCCCCTCTGGCAATCGTTGAAAAGAATATGTGATTTCTTCGAGCGAAGTCATCTGCTTCCCAGGGTAGATATTAATACCAAAGGCGCTTACCTTCTTCGGGAAGACGCCTTTAGCGATTAACGGGGATAATCTTGCTCCAGTGTGGCGCTTTTCAGCTGCCACCCGCTTCATTTTTCGATCACCTCTTTGAAAGAAAATGAAATCGGGAATAGAATATTTGGTGACTCTGGGGCTGTTAGAAAAGTCGAATTTGACGCAATTCTGGAATGTATCTCCTACAACCCAAACCCAAAACCCAGGACCAAAAACCCTAACAAAGCTTTCCATATTCGAAATTCCGCATTTCTCCATCCGCTCCTACATTTTAAATATCCAGGCGGATCCAACGGGTGCAGTAGCGGTGCGCGAATTTGAGAAGCGCGAAAAGGTCCTGCCCTTCGTGAGCGAAGACGCGGACTCTGCCCTGCGCGTCGCGCGCGACAATCAGCCCCTCGTCAACTTGCCCCTGCGCGTGTTCGCCGCGAATCGTCAACACGGCATCCGGAGGCACGGATACGACTTCCAGGATTTTGTCCTCGTAATCAAATAAAGCGATTTGGGCAAGGGCGTGGTATGCGTGTTTGGCGTTCGCCGCGCTTTGCGTGGTTTTCCCCCGGAACTTGTCCGGGTATTAGAGAGCATCCGCTGGCGCCAGCAACGCGGTTTCGGCTTCGGTCAACAGTTTTTCACCGGCGAATATTTTCAGCATGGGTTAGGGTCGGGCTTTTCTAATACATCCCGTCAATCTGATCTTCATAAGCTTTCATGACGTTTTTGCGCCGGACCTTCATTGTTGGCGTCAGCATATCGTTTTCCACGCTGAAAGGCTCCAACAAAACCTCGAATTTTTTGATGGTTTCATACTTGGCCAAACTCAGGTTGGCCTTTGTAATGCGCTTTGTCAGCTCATCGCGAACCAGATCGCTTTTCGCCAGTTCGTTCATATCGCCCTTAAATCCCTGCTCCTCGGCAAAGACTTTGAGCCAATCGGGACTTGGCGCCACCAGCGCGGTCAGATACTTGCGCTTGTCGCCGATGATGGCGACCTGCTCAATGGCCGGGTCGAGCTTGATGAGATTTTCAATATTTTGCGGGGAGATATTCTTGCCCCCGGCGGTAATGATGATGTCCTTTTTGCGATCCGTAATATAAAGATACCCGTCTTCGTCAATCTTGCCGATATCTCCGGTATAGAACCACCCATCCACAATGGCTTCCGCAGTGGCCTCGGGCTTGTTCCAATAGCCGAGCATGATCTGTGGGCCGCGCACGAGAACCTCGCCGTCGTCGGCGATTTTCAGCTCAGTATCTTTAATCGGAAGACCTACGGATCCGAGCCGGATATGGCCCGGGCTGTTTCCGGAAACGCCCGGCGCAGTCTCTGTCAGGCCGTAAGCCTCCACACCAATAATCCCGGCAGCGGCAAAGAAGTGCTGAATGTCCAGGGCAAGTGGCGCCGCAGCGTAGCATAGAACCTGAATGTTGCCGCCGAAAAATCCCCGGATTTTTTGGTGGACGAGTTTGTCGGCGACTTTCATTTTTATCTTCAGCAACAATGGCAAGGGATTTCCGTCGAGATTGTCCTGCATTGCCGATTTGCCGACCTCGATGGCCCAGTTGAAAAGTTTTTTCTTGCTCGGGCTTGCGCTGCCCAGGCCAACCTGGATTTTTTCGAATATCTTTTCAAGCAAACGCGGAACGGTGACAAAAAATTTCGGTTTGATTTCCTGCAAGTTTTGGGGAACCTTCTCGATGGATTCAGCAAAATTCACAATGCCGTGATGCATCATAAAGACGTAGAGTTCCATGCGCCCGAAGGAATGGCATATGGGCAGAAACAACAGGTTAGTATCGCCGGTATCCAGCGGCAGAAAATCTTTAACGGCCTCGATGTTCGACACCATGTTCCGGTGGCTAAGCATCACGCCCTTGGGATTTCCGGTAGTGCCGGATGTGTAGATGAGCGTCGCCGTTTTTTCAGGGTCGATGGATTCGACGCACTTATCGACATCCCGGCGTTTGTGGTTGCTGCGCCCGGATTCCATGAAAGTCGAATAATCGGTGACGAAATCGTCTGTGCCGGTGTAACCCTCGATGACAATCGCCTTGCGCAATTTGGGCAGTTTGTCTTTGATGGCAAAAATTTTGTCGAGCTGGATCTGGTTTTCAACGAACACCATCTCGGCACCCGAATCATCCAGGATATATGCGATCTGCTCGGCAGTATTCGTGGGATAGACCGGAACATTGATGATGTCGGCGGATTGCGATCCCATGTCTATGACGGCCCACTCAGGACGGTTTCCCGAAATGATTGCAATATGGCTGCGGGCCTTGACGCCTTCGACCATCAACTGCGAGGCCATTGAGACAACGCTGTTCTCCAATTCCCTCCACTTGATGTCGACCCATTTCCCATCCTTTTTGTGACGCATGACCGTATCGTTCGACCACATTCGGCACCTGGAAAAAAACAATTGCGGAATGGGTTTGGAGTATTGGGACCACGCACTCGCTTTTGCCATCTTGCCGTCTCCTGGTGAAAAATTTTTGTGATGCCGCTCTTTACAAATTGTCTATCCTAAATACCTCGCCGTCGTCAAACATAGGCCCCGGGGAAGTTAAAATAATCTTCCGCAAATCCACTACTGATCTAAAAGAAATGGCGGCTCGGATGAGCCGCCATTTTTCATGATTTACGATGTCGAAAGCGAAAGCCTAAACTCAAGCTAGAAATGATACCCCGCGCCGATGCCGATGGAAGGGCCGAAGGTCTCGAAGCCCAGGTTCAGCGTAGCGTACCAATTGTCGTCGATGATGAATTTCCAGTCGGCGTCAAGGTGAAAGAGCGGCCAAATCGGCATGAAACTTTTGCCGTTGTCTTCAGTTTCCGGCTGTACATCATCTTCTTCGAGATCATCCTCATCAATGCCGGCAGCTCCCGGCCCAGTTTCATAGTCGTACTGGGTGATGTCGCCGTAGCGGAATCCGACGCCCAAGCCGATGCCGGGGTTGAAGTGAACGCGCTCGTGAAGAGGGATATTGAAAGAAACATCAAAGCTGGGGCCCATGACGCCGCTGCTGCCGAATTCAACGTAGGTCTGATCGAGATAACTGGCGCCGTTCATGCGCCACACGCCATCGTCGGCGGATAGAAAATAATGGTAAAGGGAACCGCCGAGATTGACGATGCCAAGCGTGTATCCGGCGTAGAGAGCAAAGTGGCTGGCGGAAACATCGGGGTGCTCCTCATAGGCCGTATCCACCATCATGCCGAAACTGTTGTAACCGACTTTTGCGCCGACATACGGCGCCTCCGAGTCCTGATCAGCCAAAGCCGCGCCGCAAAACGACAAGGACAGTACGAAAACTAAAAATTGGATGCCAAGTGTATTGCCGCGCATGGAACGCTCCTTTGATGAAATGCAATTTTTCGTGAAACTCACATTCAAGGATAAGCAGGATAACCCAAGGAAAACCGTTTTTCAAGCGATGCTAATCGTCACCCCGCACTCCTTATGTCGCTATTCAACTTGAGCTTGGCGCTCATCGAATACTCGAATGTTTTTTTCGTTGGCGCTCCATCCCGCATCGTACAGATTTGGCAAAGTCACCGGCAAACGTCCGCCCGGCTCGTCGTCGTCCACGGCATCATCATCCATTGCGTCGTCATCCCCATCATCCGCGGAATCATCATCATCGCCGCAACCGCACGAAAGAGAAAAAGAAGCCAGGCACAAAAAAACAAAAGTCAATGAAAGCATCGATGTCCGCATTTAATCTCCCCATAGATTTGCAGGGGAAGCTACAAAAGCTGACATCAAATGGCAAGTGCGCACATAGAATTTTCTATCGACAATAATGTGGGTGCGCTTTGTGCAAATCAAGAGGGAGGGATGGCGTCACCATCGACATTCGTAAACGTCGAATATGGCGCCCGTCGCCTTGTTGGCCGGCGACGACCAGACCAGAGTATAAGTTCCTTCCGGCACGTGTTTTGTGAGATGCAAAAAACTTTTTTCCCACTGGCGCATCAGAACCAGATACGCCGGACATTTTTCAAAGAGAATAGGGCCGATGCCTGCTACGGCGAGTTTGTTTTTAGCCAGTCGTTTCGCGATACTTTCATCGGTCAGTCCCACGATGTCCAGAATCGGGCGTTTGGCCCAGTAAATCATCGCCCCTACGTCGTGCACAGCGATGAGTTGCCACGGTTCCGACCTTTCTCGGACGTAATCTACCGTCGGCTTCACGTAACGCTCCGTCTGCCTCACATCCTTCACGTAGGTTTG
>Ga0307990_1003425_pt1 | contig 12101 bp, 17 predicted proteins | sample EllFjometagen129_FD_203168 | JGI IMG/M metagenome (GOLD analysis project Ga0307990, IMG submission 203168) | Marine microbial communities from Ellis Fjord, Antarctic Ocean - #129 | ecosystem: Environmental > Aquatic > Marine > Unclassified | place: Southern Ocean | collected 2014-10-08
TATTTAAAACCAGCGGTGATGGAACCACCCGTGCACGTATGAGCAAACAAGGACGAAAGCAACCCCGGAAGATTCTCTTTATGGTTGCCTTGGTTGCCCTGACTGCCAATCCCCATATCGCCAAAATCTACGAAGAACATACGAAGAAGGGGATGAAAAAGATGGCGGCCATTGGCCTTTGCATGCACAAAATCCTCCGGATTATTTACGGTATGCTGAAAAATAACCAGGCCTATGATCCTAAAATCGACCAGCATAACAGGGAAAACAGCATGTCCAGGAAAGGAGCCAATTGCGTAAAAACGATACATCGTCGCTATCAAACCTTTGATTCGAAGGCACCCATATCCAAGCGACAAAGCAACAAAAGGAAGGAATGGGAAAAGTCCCAAGGTGATAACGTTACCCAGTGCGGGATCGGAATCCCCATCCCTCCCACTGGGTAAACTAACAAAGACGGAGACGCTTGTCCAGGTTTTACCAAATTTTGAAAGATCATTTCTTTGATCTATTGATATGACAGGTATCAATTTTTCTGTTGACTTTGAAAGGAATAACTAATTAACCCTTACCTCTCTTTCGGGATCCTCAGGCTACAGGGCACGTAGACCTGGCATTTACCACAGACGTGGGTCGTATTTTCAAGGCCGGTAAGTTCGTCTGTCTCAATGAGATTGGATTTCAGACGGTCCCAACAGAGCTTTCTGTCGATACCCGATTCGGACACCGCCCCCACGGGACAGCGTTTGACGCAGGCAAGGCATGTATGGCCGTTTTTATGCAGGCATAGTTCCTTTTCCGTAACAAGGGGGCTATCACCGCATTCGGCATCAGTCACCAAACTGCCCAGTCTTCCGGCGCATCCGGCAGGTGTTATAAGCTGGGCGTTGACACCGAAACGTCCCAGGCCTGCGATATATCCAAGGTGCTTGTGAGACCATCGGGCGACGAGCCTGACATGGTCAAAATTGTTTGTAGCCGGAGTCGTTTCGGCTTTGTGCCCCCGTTCTTCAAGATGATGCTGAATATGTTCGCACACACAGTTGATAAGCCGATTGGTAGATTCATAGGCAAGTCCCCAGTTACGGCAGGGGATTTCCCCTTTATGGTTTTCAAACACAAGCTCTTTAACGAAGGGCACGAAGAAAACCACCACCGATGCGGCCGAGGGCAGCAGGTCTCGCGGAAGGAGATGATCCTCAGCGGTAATTCGGGGCAGTATGTCGAATCGGTCGTCTGCTTTGGCTATCGCCAGAAGCGGTTTCCGCCATATATTCGGCTCTCCGGTTTTTTCGGGGTATGCAGCTACGTACTCTTCAATCAGGATTCTCAGATCCTTCGGCGTTACCGATGTGTTCATTAATAGCTCTCCATGGATCCAACATTGTGGTCACCAACCGGCCTTACGAAGCCCTCCCATGTACCCTCGGGTTGATGTGCCCTGTTATGAGGAAATATCAAACAGATCGATACATCTCTCCTTTACGATTGGCGGCAAAGGACATGATTTGCGATCTTCTCTATCGAGATGCACGGCAACAAGCTCGCTGCTCGCCACCTCCACCATAGTCTCTGCGTCATACATTACATGAAAGAGTTTGACGACTTTTTCTTTTATTTCGACTACTTTCGACCTTATAACCAGTAAATCACCGGAGGTTACTTCCGATTTGTACTTCGTGTTTTGCTCCACGGCAGCCATTCCTTTTTTCTGATCCCTTACGTATTCAGACGTAACACCAATTGCGGAAAACAGCTGCCACGTGGCCTCATCGAATTTAGCGGCATACCACTGAACGTTCATATGCCCCATATTATCCAGTTGATTCGGATATACCATGCCTCTATATGTTTCGATCATACTCATACTCCCGATTAGCGGCGTTAGGGAACGTCCTTAAATATTTAAATAACTCAAGTTTCCAATTGGCAGCCCAGCTCCTTTGCCATTTTCTTTCCTCGCTGGACCGCATAACTGACGGCGGGAGGCGTTATGTTCAATTTCCGCACCACATCAACCAGAGACATTTCCAATTCAATCACAGTCCAATAGCAAAGTAAATCTCTGGCTCGGACTCGGACTCGGTTCTTCTGCCGCCCCCTACAAATTCAGGACGCCTCCCAAAGGGAATCCCTTTTTTGACATAGGAGACATATTCCTTTCTCGCTTCTTCATCCTTTCTTCCAAAGAAACCCAAAACAAATTCGACATCTTGCCATCCCCTCTTTCTCTGTCCTATCAATGCGCTATGCCCACAATAAGAATAACGATCCAGTTCCTTCAAATCAGCTACTATCCCTGCCCTCAATGGATTCAAATGAATATACCGGACTAATTCCTGCAAATATGTATCTTCCTGGCATATAATGGACTTATATCTGTTTTGGAAAAGCTGTCAGTGGCGCTTGTGCCTCCTGTTATAAGATACCGCATATCCGGTAAGCAATCTTCTCATCAGAGCGGCAATCCCCGCTGGACCGCTTCGTAACAAAAAATGGGCGTGATTGGGTAAAAACGACCATGCGTAGCATTGTGTCTTGGTTTCAGGCAAGAGAATAGATAGCCGCCCAATGAAGTTTTCACGATCTTCATCATCAGTGAATATGCTTTCGGCGTTCTATTCCTCGGATCATAACATGATGCAAGAGTCCGGGAGTATCTACTCGTGCTATTCTAGGAGGCTGTCCGAGAATAGCTTTTTTGTGAAATATGCACTCGTAACCCATTGATATTATTGCCCCTGAATTCACCAAAATGACAAATATGTGAGTTCTCGGACAGCCTCCTAGGCATATCTGTAACATACTCTCCACTATCCTTTAAGTCGAATTACTTAATTATTTAAGGTCGTCCCTCTTTCTCCCTCGATGTCGCTCGAAATCCATAGATCGGCACGGTCACTCATTAACATGTGAAGGCATTGAATAGACTTGTCAGGCTGCTTCAGGTTTGTAAATCCCCGGTTCTTTAAATAATCACCCTTTGAATCGCCACGATAGGCATAAATGCTCTCGACTTTTTTAGCATCGTCCAGGGTATACTCACTTCGATCCCCAAGTTTTTTCTTGCATAGAACCCCCAACGAATCCTCTTGATCGGCCCGACCCATTTGAAAAGGCTATCCCGCTCCTCAGTTCGCGTAATCTCAAAAAGAGCCACTCCCGGTTTTGTCAAAGCCATATCGTATACCTCTTTCTATGGATAGATTTCAATATCATCTGAAAGATTGAGACGATGCATCAATTCGCGCACCATTTCCGCCGTGGGTCCCGTTACACGACCTGTTGCATCGGCATATTCCCCCGGTGGTGAATGCTCGGTAATTACCTGAATTTCTTCTCCATGACAGGTAAACCCAAACGAAATCGATAGAATCAAAATCATGCAAAACAAACGGAATACCTTCATAATTCCTCCTGTGGAAAATTGGACAAACGATTCTTACGGCAAACATTACAATACGCTGCCGGAGACGGAAGGCTTCGCCTCAGTTGCCGCCGCCAATGGGGTCTCCATGGGATTACATCCTGATTCCTGATTATTACTCCGCCCATTAAACATATCAACTGTCATGCCGGACTTGATCCGGCATCCAGTCTTATCCTAGATTCCCGCTTTCGCGGGAATGACGCTTTTTCATATATTTAATTGCCGGAGTAATAACTATAGAAACCGAAACTATCTCCCGGGCACAATAAGGCGGGAGCCTTCTTCTTGTTTTGATTTTTCTTGTTCCTGTTCCTGTTGCATTTTTTTTACATTCTCAATAAGTTCTACCATGGCCTGTTGCATGGCCTCAGGGAAGATTTCCATGGCTTCTTCCAGCGTAGATGCCTTTAATGGTGCCTGAAGCGGGACAGGACCCTGGGACGACACGAGCTGGGCGTGACCCACAAATATCTTTTCACGGCTTTCATCGATGGTTCCATCCGGTTTTACAGGTGTAAGGCACCGGAATGAAGCCGCTTTTAGATCTACAATATTCTCTTCACGATACAGGTTGGTTTTGTCGACTGTAAAATTGATCTGATTGTTTGTCATTCCATTTCTCCTATAATTTTATTCTTCTATATTGCAGCCAGCTAATCGTCCTTTTTCAGTTCCATTAGCAGCATAATGAACTACCTCGCCGCAAGCAGCAGGGTATCAAAATGAGTGTTTTGTCGTTTCTATCGTAGCAAGTGCGGGGAATTAAACCCTACAGATTTCGCATCGCACTTACAGTGATGAGACCAATCCCTGTAATCTGCGAAATCTCTGGATTAAAACTTATACGATAAGCCTATACCGACAGGGTATTGATTTTCATCTTTTACCACAGGACTGTCAGCGGCCTCGCCAACCAACCGGTCATAACCTGCGCTAGCCTGAATCCCCCAATGCTTATCCAGTCTGTAGATTGCTATCATTTGAAAACCCACTGATTTGAATCCAGAATCCGCATCATAAACCCCTATGCCTGATCGCGTTGACTGGCTCGGCGAGATACCAAAATACTCCTCCATATAATCAGAGCTTGCATAGGTTGTTTTTATCGACGGTTTCAAGATGGTTTTTTCCCCTATTCGCAGATCATAACCCAGGCCGAGATGAACCTGAAAACCGGTATCGTGACCGGTGATCTGTTGCTCATAGCGTGCATCAAGAGCGACATCTCCAATCGTCCATTTAAATAAAACATTGGCAGTTGCGCCATTGTCGATATCGCCAAGCCCTCTGAGGTCGCTGGAATTGTCCTCATCCCGCCCGAAGGTATAACCGATAGACAGACCAAGCTTAAAGTCATCGCGATTCAATACATAGGCCCCCAGGCCTTTGGGTACACTTAAGAAAAACCTATCGCGAAACTTGATGTCGATAAGAGGAAACCCTTTCAATTCGTAGTCATCGGACCCCCCATATGCGGGCTTATAGATGCCCAGCGCGCCAATACTGACAGACAAACCTTCGCCCTGGCCCTGATTCTGCCCCTGGAGTGGTGCGGCAATCGAAGTCGACGCCACAATAATACATGTCACTCCTATGAAAAATACGATACAGAAATTTCGGCACATGATAATCACCCTTTTAAATTCTATTGATCTATGTTGTTCGAATTTCCAGCACACCAAGACTCGCTATGCGGTGCGCGACGCAGGAAGCGGCCTGCTCAATACCGGTGTTGTGCTCTATGTATTATTTATCGTTGCGCGGATCTAAACCCTTTTGATCCCATCCCGGGTAAAGTTTTTTGGCACAATCAGGGCAGATGCTATGGCTGAACTCGGCTTCTGAATGTTCCTTTATGTAGGATTCAATTTGGTTCCAATATCCTTTGTCATCTCGAATATTTTTACATGATGCGCAAATAGGTAAAAACCCGCTCAGTTGCTTCACTTGAGATAACGTTTCTTGCAATTTATCTATAAGATTCTCTTTCTCTTTTTCAGTTTTAATTCTGTCAGAAATATCAAGCCCGACGCCAACGAGATAGTCCATATTATTTTGAACAAACTTGTATCCCGTAAAAAGATAGGGGATAATCTGCCCGCTGATAGTAGAATATCCTGCTTCAATAGTTCCATTTCCTTCATAAAATACCTTTTCGATCGTTTTTCTGGTACGAGTCTTATCTTCTGTTGTTATGAAATCAAGAGGGTTCATTGTTTTAATTTGATTTGATGAATATCCTGTAACAGTCTCAAAATTTTTATTCCATCGTTTATAATGACCCAATCGGTCAAAGACATACATAACACCGGGTAAACTATTAATAAGGGCTTCTGAAAAATGCCTCTCTATCTCGATCTGCTTTTCAATACGCTTTCGTGCTGAAATATCGTGAATAATTGAATATAGGACCTTTCTATGGCCAATGATTATAGGACTGCTAAAAACTTCAACATCTCTTATTTCTCCATTCGCAAGCCGATGTGGGAAATTAAAATAATTTCGGCTTTCAGCCTTAGCATTTTGCATTTCTTGAAAAATTTGTTCTTTAGAAAGCCTATTGATGTCTTGAATATGCATATTTTTTAATTCACGTTTTTCGTAGCTGTAATACTTGCATGCAGCTTTATTCGCATCGATTATGCTACCCGTCTCAGGATGGATAATGAGTGCTACCGAATGGCTGTTCTCGAATAAGCTTTTATATATTTCATCATTCATGATGTCATGCCCCCCTGATAACAATAGTTTTTAACTGTTTTGCGGCTTTAGGCCACAACGCTCGAGTTCACGGGATTTTATAACTTCTCGTAGATGAGGCGATCAATCAACTTTTTTTAGAGATTGTATAATCATAGTGTCCAGCAACACTATTGGAAGGCTTTCCAGTTTCGCTCCCAGTAGATCAGATATTTGTATGGCAGTACCTGTGTCAAAGGGTACATCATAGTACTCAAAAATCGATCGGAACAGGTCTTCTCTATTGTCAAACATCCACTTCGCAGTAAATATTTCAGAGGATTCAATAGTTAAACCACTGTCCTTGATTGATTTCTGTGCGTCCAGTGTTTCATGATTTTCATTTCGAATCAACGCAAAGATTCGTTCAACCTCCCCTTCGTTAATGGGTTCTATTGTCAGGATTTTACCTCCATCTTTGAGCACTCTACTTGCTTCTCTGATTGCCGCCTTGCTGTCCTGATGATGGAGTGAAAGAGTGAATATAACCACGTCGAAATACTTATCTGAAAATTCCAAATTCTCTCCCGACCCTATTCTGAATTCAACTCCTGATACTCTTTTTCGGGCTTCTCTAATGTGGTCTAAATCCGGCTCGATGGCAATCAATTTTTCGGGTATGCCAACCATCAGTGATGTGATGCGTCCATTCCCGCATCCAATTTCAAGAACGTGTTTATTGTCCAAGTCGGCACATTTTAAAATCTTCTCAACTATCCTCTGATCGCTATCATTTTTCATAAGTCAGTTTTCGAGCAGTCTGCATAGTCTGGTGCTATGTATCAATAACTTCAGCAGGTTGCCCAGCGCCGCCTTAGCGGGGGTTCTGCTTTTTGCACTTCCATGAAACGATAGCCAATGATGAGGTGACTGCCTTGCTAGTGTTTAACTCGATTACGAAATACAATACTTTTTTTGCCTTCCCACAAAGTAGACACACCGATCTCCCTGAGCTTTTCAAGATCAGACGTAATGGTTGCAAAATGATTTCCTGCAAGGGAGCCTGCCTTCGATGCAAAGTTAACACAGCCATAGGCTATCAATATTTCACTTTCGCTTTTCCCCTTAGGGTACAGCAATATCTGACCAGGTGCCGGATAAGATGTGGCATCTTCATATCCTACGCCAAAGTCCCTGTCACCAAGAGGAACCCATATCCCTTCGCCACTCCAGCGAACATGAACGACGTGACTTTCAAAGGGCATTACTATGCGAAAGGCCTCACACGTTTCAGGTGAGTTGCTTTCTTCAAAAAGGGCATCGAACTTATGTCCGTCTATTTCTATAATCATAGTAACCTCACTAATCGGTCTTTAGTTTTGTTTAATGTTCAAACTCGGCAGCCGCCTTCGGCGGTTGCTTGAAGAACCTCATATGCAGTGATTTTCAACATTCGGTAATACTTACGGCAAGACCACCTGAAGATGTCTCCTTATATTTATCCGACATCTCCAGCCCCGTTTGTTTCATGGCAGCAATACAATCATCGAGAGGCATACGATGAAATAGCGATTGCCTGTGAACTGAGATTATCGCAAAAGGGATTGAGCTAAAGCTGAACCAAGTTTCATGGCTCTAATCATAATCTCGTTGTTCTCTTTCACTTTCGCTCTGTCAAAAATACTGAACACAGGTAATTCTCCAACTATTTCATATCCCAGCGCTTCCAAAGCAAGACGCATAGCATCAAGCGTAAACCCCATATCTTTTTTATTTTCTTGCTCACAAATTGCCGCCAAGACTGCCTTGCGCCCTTGACCAGCCAAACGACTCGACCACCCCCTTGGACGATTATCATCATAGTCATAAAAACAGTACAGACGGTCGATGAAGGCCTTCATCCATGCCGTAATATTGTAGTTGTGAGTGGGCGATACGAGGATCAGCCCCTGAGATTCAAGTATGTCTTCATAGATAAGAGACATTCCATCTTTCAGTCCTGTACAGATTTTATCCTTTCTGCACCTCTCGCATCCTATACAACCTTGATATTGAAAATCGCGCAGTTGAAGACTATGGGAAATAATTTTGTTTTCCCTGACTCCTTTGAGTATCTGGTTTAGAAGTACGTCTGAATTCCCACCTTTTCTGGGACTTCCTCCGACACCCAATACCTTTGGTTTTCGAAGTTTACCGTTGATACTTTTTTTCATCTGATCATCAAAAGATTTCATGGGAACAGTTTCCTTCCTTTGTTATGTGAGCAGCTAACCAGTATCACCCGCCAGCCCCAAAGCGAAGCGGCGGGGATGGTCGGGCGCATTCGTTATGACCTTTTGATACTTATAGTCGCAATAGGTTGCATTATATGTCAATATAAAACAAAAACACAAAGGTGATATTATATCAACCGCTGTCAAAATATCTGATGAACTCGTTGCAAAAGCAAAAGTACAATCCAAGGTGTTCAAACGCTCAGTCGCAGGGCAGATTGAGTACTGGGCAAAAATCGGTCAAATAATAGAAGAGAATCCGGAGTTACCACTTCCCTTTATACAAGATACTTTAGTCGGCAAAGAAGAGATTAAATCTGGATTGGGAACGCCATATGTTTTTGGAGAATAAAATATGGGCAGTATTTCCGAAATCATACAATCTCCGACTTTTGCCAAACAAAAAAAAAACTGCAAAAGAATCACATTAAAAAACTGGATGATGCCATTAAAACAATCATGGCTAATCCTGAGATTGGCAATGTAAAAAAAGGAGACCTGCAAGGAATAAGGGTTTATAGATACAAAGTTGGAAACAACCTTATTCTATTAGCATATGAGATTGAAGGTTCAATTTTTTACCTTTATTCTTTCGGATCACATCAAAATTTCTGCAGAGAACTGAGTAAATACCTCCATCGCTAACCATTCTGCCCTCATAACGAAAAAGTCACCGGCAGGCGTGAAGTGTAGCGAAACACCGTCCTTGTGGGCTGACAGGTTCTGCCTTAAAGATCCAGCTGGGTCGTAATAGCTCGGCCTATCCCCTCCATCTCAGTAGAGGAAATCGATCCTGCCGGATTGATTAGGCGCTTCTTGCTCACGGTTGTAAGCTGATCGGCCATAGCTTTGGCATTTTTCCCACGAAAAGTCACATATGTTTCGCTTGGGTAGAGTCTACTAACGCTACTGGTCAGGGGCACAACTTGAACTCTCTGAAGGAACTGATTAGCAGCATCATTGCTTACTATGACCGCCGGTCGCTGCTTTCGGATTTCACCACCGATGGAAGGATCAGAATTAATCCACCACACATCACCTCTCTTCATTATTTATATCTCCAAATGTGCCTTCGGCCCACTCAAGAGCCTCGGATTCCCGGACCTGATCAGCAGACATCTCTTTATATGCAGCATATATATCATTTTTGACAACATGCGGGCGAACTAAGTCTTCGATAAAACGACTGATTTTTCGTGGCCCTATAACTGCCCGTAAGCCGTTATAGACTTCTTCGTCTATGGTCAATGTAAGTTTCTTTTGCATCACAAACACCTCATCGAAAATTATACGTATAATACACGTGTATCGTTTACATGTCAAGGAACCAGGAATATTGGGTTTTTTATTTTCTTTCAGTTGCGTATGGTCTTCTGTGGGACGCGCGGCAGTTTGCGCATCCCTACCAGCAGATGGTGGATCATATGTATTAGATTTTTCCTATCTCTTAAAATCTCTCAAGCCTCGAACGGAAGCCTCATCATCAGTAACAGCGTCTTGCCATCCAGATTTATCGGTTTCTCTCGAATCAAATCTTCGTATGTAGGGCTTGATGTCAAACAATGGTGTTCCATCCAATATATCAATATCGCTGACATAAAGAATGTTATCATCAACCCTCAGCAACCGCACAAGGCTCATACCTAATTTATTGGGACGATGAGGAGCGCGAGTAGCGAAAATACCATGTTCCTCATCTGAAAGATATGGCTTTACGCGTAGACAGGTTTTCTGTGATTTATTGAAATAGTAAAATAAGTAAATATGAGAGAATCCATCTAAACCTTTCAAGCCGTCAACATACCTATCATTCAATATAACCGTACCTTCAATACCCTCGCAAAAAACAGGTTGAATCGGAATTTTCGATAATTCTTTATGCGGTGAACGGATAAGCCCTATCGTCTGGAAATCAAATTTTTCATCATTCATCATAATATCCTTATATCAGGGTAAATCTAACCGACGAAATTAAGCTGCTGGCGGGGCTTTATCCGCCAGTCAACTTCAGTGTTAGCCATTTGCCAAAAAACCTTCATGAAACACAATAATGCCTTGTGGAACCTTTTCGTTGAAGGGCAAAACGAGGAAAACCTCTTGTGGAACTCCCTCATGAACAAGTTCTGGAAAATTCTTAAAACCGAACCGTTTATAATAGTTCGGATCACCAACAAGAGCACAACCTTGTCCGCCCAATTCTTTCAACGAGGACAAACCTTCGTTGATAAGCGATTTTCCGATGCCTTGCTTCTGATATTCCGGCAACACAGAAACCGGGCCGAGACCGTACCAGTCATTTGTGCCGTCAGAAATTATTACCGGCGAAAAAGCAATATGCCCGACAACACGCCCATCAATTTCCGCCACAAGCGACAAAGTAAGTGCACCTGCAAAGCGTAATGCCTTGATTATAAATTGTTCAGTGTGATTGCTGACTGGGAGAGTCCTGAATGCAGCTATGGTGACTTGGGTGATTGCCTCAACATCGGATGTAGTTTCCTGTCTTATGATCATTTCATACTCCTCTTCATTTGTATCATTCCTTCGTATGGCTAACACCTCCGCATTAGCCGATGCCGGGCCAGCAAGATTCCCCCCAATTAACGACTTGTTCGCTTGCAAAGTGCGGTTGAAAAACTGGGTGGTAGGCATTCGGCTGCATGGGTTAGACCAAAGGTCATGTCTCATCTTGTCTCAACTCTTCACGCAGCCCAGATGCCCATAACAACTTGAACTGCAAGAAAAAGCAGCAGAAGGTATAGACTTTGGAAAACCTGTTTTCTTCTTTCTATTCCTCGGGCAGATGCCACAATAAGGCCGGCAACGGCCAAAATACCATTTGATACGATAAGTGGCAGTGCAATGAACAGAACGCCATACATTGCCCAGTTTTCAGAATACGACCTTTCTATCCAAGCCCACCCAACGAAGAAAGCCGACAGGAGAGAGGATAGCCATAACAGAATAGTAAGTGCCGCAAGGACAGTTCTACTCTTTTTCAGTCCACCAACTATGATTAGTATTGCCGAAATCACTATGTACAGAAAGACCATCGTGATCAGCATGCCTTTCATTGTCCTTTCTGTGGTCTAAACCGATTTAATAAGCGGCGCGGGTTTTTTGCTTCCGCTTAATTTTTTTATGTGATTCATTATCAATCACTAATATTTTTTAATAAGCCTCTGCATCCTTTTAATTGGCATGTCTCTCAAATTATTGTAAAATTTTTTCCTGAATTTGGGAATCTTCGTTAACAACATCATTACAGCAGTAACAATTCGAAGGCCATAATCTTTCTGAGGAAAATCATACTTCCCATGCTCCTTAAAATACCTGTAGTCTGCCTGCCATATCATGCGAAGCCGACCCCAAATATCATCACGGAATATTTTATGACCGCCGACTCCAAGAAAATTTTTTGGCTTGATATAATTTTGTTCGGAAAAACGTACCAACCGTTCTGCAAAATTCTGTAGCAGGTTATCTATTTCAAGGGAATCTTCACTTTCGTCAGTTATAATATCAACATGATTTGAATCTTGCCTGGCAAATGAAGATGCTTCAAGATACTGAATGAGATTAGGTGTTTGACTCAAGGGACCGGAAATGATGTACCCAATTTGCTTCCCAACCAGTGATGGTGTGTGATTCCAAAAAAATGCACGATCATAAAAGGTTTTCCATTTTGAAGACAAAAATCGTCCTTTGACAGATCCGGC
>Ga0307990_1003426_pt1 | contig 12099 bp, 10 predicted proteins | sample EllFjometagen129_FD_203168 | JGI IMG/M metagenome (GOLD analysis project Ga0307990, IMG submission 203168) | Marine microbial communities from Ellis Fjord, Antarctic Ocean - #129 | ecosystem: Environmental > Aquatic > Marine > Unclassified | place: Southern Ocean | collected 2014-10-08
TTGTAAGTTTAGAGGAACATATGGCTTGCGGTATAGGTGCCTGCAAAGGATGCGTTCGTAAAACTAAAGACGGGTATAAAAGGGTTTGTAAAGAAGGACCTGTTTTTCCAGTGGAAGAGGTAATTTTTAATGACTAAAAAAGTGAGCTTAGAAGTTGATTTAGGTCCTTTACATTTAAAAAATCCAATTATGCCTGCCTCAGGTACCTTTGATGTGATGTGTACTCTATTAAATGAAAACGAACTTAATAGGTTAGGAGCAGTAGTACCTAAAAGTATTGCTTTCAAAGGAAGAGAAGGAAACCCTGAGCCAAGGACTTGTGAAACAGATTGTGGATTATTGAACGCAATCGGTGTACCTTCTAAGGGCGTAGAATATTTTATGAAAGAAGAATTGCCTTTATTAAAAAAAGCAAACAATATTATTATTGTTAGTCTTCTGGGAAATTCTGTTGATGATTTTTGTAATTTAGCAGGATATCTCAATAAAGCAGAAGAAATTTCAGCATTAGAAATAAATCTCTCTTGTCCTAATCTAAATAATGGGATTCCCTTTGGTGTTAATGAAGATAAATTATACGAATTAATCATTAATATAAAGAAAAACACATCAAAACCGATCATTGCTAAACTATCACCAAATGTTTCCGATATAAAAAAAATGGCTTTATCCGTACAAAATGCTGGTGCAGAAATAATAACTATTTCTAATACTTTCATGGGTATGGCAATAGATGTTGACAAGCAATTACCACGATTAGGAAACAAGATTGGAGGATTGTCCGGTCCGGCAATAAGACCGATAGTTGTTAGAATGATATGGGAAATTGCACAAGTTATCGATATACCGATGATAGGAGTAGGCGGGGTATGCTGTGCTGAAGATGCAATAGAAATGTTTCTTGCCGGTGCTAGCGCAGTACAAGTGGGTTCCGCCAATTTTAGTAATCCATATGTAATGTTAGAGATTATTAATGAAATTAAAGAATATTTGATTAGAAAAAAATATGGCTCTATTCGAGATATAATTGGTTTAGTAAGGAGGTAAATTTTATTTAATAATAGTAATGAGTTTTTACAATAATGAAGAAATTCTTTATATATTTTGTATTTTAAAGTTAAAGTAAAGGAGTTTGTTCCTATGGGATTACAAATGTTAGTAAACGCTATTTTATTGGGCGGATTGTATGCCTTAATGGGTATAGGTTTTTCCTTACAATGGGGTATTAGCGGAATAATTAATCTATCTTACGGGGCAATGGTTATGTTGGGTTCTTATATTTCCTTGGAATTTTTTAATTTTTTCCATATAGACCCATTTATTAGTATGATAATGTCCGGTGCTATTCTTTTTGTGCTTGGAGCAGTAATATATCGTGGACTCTTACAACCTTTTCTGAAAGGTGGAATAGTTTTTACTCTTATCTTAACCTTTGCGATTAGATTAATTATAGAAAACATTATATTGAAAGTGTGGTCTGCTGATTATCGTACTATACGCCTTACTTACGCTGGTAGTAATTTTCAATTCGGCAATGCCTATGTTCCCTTGATTAAATTTTTATCTTTTATCGTAGCCGGAATAATAATCTATCTAACCTATCTTTTTATGATGAAAACAAAAACCGGAAAAGGAATACAGGCGGTTGCCCTAGACAAAGAAGGTGCTCAGGCGGTAGGGATTCATGTGGAAAAAATGTATATGATTAATTTTGCCTTAGGGACCGCTTTGGCAGGTCTAACCGGTTCACTTTGGGCAAGCATCTATAGTTTTTCTCCTCATCTTATAGGTATTATCGTAGGAAAAGTATTTATTATAGCAATATTAGGTGGTTTAGGAAATATCTGGGGCGCAGCTGCGGGAGGCTTGCTTTTAGGGTTTGCAGAAGTTGCAGGTGCAACCTTTTTGGGTTCACAATGGCAGGAGGCTATTGGTATGGTAATCATGGTTATCGTCTTACTCTGGAGACCTTATGGACTTATGGGAAAAAAGTTTTTTGGTTAATTCAAGAATTATTTGAAAGAGGAGGGGTAGAGATAGGTGTTAAATAATAAAAAAATAAATATTTTCTTGTTAATAATAGCATTAGGCGTATTTATCTTTTTACCGCGTTTTTTATCAGGCTATTGGGTGAGGGTAATTACTACTATCTTTATGTATGCGGTAATTGCCCAGGGAATGAATCTTATGTCCGGTTATATGGGTTATTTGCCTTTTGGTAATGCTATGTTTTTTGGGATAGGGGCTTATGTTACTGCAATCGCTATGAGTAAAGGGCTGCCTTTTTTAGTCGCTGTTCCTTTAGCGGCTTTTACTGCAATTTTGTTTAGTATTTTATTGGGACTCCCAGTACTTAGACTTCGTGGTCATTATTTTGCAATTGCTACAATTGGGATGAGCGGGGCAATTTTATCAGTAGTGCAAAACGCTACTGAGATAACCGGAGGAGCTATGGGAACTACCTTGCCCATTATAGATAAAGCACCAGGTGTAGTATATAATTACTTCTATTTAGCAATGTTGGCTTTAATGGTAATTTCAAGTTTGAGTTTACATTTTATAATAAAATCAAAATTTGGTTTTGGAATTCGAAGCATAAAGGCAAACGAAGAGGCAGCAAATTCCATGGGAATTAATACCACTTATCATAAAGTAATAGCCTGGGCCATAAGTGCTCTTTTTACCAGTATAGCCGGCGCTCTTTATGCATATTGGATGTCGTTTATCGGTCCTGATGAAGTCTTTGATGTTATGATTGCTGTGAATACCATTGTTATTATGTTGATCGGGGGAGCGGGAAGCATTTTAGGTCCTATCATAGGGGCTTTTATTATTGAATTACTAGCTGAAGTTGCCTGGAGTGCTTTTCTCGAATATCATCTTGCCGTATTGGGAATTATTATTATCGTTATCGTTATTTTTGTTCCCAAGGGTATGGTGGGTTCCATTTCCGATTTTACAAAAAAGAGAAAATTAAGAGCTGAAAAGAAGGTGACTATTTAAATGGAAGAAAACAACATCATTTTAAAAATAAAATCTTTAAGTAAGCATTTTGGAGCCTTAAAAGCAGTAGATGATGTTAGCTTTGAAGTAAAAAAAGGTGAAATAGTAGGATTAATCGGTCCTAATGGTGCTGGAAAAACAACCGTTACTAATCTTGTTAATGGCACTTATTTTAAGACTACAGGTAAAGTATTTTTTAAAAGTTTTGATGTGAGCGATCTAAAACCTTATCAGATTGCAAGAATGGGATTGACCCGTACCTACCAGGTAGTAAAACCTTTGATGGGAATGACAGTGGAAGAAAATGTGTTGGTTGGTTCCCTTTTTGGCAGAGGAAATAGAAGTAGAGATATGAAAAATGCAACAAAGAGAGCAAGGGAAATATTAAAATTAGTAGGCTTAGAAAAGATAAAAGATTCATCGGTAAGTGGCATTACCCTGCCTGACCTTAAAAAAATGGAATTTGCCAGAGTGTTAGCCATGGAACCCGAAGTTGTATTTTTAGATGAAGTTATGGCAGGTTTAAATCCGACAGAAGTTGAAGAAGCAAGTAATTTAGTTAAAAGAGTTAGAAAAGAAAAAGAATTAAGCATTGTTTATATAGAACATATTATGAAAGCTGTTATGGGAATTTCAGATAGAATTGTAGTTTTGCACCATGGCAGAAAAATAGTGGAAGGCACACCTCAAAAAGTAATAAATGATCAGGCAGTGATTGAAGCATATTTGGGGAAAAGATATGCCAAGGAGGTAAACAATGAAGGATAATCTATTATTGGAAGTATCCCATCTTGATGCAGGTTATGGTGCAATCCAAGTTCTATGGGATATTAATATGGAAGTAAAAGAAAAAGAAGTTGTATGTGTTATCGGGGCAAACGGAGCAGGAAAGAGCACTTTATTGAAGAATATTGTCGGACTTATTCCGTCTTTTAAAGGGGAAATTATATATTCAGGTAAAAATATAATTAAGACTGAATCTCCGGAAAGAATAAAAATGGGGCTCGGTTTTGCACCTGAAGGGAGACATCTATTTTTTGGATTAACCGTTGAAGACAATCTTTTAATGGGTGCTTTCCAGAGAAAAAATGATAAAAGTCTAAAAGAAGATTTAGATCTTGTTTATACACTTTTTAAAGTATTGAAGGGCTATAGAAAAAAATATGCAGGGAATTTATCCGGCGGTGAACAACAGATGTGTGCTATAGGAAGGGCTTTAATGTCTCATCCAAAACTACTTATCATTGATGAATTATCTTTAGGATTGGCGCCGGTTATTGTAGATGATTTAATTGAGATTATCGCTAAATTAAGAAAAGAAAAAGGAATTAGCATATTATTGGTTGAACAAGACGTAAAGGTTGCTCTCGACATTGCAGATAGAGGATATGTATTGGAAGCTGGGGCCGTTTCTATCCACGATACAACTGATAAATTAGCCGGGAATGAACATATAAAAACTGCCTATCTGGGAATATAAGCTAACATATTTAGAATATAAGGCATAATACCCGAGAAAGTGATTTTTATAGTAATATCTAAAGAATGAGAGGAGGCGATAAATGAAAAAATTGAGAAGGCTTTGATTGTTAAATTTCAAATTTTATATTAATAAGGAGAGAAAAATGAAAAAACTATTAGTTTCAATAATATTGATTAGCGTTTTGTTGGTTGGGTTGGTAGGAACTGTTTTTGCTTCAGATGGTATTATAAAAATTGGAGCTGCAGTTTCTTTGACCGGAAAAATTGCATATGAAGGAAGATTAGTAAAGGATGGGTATGAAGTATGGGCAGACTGGGTAAATAGTCATGGCGGTATTGATGCCGGAGGTAAAAACTATGAAGTAAAAATGGTTTACTATGATGACGAGAGTACTCCTGTTCGAGGCGCAAAACTTACAGAAAAATTAATTACTCAGAATAAAGTAGACTTTTTATTTGGTCCATTTTCCAGTTCTATTACTTTTGCCACTACTGCTATCGGAGAAAAATATGGCGTTATTACTATAGCTCCGGAAGCAAATGCTACTAAAGTGTACGAAAGAGGATATAAGCTTGTATTTTCCGTTCTTCCACCGGCTCCTATGTTGATGGTTCCGATAGCTTACATGGCAGAAAATTTAGATCCCAAACCTAAAACCGTTGCTATAATAGTTGCAAATGACCTATTTCCTTTAAGTTGTGCCGAGGGATTTAGAGATAAGTGCACGGAATTAGGGTTTGAAGTGGTACTTTTTGAAAAATATCCTGCAGGCGCCACTGATATATCTGCTTTGCTTACGAAAGTTAAAAATTTAAATCCTGATATTTTAGCAGATGCTGGTTATACCGCGGATACTTTAATGGTCATGAGACAATGCAAGGAATTAAATATTAATCCACAAATGTATGCATTCTCGGTTGGAGTCATGATTCCCAGTTTTATTGACGAATTAGGAGCAGATGCTGAATATGCTTTTGAGGGAGAATGGTGGTTGCCAAACATGAAAACTAGTGATAAAGTTTTTGGAACCACTGCAGATTATGTTCAGGCTTGCAAGGATAAATTTGGCGAAGATTATATGCCCGAATACCACGTATCCAGTGCAAGTGCTGCAGGAACATTATTACAATTGGCTATAGAAAAAGCAGATTCAATCGAGACAGAAAAAGTTAGAGATGCTCTGTCAAGTTTGGATATTGAGCTTTCAACTTGGCCGGCTATTGCCTTTAATGAAAAAGGTCAGAATATTAAATGGCCGCATCCTGTAGTTCAGGTACAAAATGGCGAATATGTTATTGTATATCCTGAATCTTCTCAAGAAAATGCACCAATTTATCCAGCACCAGAATGGAAAAAAAGATAATATTTTTACAAAGGGGTTGTAATTAATTTACAACCCCTTTGTGTTTTGTAAGAGAGAAAACCAATTATTAGAATTTATTTTTTTAAATCACTAATGGCAGAGTGATTTAAATGTGGAATTATTCATTATATCGTTTTTTACTATCTATCAACCTGTTAGTCTATTTTTTAAAGGAAAAATTATGAAGATTATTAGAAATAGTAATTTATGTTATGCCTGCAAAACCTGTCAATTAGCTTGTTCATATCATCATACCAAAACTTTCTGGCCTGAAAGAAGTAGTATTATTGTCTCTCGAAATCCCCAAGATGGCACCATAAAATGGCGCATGAATACAACCTGTGATAAATGCGTAGATGAGGAAGAACCTTTATGTGTAAAATACTGTGTGTATGGAGCTCTCCAAGTAGTAAAAGAGGTAAAAGATAATGATTAAAAAAGGTGATATAAAAGGTTGTTTAGCAGGTAAAATTTTACGGATAGATTTATCCAATAAGAAGATATGGACTGAAGAAACTAAAAGTTATGCGGTAAAAACATTGGGTGGCAGGGGAATTAATTCCCTTATCATGCTTAATGAAATAGAACCTAAAGTAAAATGGTATGACCCTGAGAATCTTCTCTGTTTTGGTGCGGGGTCTTTAGTTGGCACAATGACTCCCGGTGCTTGTAGGGTGGATATCTCAACAATAAATGTATTTAGTGGGGGGAAAGGCTCAGCCAATGTAGGCGGTTTTTGGGGCCCGGAATTAAAATACGCAGGGTTTGATAACTTGATTATTGTCGGTAAATCAAAAAAACCGGTTTATCTGTATATCAATGATGATAAGGTTGAGATTAGAGAGGCCAGTTTCCTTTGGGGTAAGGATGTTTATGAAACAGAAAATATATTGCGAAAAGAAATCGGAGATGAGCATATCAAAATTGCTTGTATTGGACCGGCAGGAGAAAACAGAGTAAGAGGTTCGGTCATCATGATGGATATAGCAAAAGCCGCCGGTGGTTCAGGAGTAGGCTGTGTCATGGGAGATAAGAAACTTAAGGCAATTGTCGTGAGGGGTCATGGAAAAATTGAAGTTGCCCATCCGGAGCAATTTATGCAGGTTATTGCCAAATGTTACCAACAATGTAAAGATGCACCTAATGCTAAAATGATGCGCAAAGTTCCATTTAATCTTTACTCTGATCCTGATTGGGAAGGTTGGAATACTAATATCGTGATCAAAAATGGACAAGATGACCAATGGGAAAAAGAAAAAAGAATTAAATTAATGAATCCTATAACAGGTGTTCCCAGTATGCAGAAGGGGGTAAGAGCCTGTTATTCTTGCCCAATTGGATGCATGCCGTATATGGAAGTAAACAAGGAAAAACATAAAGGTTATCAAGGTGAAGGATTTTGGATTAATACAATTATGGGACATGCCTGCCGATTTGATATTTCCGATCCGGAAGCGGTGGTAGAATCATGGCTGCTTACCAACAAATTAGGCCTGGATGGTGATTATGTGGCAGCCGGACTATCCTGGGTTTTTGAATTATATGAAAAAGGTATTATAAATAAAAAAGACACTGATGGATTAGAATTAAATTGGGGAAATAGTGAAGCTTTAATCAAAATGATTAAAAAATTAGCTTACAGGGAAGGAATTGGGAATTTGTTAGCTGATGGTATGGTAGAAGCAGCGGAAAAAATTGGTCGTAATTCAGAATACTATCTTGTTCAGGTAAAAGGACAACCTTCAATTGAACCTTTCCGTGTTCCCAAAGGTTGGGCGCTTGCGGTCTCTACTTCACCTGTGGCCGGGAGACATTTGAGAGGAGCAACGATGGGAAGTAATAGATATGGACCAAAACCTCGGCCGGGAGATTTTAATGTGACTGATTATAAGCATCAGGCAAGTGGTGTGGTATGGCAAGGTAAGACGAAAGAACTAGAAGATAATCTCGGGATCTGTAATTATGTGGGAACCTGGTCCGGAGCTAATTTTCTTACCATAGGTGATTTTGTAGAACTGATTAATTCTGGAATGGGAATTGATTTAACAGAAGAAGAATTAATGAACCAGTATGCGGCAATAGGAAGAAATCTTGAAATTGCATTTAATGCTCTTCATACAGATATGTCTCGTAAAGACGACCTTCCTCCAAAGAGGTTTATGAAAGAGGAAGTGAAATCCGGTCCTTATAAAGGATTTAAGATTAATGAAGAGAAATATAATCATATGCTTGATGAGTTTTATGCACTTTGGGGATGGGATAAAAAGACCGGTATGCAGACCAGGTCAGGTTTGGAAAAACTTGGATTGAAAGATATTGCCGGAAAACTATCAAAGTGTGGTAAATTAGGTGGGAATAGATAATAATGTATTTTCCAGGAGGTTTGTTTTGAAGATATTATGTATAAACCCTAATGGTTCACCGGAGGTAACCATTAGAACTTTTGATTAAATGAGATATTTAGATACTGGTTGAACCTTCTTTACCAACTATTGCATCGGTACTAATGTAGTTAGTTATTTTGTTATTTTGACTTTCCCTCTGCTCTTTTGTCCCATTTTTCTCTAAGTAAAATTTTATTTTATTAATTATCTCATTGGTCAATTTTACCTTTTTTTGTTTGCTGGTATCATATCCGGGATTCTCTACGGTACCAGTATTAATTTCTCTTTATTTGAGTTTCTTTTGGAACCTGTAAATCGGGCTTTTTATTTCATATTTTATTATTATTTTCTGCTTCTCTATTAATTTAATCATCCTCCTTTTTCCCCCTATGTTATCTTCCTTCTTACATAGGGTATAATATTTTAAAGTGGTGTACTTTTCAATTAATAGAGTGGTGCAGTTTTAGGTTAACATAAACATAGCATAAAATTATTGACTTTAAAAATTAGATATCATATAATAATAAAAACGGAAAAGGAATTCCATAATACGGAAAATAAAATGGAAAAAGAAAAAATAAAATCAATAGAAAAAGCCTTGGATTTATTAGAATTGCTTCCAAATAATAAAGAAATAGGTATAACTGAAATAAGTAAAGAACTACATATGGGAATCAGTACTGTACATCGAATCTTAAATACTCTTAAATCCCGTGGTTATATTATTCAAAACAAACAAAGATCGAAATATGCCCTCGGAATTCAGTTGTTTGTTCTTGGGTGTAAAGTTCAAAGTGCAATGAATTTAATAGAATCAGTGACCCCGTTTCTTCATAAGTTATCTCAATACACTAAAGAGAGTATTAATTTTGCAATTTTAGAAGGTAGAGAAGTTGTATGTCTTAGCAAAATTGAAAGCTCGGAGGTATTAAGAACAGATATTAAAATAGGGGCGAGACTACCAGCCCATTGTACTGCGGTAGGTAAAGCCTTATTAGCTTTTTTGCCTGAACGGGAATTTACCATTCTTTATGGTAAGGCCAATAAAAAACTAAGTACTTCAACTCCCAATTCAATATCTTCGCTAATAGAATTAAAAAAACGTTTAAAAAAAATAAAAAAGGATGGATATTCAACAGATGAAGAAGAATTAAATATTGGCATTAATTGCTTTGCGGTACCTATATTAAATAAGGATGGTAAATCAGTCGCCAGCATTAGTATTACAGGGCCTTCTTCACGATTTACATTATCTGAAAAGGAAAAACTTAAAGATGTTTTGATGAGTATATCAAAAGATGTATCCAATCACTTGATAGGGTAAATATGTTATAAAAACCAGGTTAATAAAAAGAATATTTTACCTATATCTATAAAAATGAAAAAAAATTCATTAATTTATACGAAATAGTAAAGTTTCATCAATTTATAAAATGTGAAAATAAATTTAACATTCTACTTTGTTCCCCAAGTAGAATATATATAAAATTACAGGAGGGTGAAAAGAAATGGCTATTTATACTGAAGAAATTGCAGATTATATCTGGAGGAATGGGGATATTATTCCCTGGAAAGAGGCCACGATACATGTAAATTCTGTTGGCCATGCGTCGGTCGCTGGAGTCTTTGAAGGAATTAAGGGGTACTGGAATGAAAAAGAAGAACAGCTTTATATTTTTCGACTTTCGGAACATATGCAGCGTTTTACTCAATCGATAAAGATGGTGCGATTTAGTTTTGATTACAGGGTTTCCGATCTTAATAAAGCAGTATTGGACTTGATGAAGGCTAATAGGTATAAAAGAAGTGTCTATATTAGACCATATATATTCCAGAAAGGAATGGTTCGAGAGTTATTACAGGCAGTTCCAGGAAAACCGGTAGAGACTATTATTGATTCTTGGCCATTTCAATCCTATCAAGATTCTTCTTTGCCTTTAAATGTGGGAGTGAGCTCATGGATGCGAATTGCCGATAATGTGATGCCTCCCCGTCTGAAAGCCTTCTCAAATTATCATAATGGACGTTTGGCTGCAATGGAAGCGAATGTCGGGGGATATGATTGGCCAATTCTTCTGGATTCTACCGGTAAAGTAACTGAAGGACCAGGAGCTTGTTTGCTTATGGTGCGGAATGGAAAGGTCATAGCCCCTCCTATTACCAGTGGTATTTTGGAAAGTATTACTCGGGATAGTATAAAAATATTGATCGAAGAAGAACTTAAAATTCCTTTTGTCGAGCGAGTAGTAGATAGAACTGAATTATATTTAGCAGATGAAGTATTTTTTGTGGGAACCGGTTGGGAAATTAAACCTGTTGCCTCTGTAGATCATATTACTGTTAAAGATGGAAAGGTGGGGGAAATAACTTCTCATATTCAGGATCTGTATAAGAAAGTCGTTACAGGTGAAAATCCCCGATATATGAAGTGGCTGACACCGGTATACTAGAGATATAGGTCAAGTTAAAATTAATGGAGAAAAATATGAAACGATCGAAATTATCATTTCTTTTTAAACCGGCTTCCTTGGCAGTAGTAGGAGCTTCTGAAAAAGTGGGACCGGGATTACAGGTAATTGAAAATTTGTACAAACTGGGATTTGAAGGAAAGATAATTCCTGTAAACCCGAAATATAAGAAGGTTTTGGGGTTAAAGTGTTTCCCCTCACTTACTGCGGTCGATGAAGCTGGCTTGTCCATTGATATGGTAGCAATCTTACTAGGGAAAAACAATGTGTTGCCGGTTATGAAAGAGGCGGCCGCTATAGGTGTAAAAGCTGTTTGGGCATTTGCCGCTGGTTTCGGTGAGACAGGAGCGGAAGGGAAAGAGTTGGAAAAGAAATTACGTAACTTGTGTATGGATAACGATATGCTTTTTCTGGGACCTAATTGTGTCGGGTACCTCAATCCTAATGATAAGACCGGAGCTTACAGCGCTCCTGTTCCCAAAGAAATAAAGAATGGTAATATTGGAATGGTTACACAGAGTGGATATCTGGGACTGGCTGTTGCCAATAACAGTCGAGGACTTGGGTTTGGCCTTATTTGTACTACCGGGAATGAAGTAGTAATAGATGCGATTGATTGCATGGATTACATGCTGGACGATGAAAGAATTGAGGTAATATTGGCCTTTATCGAACAGTTTCGTAGACCCGATAAACTGATTGAGATAGCCCGGAAAGCGAAAGAAAAAGGAAAACCCATTGTTCTGATAAAGGTTGGAAAATCTGTAATAGCGCAAAGAGCTACTACAACCCATACCGGTGCTATGGCCGGGTCGGACGATGTTCAGGATGCCTTATTTAAGAAATTGGGGATCATTCGGGTATATGATTTTAATGAAATGTTCGAGACTGCAGAACTATTATCTAAAGTAAAATATAAAATGCCGAAAGGGAAAAATGTTTTTTCTCTGACCCTTTCAGGTGGGGTTATCAGTCTTATAGGAGACTTGAGTGACACTCTGGATATTAGCTTTCCGCCATGGAATGAAGAGGGTAAAGTAAAGCTTCGGGGAATCCTCCCGGATTTCAGTCCTATAGCAAATCCTCTGGATGCCTGGGGTAGCGGACGAATAGAGAAAACCTATATGCCTTGTCTTCAAGCCGCAGTGGACCAATCGCAAGCTGATATGGTTCTAGTTGTTCAGGACGTTCCCGGCGGAATGTCCGAACGTCAGGTGGATCAATACAAAGTGGTAGCGAATGCATCGGTTGAAATGGCGAAAGAAACTGAAAAGCCTATCATTATATTAAACAATCAATCCAGTGGAGTTAATGAAGAAATCCGCGATATTGCAGAGACAGGTAATGTTCCTCTTCTACAAGGTACGCGAGAAGGGCTTCTTGCGTTAAATAATCTAA
>Ga0307990_1003428_pt1 | contig 12093 bp, 6 predicted proteins | sample EllFjometagen129_FD_203168 | JGI IMG/M metagenome (GOLD analysis project Ga0307990, IMG submission 203168) | Marine microbial communities from Ellis Fjord, Antarctic Ocean - #129 | ecosystem: Environmental > Aquatic > Marine > Unclassified | place: Southern Ocean | collected 2014-10-08
TGGCCCGGTAAGATTCCAGCTGGCAAGATCAGCGATGAGCCGGTCTCCGGGATCGATTTTTATCCTACAATCTGCAAGGTCATGGGTGTCAAGCCTGCCGATCCGACCAAGGTTGACGGTGAGGACCTGAGCGAGCTGTTGTTTGAAGGCAAGTCGTTTGGTCAGCGCAATCTCTTCTGGAACTACCCGTGTCACTGGGGTCCTCGCCTGCCTCGCAATGCGCTGCGTCGCGGAGAGTGGAAAATACATCACTTCTATACAGACAATACTTATGAGTTGTACAATCTCAAGGACGACATCGGCGAAACATGTGACCTTTCAAAAAGCGATCCTGAAAACTTTTCGCGGATGCTAAAGGAGTTGAAGCAGACCTATAAGCGGTTTGGATGCCCTGAAAAACTTGAGCCAAACCCGGAGTATGATCAAGAAGCAACGAACAAAATACTTGCAGAACAGGAGCCGCTGGAAATAGTAGAACCGACAACTACCAAAGAGTGCTATGAAAGTCTTGGGCTTAAATGAATTAAAGAATAATTAAGGCTGAATTGTAACAGTCAGAATACGAAATAAATGTTAATTTAATAACAGAAACATTAAGTAAAGGAAAACGGTAATGAAGACACGATATTTGCAGCAAAGTTTATTGGGAGCGTTGATGGTAGTTTTTATGACCACAAGCCTGATGGCGGCTGGTTCCTACTATAAGGTCAAACCTCAGTTCCATATGTATCCTGATTCGACGGCTGCCCGTTACAGCATCAGTCGCATGGGGCCGGTTGGTATCGGCCTGGAGCTGCGTCAGCCAGCCTTTACCATGTATGTCACAAATGTCGAAGAGGGCTCACCGGCAGCAGCGACCGGTAAATTCAAGAAGGGGCAGATCATCGAGAGCATCAATGGTCAGGTGCTCAAGGATGAGGACCCACGTATCCTGCTCGGTAACATGATCACCGATGCCGAGGCCAAAGACGGCACTCTGAAGATGATGGTCAAGGATAACCCCACCGCTGAGGCTCAGGAGGTAATCGTCAAGATACCTGCTCTTGGTGCATACAGCGATACCTGGCCTATCAACTGCAAAAAATCCGACAAGATCGTCCGTAATTTTGCGAACTACCTTGCCAACAACAAAGAGTCGATCGATATCGGGCTTGATGGGGCTTTGCTTTTTATGCTCTCTACCGGTGAAGAAAAAGATCTGGACGTTGCTCGCATTTGGATAAAGAAACTGGTTGAAAAGTACAAAGACGCAGAAACGATCAATAGCTATCCCTGGTTTGCCGGTTATAACGGTCCAGCTTTGTGTGAATATTACCTGCGCACTGGCGATGAATCGATCCTGCCTGTCATTAAAAAACTCGCTGACTATCTCACCAGAACCATCTACAACGGCTCCTGGATGGGGCGTGGGGCCTGTAGCTATAGCTATATGGCTGGCGGACATATGAATGCTGCCGGCGTGCATTGCGTGGTCTTTCTGCTGCTTGCTAAAGAGTGCGGCGTGGATGTCGATGAGCATACCTTGCAGAGCTCGCTGTATCACTTCTATCGTTATTCGGGCCACGGCAATGTCGCCTATGGTGACGGCGTGCCGGAAGAAGGCATGGTCTCCAATGGCAGAACCACCGGGCTGGCTCTTGCCATGACTGCAGCGGCAAATCTGACCCCAGAGGGCGAAAATTCGGTTTACGCCAAAGCCCGTGACATCAGCGCAACCAAGGGTTTCTATTCGACATCCTGGCTCTTCCACGGGCATACAGGTGGCGGCATCGGTGAGCTCTGGAGAGGCCAGTCGATGGGCCTGATCAAGGATAAACGTCCCGAGCAGTATCGTAGCTTTATGGACGGTCGCCGCTGGATGTACGAGCTTGCCCGTACCTATGATGGTGTCTTCGGCTGGGTCAGCGGCTGGAATGTCAGTTACACCGACACCGCCAAGAAGGGCAGAGGCTGGGGCAACTACATCCCGCTGGTCTACACTCTCCCTCGTAAAAACCTGCGCATCTACGGTGCGCCAAAATCACAATATTCAAAATCCTATCAGCTGCCCAAGCGCCCATGGGGTAACGCGGCCGATGATGTTTTCTATTCGCTGGTCCCCGGCGAGTACAAACCCGGAAAAAGGCAGGATATATCAGCTGAACGACTCATTACCGACGCGTCTATGCCTATTATGGATCGTCTCAATGATCCCAAAGTAAGTGATGATACGCTTCTGATGTATGCTCATCACATTGATCAGGGCATCCGCATTGCAGCCGCCAGAGCAATTAATAACCATCATCGCTATCCCCTGGTGGTGCCGCTGCTGAAGTCCAAGGATCCACGCGGCCGTCATGCTGGTGTAACTTGCATTACAGGCATGAAAAAGGGTAAAGCTATGCCGATCGATCAGGTCACCGATGAGATGTTCAATCTCGTTGCCGGTCTGATTGAAGATCCGCAGGAGGCATGGTGGGTAGCCGATGCCGCGATGAATGCGTTAGGTCGGGCAAGGGGCGAGCTGGTCGCGCCGCATGTAGACCGATTAGCTTATTGGCTTCAGCATAAAGACTGGTGGCTGCGTAAGGCTGCGATGACGGCCCTTACTCCGATTGCGACTGACAAGCGTTTTTATAAACAGATTCTTCTGGAGATAGGCAGGATGATCGCCACTAACCAGCGGGCGGTTGCCCTCGTTCCTGTCAGAGGGATTGTGCAGAAGCTTCAGACTGCTGATCCTGAGGTACAGAGGTTTGCCGTCAAGGTTCTCGGTCAATCCTATAGTGACTTTCCTAACAGCTTTGCCGCTCCCGGTGGACAGGATATGTCACAAGGAGTGAGTTACCTTTTGAAAAATATTGCTGCAAATCTTGCAGGTACACCGGGTGGTTTTGACGAGCTTTACAAGGTCTCTAAAAAGCGGTTTCCTGAGCAGAATCTGCCAGAACAGGAGCTCTATTTGAGTGCTGATGCCAGCAAATTCGGGCCTGATGTAAAGAAGGCCTTTATGCCGATTCTTATTCAGAAACTGATTCCTGAATATATCGAAAAGAACCGCAAGACTCTGGAAAAAGAGCTGAATTCGAATATGCCCGGACGTACCGTCGATGGTTTGGTTGCTCTTTATAGTAAGGCTGGTGTTAAGGACTATGACTGGAACCGCTACGGCCCTAAAAGGACCGAGATCAAGTGGGACTACCACAGCTTTGATCCTCAGGACGGAAAGCTCTGGGAGAGTGGATGGCGTTATCGTAAGGTCGACTGGCCAGCGGGTCTGGAAAATTGGTTTGCACCTGAGTTCAATCCCAAGGCGGCTGGCTGGCAGACAGGTTACGCGCCTTTTGGCAGCTACAACGGTGAAATGTCATTTCCGGGTCGTTGCAAAGGCGAGGATCATTTCTGCGGTTGTGGTACTCCGATCAAGACCCTATGGGACAAAGAATTGCTGATGATGCGGGCCAAGATTAAATTACCGCCGTTGAAGGAAGGCTACGCCTACCGTCTGCTGGTCGGCGGACGCTCCCACGTTAATAGCGGTGACGGGTCCGACATCTGGATCGACGGAAAGTACATGGCGTCCCGCCGCAAGACAGATCCTTCTATGACCGGTGTAGGCAAGCGTCAGGGCGGCAAGCCCTGGGGTCGAATAATTGATGATACGTTCCGGGCCGAATTCGCCGATGGCAAGGTCATTCTCTCGGCTACGGGTTTCATGCGTTATAAGAAAGGCACCCGAACGAAGGCTAACCGCCAGAGCTTCTGGTTTGAAGAGATGAAGCTGCCTTTGATTGGCAGTAAATAAGAGGTAGATTTATGGAATCAGTAGTAAAACGATTTATCAAATACGCTAAACAATACACAACTTCCGATCCGGAAAGTAAAACCTATCCAAGTACTGGCTGTCAATTGGCTTTTATGAGCAAATTGTTTGAAGAGTTAAAAGAGATTGGGCTCAGTGACGTGCAAATGGACAGCTTTGGTTATGTTACCGCAACCATTGAGGCCAATGGCGTAGCTGACTGTCCGGTTGTTGGATTTATTGCCCATGTCGATACCAGTCCTGATTTCTCGGGAGAGAATGTCAATCCGGTTATCCTGACCAATTACGATGGGAGCGTGGTGTCGCTGGCCAATGGTGTGACGATTGATCCCAAAGAATTTTCGGAGATTTTGAAGTATAAGGGAGAGGATATTATTACTGCCGATGGTACGACTCTGCTGGGAGCCGATGATAAAGCCGGCATTGCTGAAATTGTAACGGCCGCCGAAATACTATTGAATTCAAAGGATATGCAGCATGGGAAAATACGCCTGGCTTTTACTCCTGATGAAGAAATAGGCAAAGGAACGGACCATTTTGATGTTAAAAGTTTCGGGGCTGATTTTGCCTATACGATTGATGGGGGTGGAATCGGAGAGCTGGAGTTTGAAAATTTTAATGCAGCCGGTGTGAAAATAAAAATTACGGGTAGAAGTGTTCATCCAGGGACAGCCAAAAATAAGATGATCAATGCTTCGCTGGTTGCAAATAAGCTGATCAACATTCTGCCGCCAACGCAGCGTCCGGAGCATACGGAAAAGTACGAAGGATTCTATCATCTCATATCGTTAAAAGCTAATGTCAAATCGGCCGAAATGGAATTGATAATCCGCGACCATAATAGCGAGAAGTTTCAAGAGAAGAAATTTTTTCTAGAGGAAGTGGTTAAACTGATCAACCTGGAATATGGAAAAGAATTAGTGGAGTTGGAAATCACAGACCAGTATTATAACATGCTCCAAAAGATCGAGCCGGTGATGCAGATTGTTGACCTGGCTAAAGCGGCCATCGTTGCTGCGGGAGTGGAGCCGATAATAAATGCGATCAGAGGTGGAACAGATGGTTCGCAGCTTTCCTACAAGGGGTTGCCCTGTCCTAATTTGTTTACCGGCGGGCATTATTATCATGGTCCCTATGAATTTGTACCCATTTCTTCAATGCTTAAATCTGTGGAAGTGATTCTGAATATCGCCAAGCTGGTTGGCCCTATGTCGAGCGTTGGCAAATAAATATCGCATGCGTGAAATTCCTTTCATGGTTCTGGTATTCAAATTGAAGGAGATGCGGTCTTTATTTGCAGGGTGCGCAGTGGGGGATGCGCTTTGTAGATTTTACCACGGAGGGCACGGAGATACGGAGTTAGGTGCGCTTCGTGGGTTTTGGGCAAAATGATTAGCGTCAAAATTATTGGGTGCGCAGTGGAAGTTGCGAAAAGTGAAAAAAAAACTGATCCCTGTAGCCCGCTCGCGCCGCGAGCGAGGTTCTTGTGTGTTCCGGTAGTTTACGCATCCCAGGATAATATTGAAGTTCATTTAAAAGGTATTAAAGTCGGCAATAACTATATTGTCGAAGTGTTTCATCCTGGCGTAAAGGAGCCTGTGGTTATTCAGTTAAAGACAGACGGAGACGAGTATATACTTAACGTGCCCGTAAAAAGAAAATGTGCCATGGTACATTTGAAAAAGATAACCAGCCTGTTGTAATTCTATTTTATCATCGGCATTGCTTTATACATCTCTGCCAGAGATACAAATTCCTCGATAAGATCAGCTTTAACCCATCTCTTTATCTCCGGGTCCAGCAACTCTCCCATTCCATCCAGGATGCGAGTTTCACTTATCGTGGAAACTTTTGAGATACATTTGTCAATGTACTCCCCAAAACTGCATTTCAGTCGTATATCCAGTATCGCCTGTATTAGGTGAGTCCTGCCTTTCATACAGAACCAGCAGTCAAATATATCTCTGTGAGTTAGTAATGACCTGTCCAAAATAGCCATCATTTTATGTGTGAACATGTGTTCGAGTTTCATTACCTTCATTGAAATCCCCAGATAATCACGGAGCTCATATTCATCCGGATAAACCCTGTTGGAGATCTCAACTTTGAGATTGCGGTTTCCCTTTTCGTAATTTAGAACCAGAAGAAGCCCGAAGTGCTTTAGTGCTTCATCACGGATATCTCCATGCTTGCAGAGAATTTTTCTGATTTTGTTGTGCACGCTCTGCGTATCTACATTCTTTGCCAGATTAAAATCCAGATCCACAGAAAATCTGGGAAGGTTGTGAAATAGCATCTGTATTGAGTTTCCTAATATTGTCGAAGTAATAATTTTTGCTGAGATAAAGGCGGTCAAGAAAAGCGCGTTCAGGAGTTGCTCTGTTTATATTGTTCTCACAGATTATCCCTCTGTCGTTAATCAATATAGAGTTCTTAATTTTTTTATAGGATATTTCCATGTCATCAACGATAATCGTACGGGAGAGGTAACTGATAGCCGTGATGGCTGGATAATACTGGAAAATAACCCCGGCTTTAATCAGGACTGTTTCAAGTGAAATGTATGAGGGAGAATATATGCGCCCGGCCAGCTCCTCTGGTTGATAGGAATCTTTGACATACACTCCTTTACGAACCCGGCGGACAACTCCTCTGGAGACGTAATAATTAACGGAGGCCTTCAGGTTGTCAGCGTTTCGGTTGTTTGTCAGCATCCCGATGTCCTTCAGTTTGAATACCGTTCTGTCTGATTTGTATATTGCTTCTGTGAATCTATTTGTCATAATATGAACCAAAGGTAATAAAACGTATTACCAACAGTTCATATTTTCAGATATTGCCGGTTGTTTTGCAAGTCAGATATTACCTTTTCTCTTATCAATTTTCGCGATATCACACAAGCTCACAAATAATATGATACAATAATGCATATCAATGGAAGAAAGTTCCTCCTTCGCCAAGGCTACGGCGGGACAAGTTTGGTTGCAGCTCTGCTGCGTTAGGATAAACCTAGATCCGGCGGTTCAGCGTTCAAGGTTCAGAGGTTCAAGGTTGAAAAGTCCCCTGATTCCGGCGAAATCGAACGCGTTGGGTACGTATTTATAACGACATGGGCCTTCATCCAACGGGTGCGCGAACACGGTATGCTAACAGAAGTCATAACCGGCTGCGAAAAAGCTGTTTACAAACCTTGAACCTTGAACCCGGAACCTTGAACTGTTCCTTTTAGGATAAATCATTTATGAGCGAGAATACTCAACAATTATTGCGGCGCTTTACTGCTTACTACCGCCCGTACAAAAAACTGCTTGCGCTCGACCTGACAACAGCCGCAGCACGTGCGGTTTTTATGATTATTATACCTTATCTCGTGGTTAGAATGCTGGGCAAAGATCAACTTGCCACCATAAGTATCCTCGATATATGGATCACCATCGCTTTTCTCAGCATACTTATTATTCTTATGGCCTTGGCGGAATTTATCAACGTTAAGTGGGGGCATATATTAGGCACTAATCTTGAAACGGATATGCGTGCTGACTTATTTCGACATTTACAAAAACTTTCTTTCAAATATTTCGATAATACTAAAACCGGCCATATAATGTCCCGTATATCGAATGACCTGTTTACAATCAGTGAACTTGCGCATCACGCACCTGAAGACCTTCTTATTTCCTCTTTTATGCTCATCGGAGCATTCGGCTTTATGTTCTCAATGAGCTGGATAATGGCGCTTATTGTTCTAATCCCCATGCCATTAATATTATTGTGGGGCAACATATACCGATTACGACTTCGTCACACATTTAGAGATGTACGCAAGAAAGTTGCCGATATCAACAGCAACGTAGAAAATTCTATTCAGGGCATCAGAGAAGTACAGTCCTATGCAAAAGAAGCATACGCCGTAGATCAATTTAAAGCTGTTAATAATCAGTTCCGAAAAGCTAAAATTAATATGTATGGATCGATGGCTGGTTTTCACGCCGGCATGATGTTTCTTATTGAATTTTATTCCGTAATTATTATTGGGGGCGGGATGCTTCTGGTTCATATTCATCGACTGGAACTTATTGAATTAATAGGGTTTCTTATGTATCGACGATATATGTTTCAGCCTATTAGACGCCTGACTGGTTTTATGGAACAATACCAACAAGGTGTTGCCGCATTTGAACGCTTTACTGAGATCATGGATGAGGCTCCCGACATAGAAGATCAACCGAATGCAATATCTGTTGAACAAGTAGATGGAGATATAAAATTCGAGAATGTATCTTTCAAATATTCAGAAGAGATGCCTGACCTGATCCTGAACAATCTCAGCCTGCACGTCAAGCCAGGGCAAACCGTGGCCCTGGTTGGGGAATCCGGTGCAGGTAAATCAACCCTGGCTGCTCTTATTCCAAGATTTTACGAGCCGCAAGAAGGCACGATTTATCTTGATGAAAAAGATATTATGACGCTTAAGAAAAAAGATTTAAGGCGGCATGTTGGAATAGTGCAACAGAATGTCTTTCTTTTCGATACCACCATCAGAGATAACATCATGTTTGGTCGACCCGATGCAACTGAAGCAGAACTTATTCAGGCGGCACAAAGCGCACAGATATACGATATGATTCAATCACTCCCCAACGGCTTCAATACCATTGTTGGCGAGCATGGCGTAAAACTTTCCGGCGGACAAAAACAACGGGTATCCATTGCACGTTTATTCTTAAAGAATCCGGCTGTACTTATTTTTGATGAAGCCACCTCTTCACTTGATTCAGAATCGGAAATGTTACTTCAGAAATCAATGGAAACACTTTGTAAAGGTCGCTCCACACTCATTATTGCTCATCGCCTGACAACAGTAAAAAATGCAGACTACACTTATGTGTTGCGAGATGGTCGCATCGTTGAAGAAGGCAGTCACGATAAACTGATTGTTGAAAATGGTTATTATTCCGAACTTTACAATCGCCACATCCTTTAACTGCAACAAATAAAGATGTCGGACTGGTTATAATATGTAGAAATCAAAAGGAAGTCGAAGACTCTTTTAAAATAATCATGTTAATCATGTAATCATGTCAAAAAACTGCGACGCAAAGGCACACTAAGCACCCCATTTTTTACCCACCATTTTTTACCCAAACCAGCGACGCAAAGACACACTGCGAACCCACATTTTTTTACCCCTCTATTTTTCTACCTCAAGAAAGCTTAAGAACCTCCCATTAGTAGGGGGGGCGTAATAGGGTGGAGCTACGGACTTGGGTGCTATTTTTTTAGTTGAAAGCTATTCAAAGTGCTCACACAACTTCTCAGAGAATATGATACAATCATACATATCAACTTAAGAACGTTCCCCTTCGTGCTTAGCGTCTACGCCGTGACAAATCGTAATGATGACCTCGCATCAGTCTTCGCCCACAAGCGGGGCTACGCCCTGACACGGGAGGCGCAAAGATCGCATCATCCTTCGCCCGCATACGGGGCTACGGCTTGACATGGAGGGGGTGCGCTTCGTAGATTTTTTTGCAAAATGATTAGCGTCAAAATTATTGGGTGCGCAGTGGGAGTTGTGGAACTCGGTAGGTCCACCGCTTCCGTCTTCAGTCTTCGCAAGAGCTACGCCCGGACAAGTCGAGCTTCGTGACTACGCCGTGACAAGACGATGTGGACTATGAAGAGCCGTGCCTGAGGCATCCATCTCATAGCGATGGACGTACTGGGACCTGCATGCAAGCGTTCTCAGTTGGTCAGTGAACCATAAACCATAAACCATGAACGTTTAACCTTGAACCTTGAACCTTTTAACCTATGAACCTTGAACCTTTAAACCTTTGAACTTGGAACCTATGAAAATGAAAAAACAAATTGTGATACTTATGGTATTTATGGCTGCATTGCTCTCTGTGGCTCAAGGCGGTGCTGATCTTGAATCCGGTTTCTTTAAACCGCCTGTGCAGGCACGCCCTTTTGTATGGTGGCATTGGATGAATGGAAATGTGACTCGCGCGGGGATCACCAGAGATCTTGAAGCTTTTTCCGAGGCCGGTATCGGTGGCGGCTGGATATTCAATATGGGGAATTCTTTTACATGTAATATGCCGGCCGGACCGGCGGAATATATGAGCGAAGAGTGGCTTGAGCTGATGAAATTCGCTGCGAGCGAGGCGAAGCGGCTCGGACTGAAACTGGGCTTCCACAACTGTGCCGGGTGGTCGACCATGGGAGGTCCGTGGATCGATCCCGCAGACGCGACGCAACAGCTTGTTTCGACGACAGTGAATGTTGAAGGTGGAAAACGGATCACAATCAAACTTGCCCAGCCGGAAAGGCAGCTGGAATTTTATCGGGATATCGCGGTACTTGCCTATCCTACGCCGAAGAATGAAGATTACCGAGTTCATCAATGGCCCCAGAAAGCGGTCCAGCGCGGAAGCCGCAGTGGACGGCAGCCAGAACTTAAAGCATGTCCGGCCGATGCTGCGATCGGGTTGAAGAGCATTGTCGATGTAAGCAAGAATATGAGCGAAGATGGTACTCTTGGATGGGATGCGCCTGAGGGTAACTGGACGATACTGCGGCTGGGCCATACGCCAACCGGCACGGAAAATCATCCGGCTGTCGATGCCGGTCGCGGGCTCGAAGTTGATAAACTCAAGCGCGATGGCATCGATGTGCACTGGCAGAAGGGCATAAAGCCGCTGCTGGACAAGCTAGGACTGCTTGCGGGGGATTCGTTCAATAATATACTTATCGACAGTTACGAGGCGGGGCTGAATCACTGGACGTCGCGTATGCATCAAGAATTTAGCAAACGCCGGGGATATGATCCGACCCCTTATCTGCTTGCGCTGACCGGCAGGCTGGTCCAGGACGGACCGACGACCGACAGGTTCCTCTGGGATTTCCGCAGGACGGTATCGGAATTGTTTACGGATAATTTTTATGGACACTTCGCTGACCTTTGTCATAAAAAAGGTATGGGCTTTGCGACCGAGCCTTATACTTCAGCATTCGAGGGAATGGCAGTCGCTGCCAAAGCCGATCTGCCTATGGGCGAGTTCTGGGTTACCGGGGGATATTCACATACGCTCAAGCTTGCGGCTTCGATAGCTCATACGAACGGGAAGAACCTTGCCGGTGCCGAAGCTTTTACGGCTGCACCGGATGTAGGCAAGTGGCAGAACTATCCCGGCAAGATAAAACGCGTTGGCGATTTTGTCTGGGCGCAGGGAATCAATCGATTTATTCTGCATGCGTTTGTACATCAGCCTTTTGAGGTTGACATTGTTCCGGGGATGACATTTGGACAATGGGGCTGTCATTTCGACCGCAACGTTACCTGGTTCAAGCCCGGCAGTGCGTGGTTTAAGTATCTCGGCCGATCACAGTATCTTTTGCAGTACGGCGAATTTGCCGCCGATGTGCTTGCTTTTGCGGGTGAAGCATCGCCCAATGGTGCGGCTGGGGTTAGGGGGCTAAAAGCAGCAGGTTATGATTTTGACAGCTGCGGTACGGATATCTTCGCCAGACTTAAAGTTGACAAAGGCGATATTATCCTGCCGTGCGGAAGGCGTTACAAGCTGCTTAAGATGCCCGATGTGGTTTTCCAGTCTCCCAAAGTGGCCCGCAAGGTTCGGGAACTTGTTGCAGCCGGAGCGACCGTGCTTTCACCGAAACCTAAGCACAGCCCGACGCTAACGGGGTTCCCTGCCTCGGAAAAAGAGGTGCTTGCCATTGCCGATAAGCTCTGGGGTGATTGTGATGGGAAGCGTGTGACTTCAAACCGTTATGGAAAAGGCATAATATTTTGCGGTATCTCAGCAGTAGAGGCTCTGCAGAAGCTTGGAGTCGAACCTGCGTTACAACTGCCTCAAGCTGGCCCTAAGCTGGAATGGTTGCATAGGCACTCTCAAGATGCAGATGTATTCTATATTTCCAATCAATCTGACAAGCAGGTTAATTTAGTTGCTTCGTTCAGGACAGCAGGCAGGAAACCTGAATTTTTCGATGCGGAAAAAAGTACAATTACCGATGCAGCGGGTTGGACGGTATCCGGTTCACATGTAAAAGTGCCTCTTGATCTGCCAGCCGAAAAATCGATTTTTGTCGTTTTCCGGTATCCGGGTAAACCCGCATCAGACCCGTATGTAAGTGCGGAAGGTCCTGACGGCGGAGCTCTCGGATTTGATACCAGCGAAGCAACTTGCGTGCGTGCGTGGGCCAACGGCACTCATACTCTCCAGCGCGCATCTGGAAAAACCAGCCAGGTCAAGGTATCCGGCTTG
>Ga0307990_1003431_pt1 | contig 12090 bp, 8 predicted proteins | sample EllFjometagen129_FD_203168 | JGI IMG/M metagenome (GOLD analysis project Ga0307990, IMG submission 203168) | Marine microbial communities from Ellis Fjord, Antarctic Ocean - #129 | ecosystem: Environmental > Aquatic > Marine > Unclassified | place: Southern Ocean | collected 2014-10-08
TCATTCCGCCCCCCCCCCCCCCTTATTCCACTTCGAGGGTAATGATCTTTCCTTTCGGAACGACCAGCTTGACCGCGCCGTCGACGAGTTCGAGTTCTTCGCCGCGCAGCTCGTTCAGGTTGTTTTTCCAAGCCTTGGAAACCGGAAGTCCGAAGGTGATGGATCCTTCCTGCGTTTCGCCGGTCGGGTTGTAAAAACGCATCACGAGCGAATCGCGATCGGTTGCCTTCTTCACCGAAGAAAGAACAAACGCATCGTTATCGATCGCATAGTGCGAAGCAACCGTTGGCAGATCGCCGCCTTTGTTCATCGAAATCTGCGTGGTCGCCACCTTGGTGTTGAGCTTGTCGGCTTCGGCATAAACCTTTCCTTCAGCCCAGTCACCGGCATGCGGATAGATGGCGTACTCGTAATCAATCGCCTGCAGCATCTGACATCCGAGAGCGTCCGGGAATTCTGAAGAAACGCGGGACTCAGTACAAATGCGGTTACGAGTTGCACGCAACAGCGTCACAGCAATCGTACGGCGATCATCTTCCACCAACTGGAACTCCGTCAGACAGTTGTTCAGGACAGCCAATCCGTTGGTTCCATCATTCACATCACAGAAGACACTCATCGGACGCAGCGCCATTTCCGGGAAGAATTTCCCATCCTCATCCCGTTCGTGAACAATGTCGCGACGATCGACCGTGAAGTGACCGGCAGAGTCCGAAACGTCAGTCATAATATCGGTCGGAATCATCAGACGTACACGATGGTCCTTTGCGGTATTATCGATGGAGGTTTTCACCTTCACCTGCTTGCTGTCTTTGTTGAGCGTGATGCGCGAGGTGATCTTCAAATCGACCAAACGCGCACTGCGTTTACCAAATCCTTGATGCTTCACTTTGCCATACTCGGCGCATTCCGGAACCTGCATCGTGGTTTCAATCCCAATCGTCGCGCTGAGCGGGCCGTTGTCTTCCATCCAGATACGTGAAGCGAACCCACGACTGGTGAGAATCTGGTCACCGTACGGAGCGTAGTACGCCCAGTAGTCACCGGTATCACCCTGATCTTCGAAGTAGTGCATGTTGTCGATTACGCGACCCGTTTGCTTATCGGTCAGGTTAAATGTTCCGTCGGAATTAATGTCGACCTGGAGGAAGTCATTTTCCAGCTTACTGGTTCCCTGTCCGATGAAGTCGTTGGTGTGCTTGCGCATCTTCGGCCACCACTCTTCTTCACGCCAGTATTCGCCTTTGTTAACGAGTTTAACCACCTTGTATCCACCAGCCGGAATCTCCCCGGTGTCGAGGTAGATCTGCTGACGGTCGACATAATGCGGCCACGGGCGCGCTTCGATATCGTGAACCGGCTGCTTCCATTCGTCGCGGGTAATTTCTTGAATCGCCAACTCAGAACCATCGGCATCTTCGACGCCCAGCGTCCAGCAATTCTCAGACTGCGGCATATCCACACCAATCCGGATCACTTCACGAACCGGACGCGGCTGTGCGTTGTGCAACAACAACAGATTATCGGTCTGCTCATACGCCGAAAGATCCAGACGCTTCAGCAACGTGGCCAGGGTGTCTTCGTAGATCGTTTCAGAAATTTCCAATGCCTGATTCAGGCGATAGATATTGTCGTCAACCGTCTTGTCCTGCGTCACACCGTTGATGGAGTCATGCGGGTGAGATTTCAGCAAATAGTTCCAACCCTTGGAAAGCATGCCGGTCGGATAAACTTCACCCAACTGACTGAGTGCAGCCGTCAACGGCTCCGTCCGACGAATCAGTGAGTTTTCCACCTGCTTGTTGAGCTGTTTAATATGAATACGAGTGGTCAGTGCATTAGCGGAAGCCCCACAGGGCTCGCCGTCGCGTAGCTCGCCATGAACCACCGGAACAATCGAACGATCCAAACGCTCGTCCACACCCTGGAAATATTCCTCCAGAGATGCCATGCGGAAGTCAATTTCCGGCAACGCTTCATTGCAGTCCTTGATCATTCGCGGCAGGTAGGGATTCGGCGTAGAGAAGTCACATCCGCACATCAACAGACGCCAGTCTTGAACTAGCGTGACATCCATATTGTCCCACGTGCGCTGCGCAGCCTCTTTGACGTTTTCTTTAAAGTAGCCATCCTCATGGTCAATGCGGAAATAGTCGTTCTGATAGTTGTTCTCATCCGCACGGTGATATGCCACACCGGTCTTACCCCATTCCCAAGCATACTTGTTTTCGTCGTAGATATTGTTCAGACGAACCGGAAAGTGCAGGTAGAAATAACCGTTCTGGCGAGTGAAGTGACCGAGGCGGGACGTCAGCAACTGCGAGCCGTCCGGAGCCGTCCACATGAATTCGCTGTTCGGTGCACGTTCTTCGGAAACTTTCTTCGCTGCAACCGCATAGTTAATTCCGAGATCTTTATAAATTTGAGGGAACTGCGCGGTCTGTCCCCATCCAAAGGTGTGATAGGCAATCGGGTTGTAACCGCCCAGCTCCTCCGCAAAGCGGATGCCGGTCTGCAGGTTGCGCACCAGACACTCGCCGGAGATCGGGAAGAGGTCGGGCAATGTGTACCACGGACCCACCACCAACTTGCCGGCCTTCACCAACGCCGCAATGCGATCGCGTCTTTCGGGACGGATTTCAAGGTAGTCATCAATGCAAACGGTTTGCCCGTCCAACAGGAAACTGTGGTATTCCGAATCGTTTTCCAAAATATCGATCAGCCAGTCCATGAATTCGATCAAAAGCGAGCGGGTTTTCCAGATCGGGTAACGCCATTCACGGTCCCAATGCGTGTGAGCAACAACAAGAGCAGTTTTCTTTTCCATATTCGGCCTTCCCTTTGTATTGAAAATGTTTGGATTTGACAATCGGTTCACACGTTAGCTTAAACGTTTATTCTCGCAAGGTAAAAAGCTCATAAAACACAGGGGGTCGAGCACTGCTTCCTGCAGTCAAAACCGCTTCACTACAGGATTGACATAACACAACAACTCCATAGGATAAACGTTTTATCCTCCAGTGAATCAAGTTAATAGAAAAGGACATCAACCATGCAATTTCCAGACCTTGGAACTTCGATCGAGTCGCTCAAGCTCGAAGAACTTCAACAGACATCCGACAAGCGTTTTATCACGGGAGTCAACGGCGTACAGGCCGTCGCTAAAACCGGTGACGGAAAAGTCGAATTCATCGGCTTCGCCGACCAGACGATGGCGCTGGTGAATTCCTCCATGGGCTATCCGGCCTACTACCCGGTTCATTCCGTTGAACAGGAAGATCCGATTAAAGCCGTATTAATGGATCTCGACGGAACCACCGTCCACAGCGAAGAATTCTGGATCTGGATCATCGAGCGAAGTGTCGCAAGCCTGCTCGAAAAACCGAACTTCGAACTCGAAGAAGCCGACCTGCCCTTCGTCTCCGGCCACTCCGTCTCCGAACACCTGCTATACTGCGTTAACAAATACTGCCCCGGCAAAACCGTCGAAGACGCCCGCACATTCTACTTTGAGCACACGCACCGCGAAATGGAACTGATCCTCGCTGGAAAAGGCAAGCCCGGCGCATTTCGCCCCTCGCCCGGCATCAAAGAGTTCCTGCTCGAACTGAAATCCCTGAACGTCAAAATCGGGCTCGTCACCTCCGGTCTCTACGAAAAAGCCTATCCGGAAATCCTCGACGCCTTCAAAACGCTCGGCATGGGCAACCCAGCCGACTTCTACGACGCGATCATCACCGCTGGATACGCCCTGCGCAAAGGTGAAAGCGGAACTCTCGGCGAACTCTCACCGAAGCCGCACCCATGGCTCTACGCCGAAACCTTCCGCGTCGGCCTCGGCATGGAATTCAGCCAGCGCCACACCGCCATCGGTATCGAAGACAGCGGCGCGGGCGTTTGCTCGATCCTGCTGGCTGGCATGCAGCCTTGGGGCATCGGCGGCGGCAACATTGATCAGTCCGGAACCCGCGGACTGTGCAAACAGTACTTCGAGGACTTCGAAGGCCTGCTCGCAAAAATCAAAGACCGCATGTAATTCCCCGAACAAGGGTTCCGGCGCGTGCTACGCGCCGGAACTTCTTTTTCCAATGCTTGGAACCGGCAGTGCCGGATTTTAGATCTCGTTTCCAAGGGTTGGAAAAGTCTCTCGAACCAATCTAAGGAAGCCGTCCCCCGTGCGCCGAGTAGGCAATGAGGACATTGCCCCTCCATAAACATTCCCCTGGAGGGACATTGTCCTCAATGTCCACCGCACGCGGTAGACAGCGAGGACGCGGCCCCCACGCTATGGTTTTCCAAGCCTCGGAAAAATGTGCGCGCCTATGCAATAGGCTCGCCGGGATATTTCATTCCCCACAACGCGCGAAGCGCATCGCACGTGCGCATAATGTCAAGCGTTTCGTCGAGCGGCATAACCGGGCTTTCAATCAGCCCTTCCCGTAGACACCGGTGCACTTCGCGGATTTCATGTTCAAAGTCGGCGGTTTCACATTCAATGGTCTCCGGCGCACCACCCGGTCGAGTGACCGTGAACTGATCCGCACCGGAAAAAATCGGCACTTTGATGATCCCTTTCGTACCGGTAATCACCGCATCGCGTGGGCGCTCTTCAACAAACGAAGAAACCAAATCGGCGCGGACACCGTTTCCGTAGTCTAGGTGATACTCAGAGGTTTTATCGACGCCTGTCCATGCCATCCGAGCGGAACCGCTGACCCGTTGCGGACGGCGGCCGAAAATCATGTGCGCATACGAAAGCGTGTAGATCCCGATATCGAGAAGCGCACCCCCCGCGAGTCGGGGGCTGTACATCCGGTTCCACGGGAGCGTCTTTACGCACGGTGGCATTTTGACACAAAACGCCGCCTTGAGACTCTTCACATCCCCGATGGTCCCTCCAACAAGCAGCTCGCGCATCTTAAGAGTGGCAGGATTAAAGCGCGTCCACATCGCCTCCATCATAAAAAGATTGTTAGCGCGGGCCAAATCGATCAGCTCCTCCGCCTCCGCCTCGTTACGGGTGAATGCTTTTTCGATCAGCACCGGCAACCCGCGGCTCAGACAAAGCTTGGCACTTTCATAATGCTCATGGTGCGTGTTGGCGATGTAGACCGCATCGAGCTTCTCGCGCTCCAGCATTTCGGCATAACTGCCATACACATGCTCAATGCCTAGTTTTTTCTGAAGCCGTTTCGCGCGGCGCATCGATTTGGAGGCCGCCGCAACAACATGCCCCTCGCCCGTGTTTTCCAAACACTGGAAAAATTTCGGAGCAATCAATCCGCACCCGATAATACCCCATTTAAATGATTTGCTCATCCGCCCAAAAGCTCCCGTTTCCAAATTGTATGCTCTAAAATTAATGGTTAGTCTAACTGGATTAACCAGGAGGCGCCACATGATCCGACTCGAAAAAACCTGCCGCTTCATCCCCGGCTACTTTGTGCTGTGGATTCTGCTCTTCGCTGGATGGAGCCTCTGGAAGCCGGAAACGTTCCTCTGGGTCTTGCCCAACATCAAATGGATGCTCGGCATCATTATGTTCGGGATGGGCATGACGCTCTCGACCAGCGACTTTAAGCGCGTCTTCCAGCGCCCGCGCGATGTGTTTGCCGGTGCCGCTGCACAATTCCTGATTATGCCCCTGCTCGCCTACGGCCTCGCCCGCGCCCTCTGCCTTTCCGACGAACTGGCCGTTGGCCTCATCCTGCTCGGATGCTGTCCCGGCGGAACCGCCTCGAACGTCATCACCTTTCTCGCGCACGGCGACGTGGCCCTCTCGGTCTCCATGACCACCGCCTCCACTCTGCTAGCCCCTCTGCTCACACCCCTATTGATGTTTCTGCTGGCGGGCCACTGGATGCACATCGACACCGCTGCACTATTTCTCTCCATTGTGCAGATCGTTCTGCTGCCTGTTCTGCTCGGAACAGCCGCAAACCACTTCTTCGGCCAAAAACTGGAAAAGATTCAGCCGCTGCTTCCCGTCATTTCCATCGTCACCATCCTGCTGATCGTCGGCGCGGTGATCGGCAAAGATGCCGACCAGCTTCTGCATATGGCACCAGTCGTCATGGCGGCTGTGATTCTGCACAACGGCGGCGGACTGCTACTCGGATGGAGCAGTGGAATGGCCTTAAAGATGGGCACGCCGCAAAAGCGCGCGTTAGCGATTGAAGTGGGCATGCAAAACTCCGGACTGGCTGTTGCGCTAGCGGTGGCGCACTTTTCTCCGGAGGCGGCGCTTCCCGCCGCACTCTTCAGCGTCTGGCATAACATCTCCGGCCCAACGCTCGCCACCTTCTGGAACCGATCCAATGGCAGGGGAAAAACAGCTTGCTGGCGGTAAGAAGCTCGTCAGAAATTAGTTTCGATCATCGGCCGATACACCAGTTCGTGTACCACCACATCGGACGGCGCTGCAATGCACTGAACAATCATCTGCGCGGCAGACTCCGGCTTCAAATAATCCGGGCGATCTTCCGAGCGAAAGTCCGTATCGGTTCCTCCGGGATAAACGCCGGTCACCTTCACATTCACCTGCTGCGCCTCTTTAATCAGACACTGCGTAAAACCGTGCAGCGCATATTTTAGTGAGCAGTACGTGGAATAATTCGGCGCGCTGGTGCGGGCAATCGTGCTGACGACATTCAGAATGTGTCCGCTCTTGCGTTCGCCCATCTCCTTGAGCGCTTCGCGGCAAAGTAAATACGGTGCACGGAAGTTGATCGCATAGGACGCATCGAGCCGATCGGTCGTTACATCTGTAATCGGCTCTTTACCCAGATTCGCTCCGGCGTTATTGATCAACACATCAATCTTCCCGAGAGCGTTGCGAGCCGTTTCATAAAGAGAAACCGCGGCGGACGAATCGGATAGATTGCAAACGTCGCCGAGACATCCGGTTTCATTTTTCAATTCGGCCAGCAGTTGCGGACAGCGGCCGGTGGCAAAAACCGTGAACCCCTGCTCACAAAGCTGCTTGGTCACCTCTCGCCCGATCCCGCGCGTTGCGCCCGTCACTAAAACTGTCCGGCTCATAAAAAGTCCCTTTGTAAAACTGCGTTCAATGCAATGGATGGATATCCTACATCGTCGCAACAGAGGACTCCATATGAACTTTATCGAAAAAAACAGGCCACTACTTGCAATGGGCAGGAACCTCATAGATCGGCGGAGGCACAACGGTTGTTAAACGCAGACGAGGCTTCTATAGCGTTTTTAGAAAATGTGTAGCCGTTTTGGGCAGGCAGGATGCCTGCGATACGTACCGCAGGCTTCCAGCCTGCTTTTTGGAAATGGCTACATTACAGGCAGATCAAGCTGGTCGAACTGCTCAAGAAATACCTGCATACGTCCGGCGATTTTTGCGACGCCGCCAGACTCTTCACTTTCGATATTCAACGGCATCACCGGATCGTGAAGCGACTTGCGCAGCAGCGCCCAGCCGTTGCCGGCTGAGGCATCGACCGTCACATGCACACCCTCAAAATTATTTGGGGTAGCGTCCCAGCCCGGCTCGTCCGCCACAAACTGCGCGAACGCCTTCAGCACGTCATCGCCAACCGCACCGAAATCTTCAGCGGTGATCTTCGCGCGAAACTCTTTGGCTTCGGCGGGTTCGGGTAACCCTGCAACTAAACTATCAACTCCGCCCGCGCCGGCGGCGTGCAACTGCGCGGCCTTAATCAAAATCTTGGCGATCTGATAAGCACCGTCATCGAGGAAATAGTTATCTTTGAGCGCGCCGTGGCCGGACGTTTCCATCGCTAGCCAGGACTCTTTGCCCTCGCCGTTGAGGCGAATGGATTCGTTGATCACATTCTTATAGCCGCGCTGGAAGCGGTGGTGAACCCCGCCCAGCTTTTCTTCGATCCAGTACTTCAAGCCTGTTGACGTGACCGAATCGGTCACAATCACACTGCCGGGATGCTCCTCAAGCACAATCGAAGCCATCAACGCAATGAAGCGGTTGCGGTTGATCGGCGCACCGTTTTTATCGACCGCGCCCGCGCGGTCCACATCGGTATCAAAAATAATGCCTAGGTCCGCGCCGTTGTTTTTAACAGCAGCAATGATCGCCTCCATCGCATCCGGATCTTCCGGATTCGGAATATGGTTCGGGAACGATCCATCGGGATCAAGGAACTGACTACCGGCGGTATCCGCGCCGAGCGGAACGAGCACCTTGTCGACAAAATAGCCGCCCGCGCCATTACCGGCATCGACCACAATCTTCAAACCGGTCAGTGGCGCATCGCCCTGCCCCGCACCTTTCCGAATATTGGAAACCAGCGACGCAGAGTAGTCGTCCATCAACTCGATTTTTCGAACGCCCTGAAGTTCGACTTCATCGAAAGCCCCGGTTTCGGTGGCGAGGGTCAGGATCGCTTTAATGTCCGCCTTTTCGAGGCCACCATCGCGGGTGAAAAACTTCAGGCCGTTGCGATTGAACGGCAGGTGGCTGGCGGTCAGCATAATGGAGCCGTCATCGCCGTGGTTTTCAAAAACAGTTGCCATAAACATAGCCGGGGTCGACGAAAGACCGCTGTCGGCAATCGCCGCGCAGCCCGCTTTTTCCAAACCTTGAAAAACCGCAGTCTTCACCATATCGGAGGAGAGGCGCGAATCGTGACCGACCGCCACTTTCAGCTCAGAAACGGGCTTCCCTTTCTTTTCGGAAAGCCACTGAGCAAAAGCAAATCCGATCGGACGAAGGATCTCCGGCGTCAGATTAACCGCCTCGCCCTCGACGCCCTCAAGCGCCACCCCGCGCACATCACTCCCGTTCTGCAACTTCATCCAAGTTTGGTCCATTTTTCTCTCCAGTAAAATTAAGTGATCACGAATTAACACCAATCAACACGAATTTCCAAGCATTGGAAGTAACTGCGTTGCGGCACCTCACTTTTTTCCAAACATTGGAAACCGCGATCACGGATCGCGGCTACAACTCCGAATATCGGCTTAGTTTGGTGCAGAAACAAGATGCGGCGCGTGACGCTGTATGAATCATACCGCGAACCCGCCGCAGCGAAGTTAATGTGCCAAAATCAGCCTATATTAGTGTTTGAAGTGGCGCATGCCGGTGAAGGCCATGGCGATACCATATTTGTCGCAGGCCTCGATGACTTCGTCGTCGCGGATCGAACCACCGGGCTGAACGATGAAGCGCGCGCCAACGGAGTGGGCTTCATCAATGCTGTCCGCAAACGGGAAAAAAGCCTCGGAAACAAACACGCAGTCACCGAGCACATTGGCAATTTGCGTATCGGTGATTTCGGGGGTCATCAGTTTCAAGTTTGCGATGGCTTTCGGCACCGCCAGCTTGCACAGGGAGTCGACGCGGTTGGGCTGTCCGGCCCCCATGCCAAGCACGCGGAACTGACCGAGCTTGTATTCCTGCACCACAACAATGGAATTGGACTTGGTGTGCTTACCAGCCGCGATGCCGAATTCGGCGAGAGCCTTTTTGGATTCGTCGAACGCGGTCTGCGTAACATTTTTCCACTCCGCGATGGAGTCCGTATCGACATCCTGCACCAGCAGGCCGCCGTTGATGTCTTTGATCATTTTACGCGGCGCAGCTTTAGCCATCGGCGCTTTGAGTTTGAGCAGGCGGATATTTTTGCTCTTGGCTTTCAGGAACTCGAGCGCATCGGCATCGAAGTCCGGGGCAATCAGTGCCTCGATGAAGCGGCCTTTCAAAAGTTCGGCAGTAGCCATGTCGACGGACTGGGTGACCGCAATCACCGAACCGAAAGCGGAAACGGGGTCGCCGTTCCAGGCGGCTTCAAACGCTTCGGCAAGCGTTTCGCCGGTGGCGTAGCCGCAGGGATTGGTGTGTTTGATCACCGAGACGCCCGGTTTCCCGGAAAGATCTTTGACGGCTTCGAGCGCGCCTTCGCCGTCGACGTAGTTGTTATAGCTCATCTCTTTGCCATGCAACACTTCGGTCTGCGCGATGCAGGCTTCAGAAGCTGCGGCATCGGTGTAGAGCCAGGCTTTCTGGTGCGAGTTTTCGCCGTAGCGAAGTTCGGTTCCGTTGGAGCAGGCTTTCACAAACGGCTTCGGCGCGTCGCCAGCGATTTTGTCGGCGAGATACCCGGCGATGGCGGCGTTGTATTCCGCGACGCGCGCGAAAACTTTTTGGCCGAGTTCAAAACGAAACTCTTCGGTGGTGTTGCCGTCGTTGGCATCCATGCTCTCCAGCACACGGCTGTAATCAGCCGGATCAGTAACCACGGTGACAAATTTCATATTTTTGGCCGCCGAACGGATCATGGTTGGTCCGCCGATATCGATCTGTTCGATCGCTTCCGGCAAGGTGACGTCCGGGTTGGCGATGGTGGCTTCGAAGGGATAGAGGTTGACGCAAACGAGGTCGATCGGCTCCAAACCGTGGGCTTTCATGGTGGCCATGTGCTCATCATTGTCACGCAGATGAAGCAATCCGGCGTGCACCTGAGGGGTGAGTGTTTTCACGCGGCCGTCGAGCATTTCCGGGAATCCGGTGAACTCGGATACATCTTTCACCGCAACCCCTGCATCGCGGATCACTTTGGCGGTTCCGCCGGTGGACAGCAACTCGACTCCGCGCTCAGTCAGCGCTTTGGCAAATTCAACAACTCCGGCTTTATCTGAGACGCTCAGCAGCGCCCGCGTAATTTTAGTCATGAGAGAGGTTCCTTCCTTAAATTGAGCGGTGAATTTAACCACGAAACATACCGCCCTAAAAATGTTTTCTGTCACTCCTTTATATAATTACATTATGCGCATATGCGCATAATGTAATAAATAAAGTTCCAAAACATCGGAACCGACTGCGTCGGGACACAGCGCTTCGCGGCGCAAAGGTTGAGAAGTTTCCACTGGTTGGAACCGGCAGTGCCGGATTTTCCACTGCGGCGGATCTGCCAAAAGCAGACAGAAATATATTTTCCAATATCTGAAAAACTGGTGTTATGATTTCGCTCATGGACCGCCCAATACACAACGAAGAACCGTTCGGCCTGCAAGAAGCTGGGAAAGATCCGTTCGCGCTGTTTAAGCAATGGTTCGCCGTAGCAACTGAAGCCGACCCCAACAATGCGGCGGTGATGACGCTAGCAACGGCCTTCAACAACCATCCTTCCGCGCGCATGGTGCTGCTCAAAGAGCACGGCCCGAACGGGTTTGTGTTTTACACCAACTTCTTGAGCCGCAAGGGGCGCGAGCTGGAGGCCAACCCGCAAGCCGCACTCACCTTCTGGTGGGCTCCCGCCGAGCGTCAGGTTCGGATTGAAGGCCGGATTGAAAAGATTTCTCCCGAAGCTTCGGATGCTTATTTTTCAATTCGCCCGCGCGACAGCCAGCTCGGCGCGTGGGTCTCGGCCCAAAGTTCAGAAATTGAAGCCCCCATTACACTGGAAGCGGCGCAGAAAAAATTCGGAGCCCATCCAATCCCGCGCCCCTGCAGCTGGGGCGGCCTGCGGCTGATTCCAGAACGCTTTGAGTTTTGGCAGGGGCGCGCCAGCCGCCTGCATGACCGGATTGTCTTCGACCGTAGCGATGCCGACTGGAAGATTACCCGCCTCGCACCATAGACAACTACTTTTCCAATGTTTGGAAAATCTTTACATCATGCAGTGTCAGTTGTTAAAAACAGATGATCTGTAAAACAACATGCGCTAAGTGAGAGGGAGTCCCAGATGGAACAATGGTATTATAAACAGAATGAACAAAAGATCGGCCCATTTTCAGAAGACATTTTTCTTCAAATGATTGAAACGAAACTGCTCAGCAGCAGCGCTCAGGTCTGTTCTGATACAATGCCTAACTGGACGGTTGCCAGTGAGGTGGACGCTATCAAAGGATCCACCGGTATGCCTGACTTCTTCCCAACCCCGCGCAATGCTCACCCTTGGATAAGATACTGGGCCCGATCGATTGATATCTATATGTTTGCAATCTTCGCTAGTATCATTTTCATGATTGCCTTCCCGCCAGCAATCGACCTGCCCGGTCCAGTGATGAACCTGCTCCTTCTTTTTTTGTATATCTTTGTCGAGCCGATCCTTCTGGCCACCGTGGGTACAACAGCTGGAAAAG